>Ga0065711_1033543_pt1 | contig 25315 bp, 34 predicted proteins | sample Hoacrofraction12_FD_59098 | JGI IMG/M metagenome (GOLD analysis project Ga0065711, IMG submission 59098) | Hoatzin crop microbial communities from Cojedes, Venezuela - Epithelial fraction 12 v2 (version 2) | ecosystem: Host-associated > Birds > Digestive system > Esophagus > Crop | place...
CCCCCCCCCACTTTCTAGCAGCGTGAGCCCGTTAAGCTCTTTGGGCTCCCTGGATGAAAGACCTCCCCAGCCCAGTGTGCTCAGGAACGGAGGAGGGATGGGGCCAGGCTTGGACTTCACTGCCCTGAGAGGTGTCGTTACGGCTGGTGTTAGCCCCTGCAACGGCGGAGCTGAGCTCAGGAGCTGTGCTGCGTGCAGCTGGGGAGGGAAAGCAGAGCTGAAAGGCTCTTCGTGAGTTTAGTGGCATCTTGCCCCCCTCTCTCAGGTTTGGGGTTTGCTGGGTTTGGTGGTATTTGTGCTGGATGAAGTCTTTTGTGTAAGAAAGCAAATAACCTCATTTCATGTTCTCCCTTTGGGTGTGATACTGCCAGGTCTCACTGACCAAGCTGGATCAATACTTGAGACTTCAAGGTGTTGCAGAGAGTAGCAGAGGTTTCCTAAAGCTGGGCTTTTCCCCAGGTCTTTGTGAAACCCTGCATGGTGAAGGCACCAGTGCAATCTCATTTAAAAGTCCGGTTGCTGAAATCCTGCCCTTTCCTCACCGTAAAAGACCTGAGAGCAGTTTTTCCAGCAGTGTGGGTGGTCACAGTCAAATCCCAGTGCAGGCAGGGACATTCGCTGGCAGCCGTGACCCACCGCTCGCCCTCCCTGCTGCTGCAGAGCGGTGGGGCGCTCTGCTTTTCCAGCCCGAACGCCTTTTAGGACATTATTCCATATTCGCTTTCTCTCCCACCAGACGTGGCTGCGTTTCAGTGGTGGAAAAGTACTTTCCCTGCTTGTGTGGTTTGTAAAGCACTTGCGAAGCACTTCAGAGCCCTTTGGGGTGCCAAGCGTTGTGACGGGAATCACCATTACTGAGCAGAGGCCTTTCCAGCTGCAGAAGGTCCGTTTCTCTGCCTTACAGGCACCCCAGGCTGCTCGTGCTGCCCTGGTAGGAGCAATCTGAACGTCGCTGTCGGTTGTTAGTGGGAAGGGGGGTTACCCCCCACTGAAGAAGGGGATGTGCGGGGTGCAGGCCAGCAGAGCTGTCCTCTGCTCCACATCCAGCGGGGCTCTGGCTGTCCCCCAAGGAGGGGCAGAGTACCGCAGAGGGGAGCGGGGCTGGCAGCTGCCCACCCTGCGGGACTGTCATCCTGGGAAGGACCTCCCGCCTGCCCGCGGAGGCGTGGGGCACTGTGGCATCTGCCGTTTTGTCCCCGTTCACAGACCTACAGGTGCCACCATGGCACCCTGCTGCCCACTCCCCTTCCCCCTGCTGCTGCAGCCGACTGACTCCTCTCTTGTTTTCTCTCCCCTTCTCCCGATCCCCCGGAGCAGCAGCGGCCGGTGAAGCAGTCTCTCAGCAAGTCCCTGTGCCGAGAGTCCCACTGGAAATGCCTGCTGCTGTCCCTCCTCATGTACGGCTGCGTGGGAGCCATGACCTGGTGCCACGTCACCAAGGTGACCCGGCTGACCTTTGACAGCGCTTACAAGGGCAAGTCCATGATGTACCACGACAGCCCCTGTTCCAACGGCTATGTCTACATCCCCTTGGCCTTCCTGGTGATGCTCTATGTGGTGTACCTGGTGGAGTGCTGGCACTGCTACACCCGCAACGAGCTGCAGTACAAAGTGGACGTGGAGAGCGTGCACGAGCGCGTGCAGCGGATGCAGCAGGCGACCCCTTGCATCTGGTGGAAGGCCATCAGCTACCACTACGTCCGCAGGACCCGGCAGGTTACCCGCTACCGCAACGGGGACGCCTACACCACCACCCAAGTGTATCACGAGCGGGTCAACACCCACGTGGCAGAGGCCGAGTTTGATTATTCCAACTGTGGAGTTAAGGACATCTCCAAGGACCTCATTGACTTGGAGAGCTACCCTGCCACGCGGCTCCGCTTCACCAAGTGTTTCAGCTTTGCCAACGTGGAGTCAGAGAATTCCTACCTGACCCAGCGGGCCCGCTTCTTCACGGAGAATGAGGGCCTAGATGACTACATGGAGGCTAGGGAGGGGATGCACCTTAAAAACGTGGACTTCAAGGAATACATGGTGGCCTTTTCCGACCCAGACAACCTGCCTTGGTACGTATCCCACTATGTCTTCTGGGTGGCCGCTCTGCTGACCCTATCCTGGCCCCTGCGGGTGCTAAATGAGTACCGCACCTCCTACGTCCACTACCACGTGGAGAAACTCTTTGGGTTCGACTACGTGGCGGTGACGCCGGCCGAGGAGCGCTCCTTCTGCCGGAGGATGCCCCGTGTCAACACGGTGGACAGCACCGAGCTGGAGTGGCACATCCGATCCAACCAGCAGCTGGTGCCCAGCTACTCGGAAGCGGTCCTGATGGACTTGGTGGGGCTCTCCAGCTGCACCAGCTACTCCGCTTGCCGGTACGGGGGCTACCGGCAGAACTGTGAGCGGTGCCACAGGACTATAAGCAGCTCCTCCATCTTCTCCCGCAGTGCCCTGAGCATCTGCAACGGCAGCCCCAGGATCCCATTCAGCAGCAGCCGCTTCTCCCTGGGCCGCCTGTATGGCTCACGACGCAGCTGCCTCTGGCAGAGCCGGAGCGGGAGCCTGAACGAGCAGAGCTGTCCCACCGAGCAGACCCGCCTCTCCAGCCAGGTGACTGTGGAGGAGGAAGACCCCCCTCCTTACCAGGATGCCCTCTACTTCCCCATCCTCATTGTGCACCGCAATGAAGGCTGCCTCAACCACGACCACCGTCACCTCCACCGTAACGGGTCCTGCGTGGAGACCTCACTGTGAAGGTGGAGCGCGGTGAGATCTCGTTGTCCGTTGCCTGGCCCGAGCCAGTGAAGGATTTGGGGAGAGGAGCGCAGAGGAGGGAGATGGCCCAGGAGGACATCAGGTTGAAGCGGACACGGCATCTCGCTCTGGCAGCCAGCGAAAGCTCCCCCCGCCGTGGCTCTGACCTCCCAGAGGGGTGAGTGCTGATGCTGCCCCTGACATGGCACAGAACTCCAGACCGACCACCACATGCAAAAAAAAACCCAACCCAACCAAACCAACCCCAAAACTGCAATTCATGGCATCAAGATCCCAAGGGGGGGATAAAAAGACAGGCCTGATACAGGGAGGAGGGTGCATTGGCTCCTGGCCCTGGCTCCGGGCTGGCTCGTGCTCTGAGGAACCAACAGCCACCAGAAAGCACCCTGCTGCACCTCTGCTCACCCTGCTGTCCACAAGGAGCGAGACCCCTCGCAGGGTGGAGGGGAACGGGCGCTTTGGGAGCAGCGTGTAACTGCCTGTGCCTCAAGGTCTGGGGCGTCCAGGCACGTGGAGCTGAGCGGCAGGTTAGAGCAAAGGCTGAAAGCCACGAGTCCAGCTCTTCCCCTTCCCCTCGACTGTTCCCCACCCTCCCCACTTTTTTTTTTAGACCATGCTCTGACTGTTACTCTGTTCTCACTGCTGGGAATGGCACCACCTCCAGAGGGTCCCAGCCTCGGCACGCTGGCCCTGGCAGTCGGCATCCCCTAGGTAAAGGGCTGTTGGTTTGGGATCACAGCAGGCAGGCAGCACCGGGGAATGGATGGATGTGCAAACCCAGATGGAGCGGAGATCTGCGGCGCTGCTGATCCTCTTGCTGGAGGAGGGCTCAGCTGGAAAGAAAAAACGAGAGGCCCCGGTGAGCTGGAGAAGGGGGAGAGGACGGCACTGGGACAGGCATCGTGGTAATAGGCAGCACGTCAAGTGGCTGGGGTCCCTTCCTGGCTTTGAAGTGTGTCCTAATCGGTTCAGACAAGCGTCAAGGAAGGCTCTGGTAGGTTCAGCTGCAGTTCACCTATTGATAATGGAGCAGCAGGTTGGTGCATGTCTGCAAGAGTGACTTTTGCATGAGATCAGGCTGGGCTCTGGCTGCAGACTCCGAGCTGCAGGCTCCTGGCAGCCTCAGAAAGCTCAGAGGAGCTGGGAGGGAGACGTGCAAAAGCATGCTGGAGCGTTGGGAACCTGGGCTGGGGATTCCCCTTCTGTGGGGCTCGGCTGTGGGTGCAGGACCCACAGCTGGGAGGCGGGGAGGTGTCTGCCGTGAGGGATGCTCTGGGACCAGAAGCTGGGGATACGTTAGAGGGGAACCTGCGTAAAACCAGGCGGTTTGCACTACAGAGGTTTTTGCAGAGAGGTGCCAGGCTGTGAGAAGTGAGGTGGCTTCTGTGTAGCCCGTGAGCCCCTGGGTTCCTCTGCTGTGGTCTTGTCAGAGCAGATTGGCCTGCTCTGAGCTCTGTGCTGCCTCTTCTGTCCTGCTGGAAAGGATCTCGGCGATGTTGGGCAAGGAGTCTTCACGTCCCTGAGGCTGCAGCAGTGGCTGCAGCATGCAGGCACCCAGCTTTTCCTCCTCTGTCAACACATCCCCAGAGCTCTCGTGTCCCTGTTCTCAGAGAAGCTGTCTCCTTTTCAGTCAGCTCTTTGGGGGAGTGCATGCCAAATCAGCCAGCGATTTCTCCAGACAGCACTGCTCCTCAGCCTCACCACGCTTCCCACATCCACTGGGGCAAACAAGGGCTGAGAACAGCAGGCCTTGGGTGACAAGAGCAAGTGCATTAGCACCTGGGCATTCGAGCTTGATGTCTGCCTCTGCATCCATCGCAGAAGAGCGAGACGTAACAGCAGACAGTAAGGCATTATGTTTAGCTCAGCTGATGTTCCTTCTGCCAGCTTATTAATGGAGGGTGTGTTTCTCCACTCATGCTGCTGTACTGCTTCCTCCCAGGTCTTGAGGAGGCTGCAAATGCACCCTGCCACCACGTCAGTCCTCTTTTGAAAATCATCTCTTGCTGGCAAGCCTGAAGTGGTCAGCACTTGTGGGAATTGTATGGCTCTGCTTGGCTTTGCCACCACAGTGGTCTGTTCTACTGCTCTTTGTGCCTTGTATGTCCTGGTCATTGTCTCTTGCCCTCGTCCTCCTGGATCTCAAGTGCTAGAGTCCAAACAGCGGCAGTCTGAACAGAAGGGCCCTTAAAATCCCACTCCGTTATGATTCTGTCTTGTAATCCGCCCTTACGATCACTACCAGACCTAGATGTTGGCTGAAAGAAGAGAGGGTCCCTTTGAGAACAGGGAAGCATGAGGTTTCTGCTGCGGGCACATCCTTCTCCGCATTTTGTTCTCATCATTATCGGCACAGATTCAGGCTGGGTGAAAGCAGCTACAGCCCCCTTGGCTGCCCTGGGATTTTGTTGCTTAGTGATGACATTTGGCTTGCTGAGCGCTAGTGCTTCTCTCTCCAAGGGCCTAATGTAAACCAAGGCCAATGTTGAGGGTCCTCGTGACTCTGGGGAGATAATGGTGTGCGCTTGTATGTCCCGGTGAATCAGGAGATGTTCAGTCAGTGGAGCTGCAATGGGTCGTTAGTGAGGAATGTGGTCCGCTTGTCCTTCCCAATATGTTCTCTTTGAAATCTCCTACACATTGCTTAAATTAGGCTGTGATGGTTCGTCTTTGTATGTCCAGCCTCCAAGGTGCCTTGGACAGATGGGTTTATCAGAGGTTTGGCAGGCCTTTTAGCTCCCTGGGGCAAAGACAGTCCTCAGAATAGGGACAGATTAGTAGGGTTTCTGTGCCTCAGTCCTTTAGCACCTGCAGCAGAGTTCTGCTTTCAGGCACCTTGTCCTTGGCTCCTTCTAGGCCTCTTCATGAGATGATTGCCTCAGTTCATTCCTCTGGCCCTATTTTCGCCCATGAAATCTTATTCTGGAGGTGGCCTGTCCAGGTAGATACACGTGTTTCTGAGGCATGGCTGTTGCTCTGGCCTGCAGCATCCATGCAGAGTCTTCCTGCTGCCAAATGCCTTCCCCATGCACATAGTGCCAGCCGCAGCCAGGTCCCAGACGTAGTCCCAGTGCCATGGTCTGTGGCTGTGCCAGACCCAAAAGCACCCTGAGGAGAAGTGGGACCTCTCTCACCAGGGCTCTCTGCTGCATACCAGGATACCTCGGAGATCCCTTCCTCATATTCTTGGCCCTCCTACCCCACTGCACCTGGTGGAGCTGTCCCTGGGGTCCAGTCTACTCCATTCTTGCCAGGCTGGAGACCTCACTGCCCTGTCTTTGGCTCAGGAAAGGGGCATGGCATGCTTGGGCATGGGAGGGGAGCAGGACTGGGCAGGAGGGACAGGAGCTGCCTGGTGGCTCGGCAGAGAAGCAGTGGAGCTGAAGAGGACAGACTGAAACTGGGGTCGTGCTCCCTCTCCTTCTCCCTGCCTGTGGTGGCAGGGCAGAATGTCTAGCCGGGGAGGGAAGTTCATGGCAGACAACAGGGCTCTGCCTTCCTACCCCCAGCACGAGACTCAGCCAGCAGAAGCGGGGTGTGTGTATATATTTCATCCTAAGTGTTGGTGAAGGACCCTGGTGCCCTGGGCAAAGGGCAGCTGATTTAATTCGCCTCGCAGCTCAGGTTTATCAGCACAGACACCCGAAGACGGTCGGTCCCCGTTCTGGCGCACAGCCTGTCCGTGGTGGAGCGGTCCCATCGCCCCCGGCACGCAGACGCCCACCCGCCGCAGCTCCAGGCTGAGCGGCAGTCAGGCGCCTGCTCTCCCTGCAGACTTGTGTCTGCTCTGCGCCGTGTCTGTGTCGGTGACGACCATTCCTTTGGCAGCTCGGTCGATGGCCCAGTCTGCTCCGCTCATGATAGCCTGCTCCCTTCTATCTAACCTGATTTCGCCCTGGCTCTATCTTAATCCCATTACTTCTCCTCCATTGACTGGTGAGTTTAATTGGCTCTGCTCCTTTCCCCCATGGCCTTCCCGACACAAGCAGGCCTTATCTGGTCTCTGCAGCCTTCTCTTCAGCAATCCCAGGGTCTTCTCTCCCCCAGGATCTTACTGGGCAAACCCTGGCTTGCGTGATGGTGCAGAAGTTTTCCCTGTGTAGCAAGTCTGAGCCTGGCCTGGGCGAGAGGAGAGTGCCAAAGGTGCAAGCAATGCCTTGGTCTGTCAGGTTGCCTGTGTCCTCAGTTCTAGTGCAGAAGATCTCTTCAAAGTGAGCAAAGTACGCAGAGCTGCTGGCCCCTTACGCAAGGAAAGCAGGACAGCCTGCATCACCCTCTGGGAAGGTGAAAGCCAGGTGCTTGTCAGTACGAGGGGGCGATAACTAGGGGATCTCCGCAGTCAGACGGCTTTGGTTTTTTCCGTACGTCATTCACCCGACGCAGCTTTCTGTGGGCCGAGAGACAGGCTCAGCATTGCGCTTGTCAGCAGGCTTTCCTCTCACACCGGGATGAGTGAAGCGGGAACGCTGCCAGCTCCTCTTCCTGGCACCTCATGGCGTTAATACGTCCCTGGAAGAGAGCTAGTCCTCACTGCTGCAGGGCTGGACAAGAAGTTTGGGCTATTTGGTGTTTCCCGTTGCTGCCAGTACACTTGCCCGGTACTTAAAAGCTCTCCAGCTTTCCTGAATTAGAAAAAAAAGAGTGAATGAGAGTGTGAGAAGCTCTGGGTTAGCTGGTCTTCAAGAGACATCACCACCCATTTATCTGTCTTTCAGCACATGCTGGAAGCTTCCCAGATAGTGCCCAGCTCTTTGTTCATGCAGAACCAGGCAGTGACACCAGGCAGCCTGGTGGTATTTCTTGAGCCCACTGCTTGTCATGCAGACCACACCAAGGAGGGTGATTTCAGAGAGGGCTTTTGGGTTAAGCGACCGTAGGGGCGTTTGTTAGGACAAGGAGAGGGAATCTGCTCTTATAGCCAACGCCAAGCCTTCCAAAGTCACACACTAGGCCAATACTCAGGATTAGTGCTGGGGAAGCTGCTGTTTTTCTGGTTTCAAACAAGCACAACCTTTCTACTCCCTATAAAATGCACATGTTAGAGACCCAGCCTGTCCCTCCTCTCTTTGTTGTCTCCCCACTCGTGCTCCGGAGGCTGCAGAGCTGTTTAGCAACTTGGATGCCCATGGAGAGGGACTGCAGGAAGAGGTTTATTAAGTGGAAGTTTCAGAAAGTGAGGCAGCATCCGATGCCAGTAAATCATTGCCTGCTGATTAGCCTGTGGGAAGAATAGTGTCTTTTAAGCTCTCCCTCCAGCCTTTCCGACCACGGCCTCAGTACTGCTCTCCAGTATGACCAGGGTGCTGCCTTACTTTTAGCAGGGTATGACCTTGCTGCGGTGTGCTCCTACTCTGCTGCAGTAGCTGTAGGGCGTGGGTCTGAAGTACTACACCACCACCAAGAAGTTGTGTTACCAAAGAGCTATAAGTCTCAATTTGTGATATGTGCTTCAAATCGTGTTTCATCCATATTCAGTGGTTAGAATAAGGTCTGTATGAATACGATCTGGATCCGTGTCATCTCAGAAATGGGACATAGTTAAAGTGTTAGCTCTGTTTGGTAATACTGCCTCCTGCGACGCCAGTGGGCCTAGAGTCTCCGCTGAGCCAGGTATGCGTGGGCACCAAAGGCTGGTTCATAGGACCTGGGAGCCCAGTGGGGACTTGAGGCTGAGCCTGCCTGGGGCTCTTTTCCCCGTGGGCATTCTGGAAAAAGGAGAAAGGGGCTTGGTCACATTTCAGGTAGAAATTAATGGGCTATGTTCATTCCTAGTTTAATTTTATTGAAGCCAATGGTACTATACCAATGTGAGCTTGGCTTAGCAACTCCTCAGGGTGGTCTGTCCTTGAGTCCAGACAAACTGATCTGTCACAGTGTTGTTCTAATGCATAGAGTTCATGTTGGGACTTGGTCAACATGAATGAATGTTGAGTATCTACTGTCTCTGCAAGCAGTGGGTTGAATTGTTCTGCTCTACTGCCTCCATCACAGCTGCTCCGCCGAGGGAAATGTTACGCCCATGGATGCGATCTCGTCAACTCCCTCCAAAGCAAGCTAACAAGCAAATTGACCTCCACCGCACTGGGAGAGGAGCCTTCTCCCACAGGACCGTAGCCCTTCCGCACACGAGGTAAAAGAGGTCTGAAGGACAGAACTGAACCTGCAAGACCCATGGCCTCCCCTTCCTCCTTCCCTCTTCACCTCGTCTGTCTGTCTTGGGGGAGGGACAGTTTCTTTGTGGAGTTCAGCAAGCTCCTCTTCCTGCAGCTCATAACCAGGCTCTACTAACAGGTACGTCATCCACCTATGCAACACTTCCAGAAGCTGCCGAGTTTTCAGGAGCCCCTTACCGCGTGCGGCGTGGCCATCCAGCACTGAGAATAAGCACAGTGGCTGCTGGAAAGCTAAGTGGGTTTTATCCCTCCTCCCGAGAAAGACTGTTTTTGTTGGGGCTTTTTGTTTGTTTGTTTGTTTTTTGTAAAAATAATTTGGGGAAATGAAGCTTGTGAGAAATTGGTGCCCGTCCTGAACCCTCCCCAGTCCTTCAAACTTCGGGAACGGATGGATCACCTACTGTGATTATAATTTAGCGGACTTTGTAGAGCAAAGTAACTTCACACACAGACACACGAGGTTCTTTCACTCTCCATCAGCACAAGCTGCTTCTGCAATCTTAGCTACTCACATTAGTGAAAGAAAAAGCCTAGCTAGAATGTGGTGAGATGACTTAGTATTTTCATCAGTCCCATGGTCCCAATGTCCATTAGCAGCACCGTCGGCTGCTGTGCCATGAATTCAGACTTTGGATGGCAGCCCACGAACCGGTCAGGGTGAAAAGTTTCAGAAAAACCCAAGCTCGAGTCTCTATGCGTCTCCAGAAGCAGATGCAGGGAGAGGATCAGCTGAAAGCAGATGTCACCTCCTGCTCAGCCCAGCCAGAAGCTGGTGGCCTCTGTGTGTGCTGCACCCGCCTTCCCAGGGAGAGCTGGGCAGAGCTGTGTCCCCAGGGGCTGAGCGGAGTGGGAGGAAGGGAACGGAGCGTCTGACCAAGCAGCGTGCACAGCACCATTCAGCTGGTCGGGAGTACAGCGGTGGCAACTAGACCCCAGAATAACAGGTTGTCCCTTTGGAAATGCCAATGGCACGAAACGAGACTAAAAGCCCTTAATAGGTGTGAGGAGTGGTTTAGGTTGCTGTTCCTTGCTTAAAAAATCTGATTTTTGGTGGCGAGGTGGGTTTGAACACTTCCCTTCAGCCTGCTCTGTTAGAAATGCACGGTGCTGGCGGAAAAAAAATGCTCCAGGCAGACTTGGATGGTGGCCCCGTGGCTTCACGGTGGGGTAGGCTGATGGGGGACGGAGGCGGGGGTCTAAAGCCTTCCTCTGCCCCAGAGACGTGTCCTGGCCGTCCACCCACACGCGTGTGCGTGGCAGGGCGTGCTTCCGCGCGCTCGTGCCCACGGCTGGGGCCCACGGCCGTGTGTTTGTGGCATTGCCCATCCGTCCTCGCGGCGAGGGCTTTGCAAGGTCACTGAGCAGTGCTTGTTCCTCGTGAGAGGGAACTCCTGACCTGGTTTTTGGGAGGAGATGGTGTGAAGTGTCACATTTGCTGCAGTGAGTGGCAGGGAGCAGGGATAAAAGCACGAAGCAAGCTGTGTTTGAGAACAAGCTAATGCCTTGCTGGCTGCCTGAAACGGGACAGCTGCTGGATCTGCTCCCTGGCCAACACTCTCCACCTCTTCTCACCCTCCCCAAACCCGACGTGAAAACCGCCGTTCTTCTGAATTAAGCAAAGCACCCCCGTCCCCTGAACTCCTCTGAGGCCGTGTGTTGGCATCATTTCGGTCCCCTCCCTGCTAGGCGCTGTGGGCCTGCCATGAAATGCCAGTGGACCGTGGTGACCTGAGGCATGCCCTGCTGGTGTGCCTGCACGTGGCCTTCCAGCGATGCTCCCTGCCCTCCCTGCCTTCTGCTTGCGTGGTGGAGGGACAGCACAGCCCACAGAGCATTGCAGCGCATCCTGGCCCCACTTCTGCATCGCTTTGTGCTTTCCCAGGGAACTTCACAGCACTTCTCTGAGCCTTTGGAGACAAGATGAGTTCCACAGACCAAAGTTTGGAAACAGAAGCCCTTGACATTTTGGTGTTTCTCATCCCCAGTGCCCTGGTGCTGTCCTGGGGGAGGAGAGGCAGGTTGGCTGTTGTGGTGGTGCAGGATCAGGGGACGGCATCATGGTGAAAGCAACGTGTCTGCTGTGGGGGTGTCTCCAAACACTGGCTCTGCGCTTCTCCACTGGGACAGAGGGCAGCTTTGCGGTGGGCTGAACAAGGTGCAGCTGATGGAGGAGCTAGATGAGGAGGGAAGACCAGCGTGGAAATACTCAGAAAGACGTGTGGAGACGAGGGGCTGTACGAGAACAGCTGTAAAAGGCTTTGCGGATGCGGTGTTTCCTGCGGAGACAGGAGGCTGCTGTGCTGGAGCAGCGGTGCTGCGAGGCCGGGAGGGAGGGAAACAGGGAGCGGGGTGTTTGAAGGAGAAGCCTGGGAACAAAAGCGGGCTTTCAAAGCAGGCTGTGTGTTCTCTGGCCGAGGAGACGGGCAGGAGGTATTGTTTCCAAGCTGAGGGCCCAGGCCAAGCCTCGCTGCATTGTCAGAGCAGCGGTGTTGCCTCCAAGCCCAGCACTGACAGCTCGAGCACGTGTCACCAAACCGCAACGGCGAATGCAGCCACAAGGTGTAAATGTCACTAATGAATAAATTGCCTTGTGCCTTGGAGAGGCCCATCCGTCACGGCCGGGGACGGGGATCTGACAGGCTGGGCTATTTCAGGCACAGCCTGCAGGGAGGAGGAATGCTTCATTTCTGAGCCGTCCCCTCCGCCTAGGGAAGCCGATGCAGGGCTTGGCTCTGCGCTGCTCCCCAGCTTCCCAGCCGCATGAGCTCAGGCTTCATCCCTCTTCGCTGCGACCCACGGAAGAAGCAGGAGAGGTCCAGGTTAGCACAGAGTGCCCTGTCAGCAGGGCTGTACGTGGGCTCCGGCCAGGGCTGGCTGGGGAGGGAGTTTGAAGGGAGGCTGCTGCACACAGGGCACAGGTGGTTGTGGGTGCTGATGGGGTAAAGCGATGGGTCCCCAGCAATCAGGAGATCTTGCATCAGTTGTCTGGGGTGCAGGGCTGTGGCCCACAGCACCGTGCATGTTTCAGGCCAGTAGTGCTTGGTGCTGCATTTTCCAGATGTGCCGTTTACTCCCCAATTCAATTTCATAGTTTGCACCAAGAAGACGTGACCTGGAAATGCTCCGAGGCTGCCCCAGCCCAAGCCCTCACCCAGTCCGGAGGCACGGCTCTGCTGTGCTGTCCCGGGAGCAGCACACAGGGTCCCCCATTTTCCCCGCTGCTGTTGAACCCCAGCCACCAGCACCTCGGCTGCCTGCGCAGGGGGCCAGCAGGTACCCGGCAGGCCGGGCCAGAACCTCAGCCCCGGATAAATCCAAGCCCCGTCAGCGCAGAGGGGGCTGAACGCAGCAACCGTTTCCATGCACAGCCTCTGCCCATCCCCACGACAGCCCGCTCCTCCATCCCCAGTCAGCGCTCGAAGTCAACCCGCTGTCCTGTTCACGACATGCCAGCGTGACACCTTGCAAATCGATGCCAGGGTTGCTGTGAGCAGAAGCTGCCAGGCTTGGGAAGCCGGCCGCCGTGCTCAGAGCAGCAGATGCAGGGCTGGCCATCTGCTGCAGGGGGCAGCCGGCCGGGCACGCACGATGTAGTCGGAGTGAAAACCCTTGTGTCATTCCCCCTCCTCTACTACCCGGCCACCTCCGCCCCGTCTCCCCCCATCAGACCCACGGGCGGGGGGGATGCTCCCAGCTTGGCTGGGGTCCCTCTGCTGCTGAGTGCCACCAAGTGCTGCTCACGCTGCATCAGCAGACGGCGGTGCGAGGGGACACCAGCTCCCAAGCAAGGTGCTGGAGGTCGTTGCTTTCTTCAGACAGAGGTCCACAGTTGAGCCCTCTCCTTGAAGCCCTGCAGTGCTGCTTGGGGATGGCTCTCACGGGAGAGCTAAGGGGTCCGTGCTGCCTCATGCCCTTCTCGGCACAGAGCGATCTGCTGGTGACCGCGCTGCAAGGCAGTCCCACGCCGCAGTAACAGGAGCTGAAGGTGACAAGTGACGCACCGGCGACGGGAGTGTGCGGACTCAGACAATCTGCTGTTGCTGTCAGGGCTTTCATTTTTACCAACATATATGGCGTTTGAAGTGGTTTCAGCCCTTGCAGACTGGCAGAGAGTGGACTGTGGGTCTTGGTGTGTGGGCAAGTGGTTCAGGCTGCTTGCTTTGAGCTTTGCTCTGGCCGAGAGACTGATGGGAGGGAAGGCAGAGGGATCACCAGGCAGCAGTAACCTGTCCAGGCGTTCCCGTGTGTGGCAGCCCGGGAGTGGGCTTGGAGGGTGCTCAGGAGATGTTAACAGTCTCGACTATTTGCAGGAAGAGGAGCTGTGAGTATCCTAGGAAGTAAGTCGACAGTTCTGGGGATGATACATTTTCCCAGGCCCTTTTCTTTCCATCCCTGTTCCTCACTGGCTCTGGTGGCCAGTTCCTCCTCATGTGTCTGCTAGCATGTCTGAGGGATCTCATCGCTGCCCTCCCAGCACAAGCTTTCATTGCACAACTGGCTGACCAGACGCTGCCCTGTACTTGGAGCTACAGGTGGGCTTGCCCAGGACCAGGCCACCCCCATTAAGCCCCCACCCCACCCTCGCTGCTGGAGCTGTTCTTCATCAGCCTGATGCTGGTCTGGGTCTTTTCTGCTGTTTCTGAACACAAGTTCTCATCTCATTCAGGTGTGTCATTCAGTGGAAATATTTTGTAAATGCAAATAAGAAGAAATAACTCTATTCAATACCTCGGTCTCGAGGATGGGAAACAAGTAGTGGGAGATGCCCAGGTGGGGAGGTTTCAGAGCTTCTGCCACTGGTTAAGGTTTCTTGTGGACATAGCCCCTGGAGCAGCCACAAACGGTTGGGCAGGGAGCTACACAGACCTGCGAGGGCTTGGGGCTGAGCCCTGTGGGCACCCCTCACGCGGCCACCGCTGCCGGGGACACGGCGCAGGTAGAGGTCCTGTCGGCCGGGGGCCATCGACGCCATGGGCGTCTGTATCCATCAGGCAGAGCAAGGCAGAAGCGGGTATGTGGCGAACAAATTCTTTTGTGAGCACTGGGAAACAGTTTTTACTTTTCAACTCTGTCAATATGATCTAGCTCTGTCTGTCTCTCTATATATGTACAAACAGTATATCACAATGTTGCCTTTTTTGTTGGAAATATCAAAGTACAAAGATTGTAAACCAAATCGGTGTAATAAAAGTTTCAGATGATTCACTGAGGTGGCTGCCAGCAGTGGGTCTGTGAGCGCTGGTCCTGGGCAGGGCTGGGAGATGCCTGAAGCTCCTGCGTTGCTCAGAGGGTGGGAGGGGATGGAGGTCAGCCCACTTGCTTAATTCTCTGCTGACCTCCTCTGAGTGGGGCGGTCAAAAGACCGAGGCAGTTTGGGACGTGCCCTGTCCTGTCCTCAGGTGGGCACAGCCCATGGGGCAGAAGGAAGCTGCTCCGTTTTCCTCCAAGCCCAAGGAAGCTGCTCCGTTTTTAACCCCGTGGGCTGTGTTGCCCAGCAGTCCTGCAGGAACCCCTCTAGCTCGGAGTTATAGGAAACACAGATTTTTCTTTTTGACAGGTTTGCACAGACGAGCACTACTAGTTAAGGTAAGCATCTGACTGTAAAGAATTCACCTGATGAAAGCCATAGCAACTCAAAGCAGGAAACCATGGTGGAGAGACCTATCATTTACTGATTTTTTTTTTTTTTTTTTACCTTTCACCACCCATATGTGAGAGTCCAGACAGATTTTGCTATAAAAATGAATAAATCCTGGAGCAGAGTGATAGCCAGAAAAAGCTGCTGAGGAACTGGAAACAACAACATTCCCTCTCTTCTCAGCATCTTGCATGCTCCTCAGCAAAAAGCTTAAAAGAGCCGCCTGCCCTGAAGGTTAGGTCCGGACTAGACCATTCAGATGGTGGAGACTTCACCCTAGCTGCTTTACAAGTGGAACAACATAGAGTTGCCTGAACTAAGCTTGCTGCTGGAGCATGTAAGAAGCACTACAGGAGGTGGGATTTACTCTCGGGTGCAGTGGGAGAGAGGGCTCGAGACGCAGATTGCTTCTGTGATGCCACTACAGCCCCATGAGGTCTAATGTCTGTCTGGCGTGAAGTCACAGGCTGGATGATGGGGATCTGGGAGACGCTGTGGTGGTGGCCACAAGTTGAGTGTTTCTCGGAAGTGTGAATAGAAACAAGCCTCTGAAGTAAAGCATCTCCAACAGCTCACCTGCAGAGCTCATTGTTCTCTGGAGTGTTTCCTGCAGAGGGGTTTGGCGGGGGGGTGCTGCAGAGACCCCAGCCTTGCCGCTTCCCTGTTGGCCCACACAATTTGGTGAATGAGGTACTCGGTCTCCTGGCCCACCTCTGCCAGGCGGAGGTCGAACTCAGTCAAAGCCTTGTTAGCTGCCAGCCCATCAAGCAGCTGCTTCCCACCATCCTGCAAATGGGTAAGAAGAAAGAGTTTAAGAAGGAGATCCACGAGTGAAGTGTGTTACACACTTTCCCTCCTCCCCAGGACAGCCTCTCCTGCACTTCCCTGCTGCTGGTGAGGGGGAGCCCATGAGATGGTGCCAAAAGCGATGAAGGCCTTCACCCAAGCCTGAAACGTTGCTCACAGAAGTACACAGGGAAGGAATGTAACCTTATGCAGCGCTCAGTGATATGACACATGCTAATGACTCCCTCTGGGTACCGTGTCAGGAGTCCTCAAGCTCAGGCTGGTTAACAGCACGGCTGGCGACGATAACCTGAGAGGAGTCCCTGCTCTCCCCTGTCCCTGGTCCCCAGCTCACTGCTGGCTGGGGACAAATGGTGGTGCGATTAGTGTGCTGTGGCTCATCTCGGCAGTGGCGAGAGCCCCAGTGCTGGCCTGGATGCCATTTCCCAGCCTGGGTTGGCTTTCCTGGGGGGATCATCTCACGCAACTGAAGTCTGGCCTGCACGGGACAGAAAATGCGATGTATATAGCCTTAGGGAGGCAACTCACTTTGGGGCATTTCCCTCCCTCACCTGAACCATTGTCTTTAGGGATGTGACGTATTTTCCCCTACAGCTATTCTCTGGCAGGTATTAAATACACCTCCTGACCCCAACTCCTCCATCCAGGCAGTCCCTTTTCCCCAGTATCCTGCTTGTTAGACCTTTTATTAAGAAGGACAGAGGAAAAAGGACAAGGAAGGAGTCACTTTTTAATGGGGTATGGAGGTCAGAATTCGGTGCATTTCTAGCAAATACCCCAATTTCCCCAGAGATAATACCACCAGCCCACTTGTTGAGCTGCTGTGGAGCTTCATAAATGGGTATCAGGAGAGCTTGTCGGAAGGAAGACGCTAAGCACAGAGACTGTTATTTACGAAGCAAAAATGCTTCTCTCCTTTCCAATCTTTGCCCCCTTGTATCATTACACTCAAATGGGTTTCCACATCCAGGATCATAAACCTCAGAATTCAAAAAAGGTTTTCTGCCATCAAAACCTTTTAAAATCATTGTCAAACACATTGATGCTAATATTCCTGCCAGCAGGGACAGCTGGTCTTGCTGCCTCTTTATTGTGACAGTGAGAAAAATTGAGGCAGCGCAGAAAGTTTAAAAGCCAGCATGATTGCATTTGGCTGTCTAGTTTCAGATCTCTAAAGCTCTTTTGAATCAGCAGAAGAGAAGCGGTCTGGTTTGTGGGCACGTTGCATACTGCAGCTCTCAGGCATGTAGTAAGGTCTGTGGATGCTTCTCTGTCTAGAAAATGTAAGCCTGTGGTTTAGGAGCCACTTATAAGCACCCAGGTGTGACACTTCTGACCTACCGCACCGCTCCAGAGCTGCGGAGTGAGTCAAAGGAGCTCAACAACCAAGCCAGTTCTCTAATAGTCTCCTCTGAGCGTGTGGTGGACAGTAGAGATTCTGGGAAGGAAGGGTGACAATCTCTCTGTGCTGCTGAGTGACAGATGGCACAGCAGATCCAAAGCATGGAGGATATGCATAGAGACCTTGTCTCATGCCGCCTATCATTATCTACTCCCACGTGTGTGAAGTGGCTGTGATTTTTCCCAGGCATACTCCCTGGTTTTCAGTTTCCTGGGGGAGGGGGGGAAAATCCCTCTATGCCCAAGAGCCCAAAACCTGGAAGCCAGACTCAGCCCTGTGAAAAGAGCTAGATGTAACGAGTGAGATAAACGCGTGTGCGTGCACAGAAGATGTCCTTCTCCTTCCTGCCATCTTCTGGAGTCTCCTTCCCTGCTCGCAACTGACTGTTATTGCAGCAAGATTGCAAAGTGAGGGGTGCATTTGTCTCTGTGGCTTCGAGTCAGGGCAGGCTCAACATCTGCTTTGCAAGGCCACCAAGGCAGGCTCACAAACTGCAGGGAGAAGGGGTTTCTCTTACCAGTCCCAGGTGGTTGCATGAGAAGTTGATACTCGTCAGGGTGGTGTTCTGAGCCAAGACCTGGGAGAAAAACGTAGCAGTTGGCTCTGACAGGTTATTACTTCCCAGATGGATGGACTTCAGGGTTGTGTTGGTCAGCAGGGCATGGCCGATGGCCTCCCCACCTTCATCCTCCACGCAGTTGAGGCGCAGATTCAGGGAGATCAGGGTGGAGTTCTCAGCCAGGGCTTGAGCAAGAGCCTGAGCCCCCAGGTGACAGATATGGTTGTTACACAGATTGAGGATTTCTAATTTGCTGCAGTTGATCAACTTGCCAACAGCTTGTGCCCCCTTGTCCCTGATGAGATTGTGGGACAAGTCCAGCTCCACCAAGCTGGGGTGGTCCAGCAAGTTACAGACCAGCAGCCTGGTCTTGTCATCATCCACTTGGCTGCGGGTCAGCTTGAAAACCTATGGGGATAAAGGACAGGGACACTGAAACAGCCAGCGCTTCGGATTGAGCTTTGTACAAGACCTTCAGCGAGTTAAGCCCATGGCCTACCAGACAGGATTCATTTCCCCTCACTTCGGCCACCTTTGGCCAGTAGGCTCAAGCAGTTGCTTTTATAGTGAGCAGATACTTGCAGCAGACAGGACATGCCACAGATGTCCAAGCCCATTCTAGGGAGAATGGTTCATCTCCTGGAAAGGCCTGATCCTCTCCTCTGACTCCACGGGATCTCTGACACAAGGGGTTAAATTAATACGAGATAAAGCTGCGTAAACTTCTGGAGAGGGTAACAGCAGAACTCGCTCCAGATCACAATCAGATGCTGTCTGAATGAGCACATGCAATGGTGGTAACCACAGCGCTCTCTGTGAAGGGCCATGTGCTGTGTGGCCAGGGCACCTCAATAGCCACAGGAGAGGTAATTTCTCTTCTGGAAGCCAAGCAGACAAATATTTCCCCAAGCATGCCAGCCCGTGGGGAGATTGTTCAGCCAGCTCCCTCTGGCCGTGCTCTGGATAGCAATGCCTGCCGATGGCTTGGAGGGGCTGAGTATCTGCACTGCAGTCGCCACAGAACTGAAGATGCTGTTAGCACCCAGAAAGAAAAAGCCTTGTCGCTCTAAGGCAAATGTGAATATTTCCCTATGCTCTTCTTGGAGGTCTCTGCTGCTCTGGGGCATGCTGATGTGTATTTACTGGGCATAACCACCAAAAACTCCATATGACAAATTCTCTTTGGGCTTCTCCTCTGCTCCCTCCCAGAACTATGTAAGGAGTTAAAACAGGAGGGTTGCTTGCTCTTGGGTTACACAGAATGTGTTTTGAGGGAGCAAGTATTTTTCTCACCTACCCTTTCACAAGCTGTTCTAACAAGAACATAAACAGAACAAGATACGCAGTGCTAGGCCAGCAAGTTAACATCTCTGCACTCTGCCAGACTGCAACTTGCAGAGGGAAGGGCGCTCCTGGCAAGAAAAACTGGTCCCTGGTTTTCGATCCCTGGGCAATTTGAAGATCTGTCTGAGGAAGGAAGGTTTAGTTTGGGATACATTACTTTTAAGTTGTGGCACATCTTCACAGCAACAGCCAAGTTGCAGCAGTCCTGGTAGGTAAAGTTAAAGAGGTTCCACTCAAAGTTCATGCCGCAGTCCTTCACGCCGTAGGTGAGATGAAGCTCCTCAAGGTGAGGGAGAGAAGTAATGAGGACTCCGAGGTCGTAGTGATGCACGGAGACCTCACCAAGCCCCGACTCACTCCCTGTGTCAGAGAGGTCATCCCTCTCCTCCTTTTGGTCCACCTTCACCGGTGGCAGGAACTGATCAACCTCCAGTTTCCGCACATAGTCTTTGCAGAGCGGGATGAGCTCTAGGACCTGGTTGGGGTCTGTGGTGTTAGGGATGAAACATTTTAGGATGTTCTCCAGGTGACGTTCAAAGAACATCCGTTTCCAGCTGTCTCCATAGTTGGAGATGTCATACACTTGCCAGCGCTCAGTGCAGCACCTCTTCCAGTAGTCTTCATCACTTATTAGGTTGGCAGTCACAGTGAGTGGAAGGCTGGTGGAGAGCCTGTCCAGCACCTTCCTTTGGTGCTCAGGCAGAAGACAGTCCAAGATAGGGTTCTCTGGAGGGGAGGAAGAGAAGGAGAGGTTGGTCTGGGCTGCAGGAACCATGGCTGGCACCATGGTTCAGCCCAGGCACTCAGCTGTGTGTCCATGCCCTCCCCTCTGCTGATACTGGCTCACTTCTCAGTTGCCAGCAGCTGATGCAGGGAGCTAAGCTGGCAGAAAATGTGTAGGATTCATCTCCTACATTTCTGTGTAGGATGTCTAACGTTTACAATAAAACATCGGTGTAATTGGGTTTACTTCCATAATATTTGGGAACTCCATCAGAAACTTAGCTCCCAGTTTAAATTTTGTTTGGATGCAGTTTATATTCAGAGCAGGACTTCTGCTCCCAAGAGAGCTAATTCAGCCTTACAGCGATGGGAGAGCTTGGCTTGTCATTTGCTGAGCTTTCTCCCCTTGGTTTCTAAGCATCTTGAAGGACGATATTTGAGAACAGCTGTCTGTGTTCTCTTCATGTAAGGCCTCGTGCCTTTTTATCTGATCTCAGGTATCTGTATTACACCAAACTGATTCCTGTTCCTTTCCACTAAGACACACTCTCAGCTTTTTGATCCACCCTGTTTAAATAAAAGCTCTCTTTTCCTAGGAGCTTTCTCCCCTCAGTCTCTTTCACGATGCTCGTCCTAAGTCTCAGCTGGCTTCTCTTTGGTGGAAGTTCTTTGTGGTAAGAAACACCAGAGAAAAGCCATGTGTACTCACACCATGAATGCTTGGTGACACGTATGCAGTAGTGTTGAGTAATAGAAGTCATCAGTGGAGAGGTCTAACTTGTCACATCACCACCAAAAGCCATGGAGCAGGCCTGGGACTGTGACTACAATATTTATTCTGAGATGGTAGCTCCTCTGAGCAGGGAGCAATTCTCCCACCTCTTTGTACAGCACTCAGCACAACGGGGCTCCATCCTCGAGTGCTACCATAATGGTGCATGAATCATGAGAAGTAAACAGCAACTTCACACCCCTGGTCACAGCTGAGGTAAGAGAGCCAGGCAGAGCAGGGGCAGAAAAAGAAATGGTAGGACAAGGTTAGGGCAGAGTCACACCCTGGAGAGCAGCCCAGAGGGCTACAGCCATCGCTGGAGTGTACGAGTACATACTTAGCAACTAAACAGTTTGTTTAACTGGCTGCCTGAGGGGATATTTCTCCCCATCTGTTCCTTTGGCAGGACTGGGTACCACGCTCTGCCTTTCAGATGCATCTGCCTGCCTTGTCGACCCTCCGCTCCCCAGGACTGATGCCCTGTCTCCACATGTCCGAGGGCAAAGGCACTCATACTTACTTTCGAAATTGTGAACGATGTGCTGGAGGCAGAGCTCAGTGAGGCGGGGGACAGTGAGGAGGGACCACTCGGGGTCCGCAATGATGCGGTGTTTATAGAACGGGTCAGCAGTGAGGCTGGCCTGGGACAGATACAGCGAAGGAATGGATCTGGTCCTGCCACCAGCCGTCGGCTGCTCCATCCTGCTCAGAACCCACGTCTACTTCAGGGGAAGCAAGAGGAAAATTGCTTGAGAGCCACCACTACATTTTCCAGCTGGGCTGCCTGCAAAAGAGAAAGGTTAGTTTAGAAAAAGCCCAGTGACACAAATGCTCTGCTCAACCTGCTCTCCTATAATGCACTTGGCCCCTGCCCTTTGCCTGCCCTTTCCTCTGCTTGGAGTGGAAGCACTGCAGCAAAACAACTATTATTCAGCCTTCTCTTTATACCCTGCCCTGTACAAAGAGGTCTCTAGGTACCACATGTAATAAGCAGATAATAACGTGGTGTTAATTCAGAGTGCTGTTGAAGAGGATGGACAGGAATTGATTGTTTACTGTCTTTTCCGATAAAAGAAATAGGTGAAGCTGGCAGGAGCTGAGTTTAAAGCAAAGGAAAATGATGGCTCTTCACACGGTCTGCAGTTGAACTGGGGAATTCTTTGCCGTGGGATGTTGTGGATGCTGAGAGTCTGTGCAGGTTCCAGGAGAAGTCCATGGAAGAGAAACCCCTTGAGAACGATTCAATGCACAGAAACCACACCTGTCTCAGTGTGACTTGAACACAGCTGGAGGTGGGGAGAGTGCTGGAGGAAAGAAACACATACACTTGCACTGTTTGTCTACTCTTCTCCAGGCATCTGCTTCTAGCCACTGCCAGAGATGTGATACTGGGCCAGACCATCCCCTGGTTTGATCCAGTATACCTGTTCTTATGACTCGTTAAAGACAGGTGCTTTATAGATGAATACACTGTAAGTATAGTTGGGGAATTTTTTTTCTGCTTTTCCCAATCACTTTCCAGCTGAACTCCTTCCAAACATCCATTAACTGATAAGATGGGTCAGACCTGTTCAGACCACACTGAGCCTAAGCAGATACGAGCTAAAAGAACCAGCCTGGAGCAGGAGGCAGGATGCCCAGTTCTATTATCTCTGCAAAGCTTTCTCAGACCAAAGTTTCCCATTTGCTGTTTCCTACCCCAATCTCAGGACCATTGCTCTCAGCCATCAGGATCCCACGCGTATGGTTATTGCCTGGAAGCCCTAATGGTTCCCTTCCCAGCCTCACCAGTCTGAAAGAGGCAGAGCAGACACTATGAAGCAGTCTGCCTCTAAGTCCTGCGTTCAACAGGAGCACCCAGGCTTGGTGAGCGTCTCCCAGGGCATACAGACCCATGCTGATCCTTATTGGAGCTAACTGGACAGAACAGGGCTGCAGTGCCTAGCTGCGCAGCTAGAGACTGCAGGACACCTGAAAGAAGCATGAGGCGGATGGATGGATGGCAATGTCAGAGGCCAGGACAGCTTCCTGCAAGACCAAGAGGATGCCTCAGGGCAGAGGCGGCCTCGCAACACAGCATCGTCAGAAGGACCCTGGGATAACATCCTGCACAGAAGCCAACTGCCGTGCAGTATCTCGTGCCACAACGTCCCTCGGCTGAACAGCGCTTTGATCCCAAACAACTCCGCCTTCTCGCAGGGCATGAGGCACAGTGGTCCCCAGATGAAATGTCTCAGGTCCTTCCCCTGCACCAGGCTGCTGCTTTCTCCTCTGCCCTCCCAGTTTGTGCTGTCTCAGTCAGCACAGGCCCCTCTCTCCCCAAAAGCTTTGTATCTGGCTTTGCTAGCGTTCCTGCCTCTGGTCCTACCACCTCCAGAAGACATCTGAGGAAGGGCCTGCAAAGGCATCTGCAAAAGCAGGAAGAGAGGAGATCTGTGAAACGCCGAGAACTAGAGGAGAGGAACAAAATGTTTCACGCTGTTCTGCAGCAACTGTGTCCGCAAAGGCTTCTTCAAATGCACTTGAAGCAGGCTTGAGAAGAGAGTAACCGTTTCAGAAGGCATCAGGAAAGGGTGGAGATGGCAGTGGCAGGGCATCCTCCAGCACCAAGCAGGAGAACGCAGGGCACCAAGTGCCGGGAAGCTGTGTTTACTGGGAGGCACTGGTGGGCAGAGGACAAAGGCAAAGGCTGTAGAAAAGCAGAGCCTGGTCTGAAGAGGGGTGGGTGTGGAAGGAGGAGGAATGGGTGACAGGCAGATGTGAGTACTGGGAGTCTTTTCTCTGGGAAGCTCCCTGCCCCCAAAAGAAGGTGCTGTGATGGCAGGCCACCACTGAGGGGGAAGAAAAGAGGCCTCGTTGTCCACAGCACACTGACCCCAGCTGAAACCCCAGCTTTGGGTGCCTGATGGACTTCAGCCGAAGGGCAAAGCACAGCCAGATGGCAGTGAGGTGGCATTAATAGATGAGGAGTGACTGCAAAAAATGCTTTCTCCTTGCTTAGTCCTTCGTCCTATTCAAAAAGCGTCTGTGTCACTCTGTCCTCCAGGCCAGTCACAGCTAATTGGAGCTTCTGATGGCTTTCCTGACCTTTTGGAAGCAACCGTTAAAGGCCAGCTGTTGGGGAAAGTCAGTGCATCATTGGTGGCCTAGGATTATTTCATGGCTGAGTTCCAGCAGATGATCTGACTGCCAGTTTACCGATGGCAGATCAATTTTCAGAGGGTATGTAACCCATGGCACATGTGGGAATACCAACAGGGCTCCTGGAGACTGAGTGGGAGACACAGCTACCCTCAGGCAGAGCCGAAACCCAGCTCTGGGAACAGTGCAGCCCCTCCATACACTGGGTGAAGCACGCTGAGCGAAGCTTGCCTGCAGCGGCAGGTCGGCCAGTGTGGACTACCCAGCTGTGGACCAGCCCCACATTGGATGGCCCCAAAGGAGAGGCAGACAGCTCGGGGTGTCCGCCTGCTGAGGAGCTTTCCCCTCACCTGAGCTCCACAGAGCTCAGCTGACTCTGCCATCCCTGCTTGGCGTTCGGCATGCATCCAGCGAGAGCAAGGCTGCCGGCGTGCGACAGCCAGCCCGCACGGCATCTGAATCAACCTCACGCCTGCGGTGCTGGGGGGCTGTGTCTGACGCTGAGTCAGCGCTCGCACTGCATCCATTCCCACCGCCCCCAGCACGGAAAGCACGCCCCACACCTCACCTCTGCGGGCCGAGGGTTGCAGCCTGACGGGGAAGGCACTCTTCCACCACCCCATCCCCTCCGCCTTGGCTCCAGCAGTCTCCCCCAGCCCAAGCTAACACACCAAGCCAGCTCCCATAGCCGGGATTGCTGAGCATCTCTTTAAACACCAGAAAAGTGTTGTAATTCCCTATCAATAAGCCAAGTCAACAGCGTTAACACATGCCCCTTCCCACCCACTCTACACATCAGTCATCTATGCTAAAAAGGCTTTATTAAACTACATACAACGAATGGGGTCATGTGGTTTATGCCATTTAACGTCCAGCTTAGGCTGAAAGGTAAATGATATTAAAACTTACAAAAAAAGAAATCACACTTCTCTTCAGAGGAAGAAGCTGATCTTTCAGAAATCCACTCACACAGCCAACTTACTCTGCTGCTTAGCATGCTTAACAAACCTCACTCAGTTGAACCTGTTTTGGTCTGGAAAGAAAGGATTTCTGCTCTTTTCATTCACACCAAAGCCCAGAGAGACCAAAAAAGAAGAGTGCATGGAAACCGGTGACCTTTGGCTGATGCCTCCTACCAGCAGTATGGTGATCCAAGAAACAGAGCAACTGTAAACACCGCGTTTAGTGGAGAGTTTCCTTTCTGAGGATGGTGATGCCCCAGCTGAGACCATGTTCACACTGAAGCACAGTCTACCCAGAAATCAAGGAAGCTCTCACGTCACTGCAGCTGCACCCTGAGAATGTCAACCGTTCTGCAGGTGTTCTGTCCATTGTGCTGTTACCTCTGCTCCGGGCAGGCTAGCAGGGACATGGGCAAGCAATCCTGAGTGCTGGCTAACGCCGCTGATCCCACTGCCGCCTGCACCCTCCCTTGCACTTTGAAAAGCTGATGCTAAGTGTGCATTAGGACAGCACATTGCAGGCTCATCAAGGGGCTGAATCTCTGCAAAGGCCTTTAAGTAAGTCAAAAAAACAGGTGTGCCAAATGAGCAATCTATTTAGCTTCAGATATAATGGGACTTGTCTATAGCTGGAGATTGGGTGGAATGAGGCCAGCTGGCTGTTTGGGAGTGTGGTTGATGGCACGGCCGAAATCACAGAATGTTAGGGGTTGGAAGGGACCTCTGTGGGTCATGTAGTCCAATCCCCTGGTGAAGCAGGGTCACCTACAGCAGGCTGCACAGGACCTTGTCCAGGCGGGTCTTGAATGTCTCCAGAGAAGGAGACTCCACAACCTTCCTGGGCAGCCTGTTCCGGGGCTCCATCACCCTCAGAGGAAAGAAGTTCTTCCTCATGTTCAGATGGAACTTCCTGTGCTTCAGTTTGTGCCTGTTGCCCCTTGTCCTGTCGCTGGGCACCACTGAAAAGAGCTTGGCCCCATCCTCCTGACACCCACCCTTGAGATATTTATAAGCATTTT
>Ga0065711_1004739_pt1 | contig 25314 bp, 13 predicted proteins | sample Hoacrofraction12_FD_59098 | JGI IMG/M metagenome (GOLD analysis project Ga0065711, IMG submission 59098) | Hoatzin crop microbial communities from Cojedes, Venezuela - Epithelial fraction 12 v2 (version 2) | ecosystem: Host-associated > Birds > Digestive system > Esophagus > Crop | place...
CTTGTGAAAAGCCCCTCTCCATCCTTCCTGTAGGCCCCTTCAGGTACTGGCAGCTGCTCTAAGGTCACCCCGGAGCCTTCTCTTCTCCAGGCTGAACAGCCCCTGTACATGTGGATGTGTGGCTGGTAGCTGAAGTGGTAAAACGATAGGTAGAGAAGGACGCTGTAAGAGCCTGAGCATCTGAGAGGACCTCCTGTGAGACCCAGAGCTACGGTTCTGTGTGTGCGTTCTGCCAGGTAACGTCTTGTCAGCTTCTGAGCAAAACACCCAAAGTGTTTGTGCTAGTTTCTCTTGCTAGCTGAATTACTCAAAAATCTGAGTTCTGTCTAGTTGCTTCTCAAAACATGAAGCTGTAACATCCACAGCAGCTATTTTAGTTACAAGGTTTCCAAAAGAAATCCAGATAAAGCCACAGTAAGGGAAAAAGGGTCTTGCCTGTACGCTGTACTTCATCAGCTTGATAACACTGCCGTATCCAGAACCCTGGTCTTTTATGCTGTTAGTCCCAGTGGAGAGGTGGGATCAGCACTTGCCACCACCACACGGCTAGGAAAGTTGTTGCCGTTGCGATTCCATAGATGTGCAAGAACTGCTGGTCTCCAGCATTGCTTTAGAAACGCCCGGTGCTGCGGAGCGGTGCTGTGGGGCTCCGGGCACCTCGTGTCCTGCCCTGGCAGCCATCAGCAGAGGACGCAGCGGAGGGGGGCCGCAGGCCTCCCAGTCCTCCCGCCGCTGTTGCCGTTTCAGATAAGCTGTTAAAGTAGCCTGTTGTATTCCAGCAACTTGGACTGCGGAGCAGTAATTGAGTTATACTGATGCTGCAGTAGTTGTAGTTCCTTTTTTATTTCTGTGTAATAATTGGTATGATTTTGTATTATGTTATACCTGGCACAGACTCTGAGAGTTGGTAATTCCACTTCCCTAGTTATAGCCTCATCAATTGAATGTGTTTTGATTGCTATCGTTGGAACAAAGGGACTAATTTTGTAGTGAGATTGTTTTATTTCCACTTGATCTTGTTAGAGTTGCTGAACATAGAAGGTGTAGAACAAATCAACAAACAAGAAAGGTTGGCCTTTAACACTTAGAGTTGTGTAGTGAGAAAAAATTGTGTATGATGAAAAATTCGGAGGCCTGTTATGAGTGTAAACAGACTCTTGCCTTTTCACAGAAAACCATGGAGTAGCTGTCTGTTTACATCGTTGTAACAAAGATCCAAAATTGGCAGAGGCTGTTGCGGGAGCCGGGATTTCTCCTTCCCAGTCTGTTTCCTGCTGTTGCCGTCTGCAGGTCATGCCAATAGCGAGGCTGTGTGTGTGTTCCCGATCGATGCACACGCGTGTGCGCTCACGCACACTCCTCCCCTTCACCTGCTTGGACACAGGGACCGACACAGAGCGTTGCCGTCACTGGCACCCCCAGCAGTTCCATGAACGTGAACAGCACAGCCCGCTCCTGCGCCTCCTCTCCAAAGCATTGCCAAGGTATTTAGTGTATGCGTGCGTATATACACACAAATACATATTTATAAACTCTTTCTGGCTTGATTCATAGACACTCTCACATTCGCAGAGCCCTCAGACCCTAGGCTATAAAACCACGCAGAACTGATGCCCTGATTCTTGGTCCCTCCATCTCCAGCCTGGTTTTTTCCAGTTTCTGCTCTCCTCCTGCTTGCCAGCTAGTGTGGCTTCATTGAAGTTCTCCCTTCCTCAGGTGGCGTCAGCTCTACGCTGAACTGTAAGTCCACACAGAATCCGGGCCCAGAACCCAAGCCCTATTTGTCCTCTCTCATCTCCAGCCTCGCATCTGGCCAGGACTTGCTGGCTACTTCATTCTGAAGTTTGCTGGCGAATCACACGCACACAAACACACCGGAGAGCAAAGTCACACAGAAAAGAGGTGGAGTTTCATAAGACTGCACTAATCAGGCGCAGGGCTTGGCTAGACAAGTATGCTGAACAGCAGCTTCTCTGTATCAGTCAGCCGATTTTTTTTTAATATATCAACCCTCCTCTCCTCCTTCCCAGGCTTTCTTCTCCCCAGTCCTCCTTGATCTTAAGCATTCCTTTGCCTGTTCCCATAAGCTGCTTACAACGTGCCAGAAATTTTGCAGTCCCACGATGCCCTGTAAAAAACAGTGATTGCTATGAGGCTCAGTAGTCTTGTTTCCACCCCTTCTTCTCAGTTCTTCAGGACTTTGAACGGTTCCTGCAGTGGCCCACCGTTTGGGGACCCGAGAGTTCTCTCATTGGTATTGTCTTCCTTAGCTCCTGTTTCTTAGGGTTTGTGTATCTAGGTGTGATTTATGGCTTTGCCTGTGTCCTGTCTTTGTTTTTATACTGAACAGTGTTTAACTGGATACCCCGTCAAGCCAGATGTCCTTACATGCCAGGTATTGTTTTGTTGCTGTTGTAGCAGCAATTTGCTATCAATTCAGATTTCATCTGTTCTTTCATAGCTGAAACAAAGCCAATGGGAAATCATAAATCTGGATGTATGGTGAACTCTGGCTGATATGACAGAACTGGGCATGCACACTTCTGATATAAATTAGCCTCGCACAGCAATGCAGACTCAGTATTAATTGGAGTATGGAACCTCCACCCCCCGCATGCCACTGTGAGCTTGATGTGTACCTCTAGTAGGGAAAGAGTAAATCAGGGCACAATAACATAAAATGTGGAGATTTTATACTGGGTATATACATACAATTGGACTAAGGTCAAGAGTAGAAGCAGGCATGTGTCAGCATGAGTCGCTGGTCTGTGAACTGCAGGGCAGATTGACCCCTGGGCTGTGAATTGTCCGTGGGATGGACTGCTCTCTGCTTTGGTTTGTACNCCACAGAGCAGGGTGCCANTAAGAACAGNCCCTAGNGACTACAACAGTAGTCTTGTGTTTTCTGCAGTCCTGGTGGCTGCCTTGTATTTGCAGGCAGCCACAAGGACCGAAATGAAAGAGCGCAGAGCGATGAAGCTGAAGAGGGAAGGAAATGCGTTTGAATGTTACAGGAGTGCTGAGATGGAAGGGACGGTGCAAGTGGCCGCAGTGCAATAGGAAGCCTTTCAGTTCAAGGTCATAAATATGAATCTTTCCCAAGCTGGCAGCGACCAAAAGCTCTAACCGTCTGAAAGCAACATCACCCAGTAATGACAGAGATTGGAAGCAGGAATGTAGAAAGACATGAAAAGCTTTTGAAAGTGCCCTTGCGGGCTAATACTGTTACTCCAGTGAATAAGTCTCTTGAAGGCTGTGAGTCTGTGGCCATTTATCCAGTAGGCTTGCTATTCATCTCCTTTGAGTGTAGTGTAAATGCACTGCATTAGGGTCATGATGAGAGCAAACCTAAAACGTTTAAATATTAGAAATGAGTTAGCCAGCTATCCAGCGGGAAAGTACAGACTGTTGCAAGCGCAAACACAAAGATAGCAGGGAAACAAAAGGTAACATTTGGAAAGAGGAGGCTGCCCGGGGACTTGTGATCTTACAAACAAGTCTATTAAAGAGGAGGGACTGTGTGATGGTATATGAGACAGCTTTTCTCTTGCAAAACGAGGAGAAAATATGGAGTATTCAGTAGGGAGTATATTCTTTTAAAAAGACTTCTCCCTACTTCCAAAATATTTTACAGACATGAAAAGCAAGAATGAGCAGAAATAAAATCACGTCTAGACTGATCAAAAGTTTAAAATGTTGATAAATAAGAAATTGGGATAGAACAGACTGAGAAAAAGTCATGCTGCTTCTATTTCTGAAGGCTTAAGAAGGAACTACCGAGTGAACAGACAGTAGAGAAGAAAGGGTTGGAATGTAACACTTGGAGTATATTTTAGTGTTGAGACAGATAAAATGATCCAGATTATCTTGCCTTAACATCTCTGAAGAAAAATGAGATGAGGAGGAAGAGCTTGCAAACGCTACTGGCAAAACCCAAGCATTTGTTCATATTTTACCATTGAAACAACACCTCTCATCTTTGCCTGTGATGAGGGTTTAGAATCTGAGCCCAAATCCAGGTATCAGTTTGACTTTTACAGTCTGTTTCTTTAGCAGAAACGGGAACCTCAAATCTACACACAGCATTTGGAAGTATGAAAACCATATGTAAAATAGGAGGTGGACTTTTCTCCTGCCTTCTTTTTACTAGAAAGGAAGAGAGAGTAGTTGAAAGGCTGTATTATTTTTGAGAAACAGTGTTTTAATTAAAACCTGGGAAAAAAATCACATCAGTGAGACTTGTATGAGTCCTATGTTAAGGAAAGGAGTCTTAGTTGACTTCTGGAACGATAGAATTGTTCACGTTGGAAGGAGCCTCTGGTAGTTGTCCGGTCCATCTCGCTCCTCGGAGAAGGACTGAGTTAGCTAAGGTTTTCTTAGCTGAAGTTAGCGAAGTATCTTGCCTAGTCTAGTTGTGAATATCTCCTAGGATGGAGATACTACAGTCTGTGCAGGCAAATTATTTCAGTGTTTGAAGGATGATGCCAAAGAGGAGTTAGCTGTACTTTTAATTGAAAGTCGAAACTAATCTGGAGAAGGAGCTTAACAGTATTTGAGATCAGAGCCTTGCTCAATTTGCAGAAGATTAGGATTTTCCACAAAATATATTGAATCTTCGTCATCGTTGCTTGGTTTGGAGGCACTAGTTTAACTGTGTGAGTGGAAAATTCTTCGTTAGAGAGGATGCAAGTTTCTCTTGTTTCTAAGCTGAAGGAAGATGTAGTGGTGTGTATTAGCTCTGATTTGAGGGCTCTATTGCTGTGACTACAAGGTACAAAGTTTTCTCCTGGAACATGAACATTACTTGGAAAGAAACATTTTTCTTTAGAAACAGTGAGACTTTTCTAATTTTTCTCCCCACGGAGAATTTCAATACCCTTAATTTAAATTTTTGCTGAAAAAAATCAAAAATTCTTCTTCACTTATGAAAAATAATCTGTAACTGAAGATTTGAAGATATTTTTAAAAATAATTTTAAGACAATTGTAGAGAGACTTTATATACAAAATGAAGAGGTTTACATATAATTATCGGGAAAAAATCTTTCCTGAAATGTGTTATTTTTCCTCACTTTCGAAAAATCATATTACAACGTTTTGGTGGTGTGACAGGTCTTTTTTTAATGATTAAAAAGCTTATATATGGAAATCTTTCTCTTTATTTTGTCAATTATGAAGTGAAAGCTATTTCTGCTTGATAAACTAAAATACTTTTACGTAATATCACAGACATCTGAACAAGACACAAATACCTGCCAGTTTTCAGTGCTGCCAGTGCTTATGGCAAGTAAAGTTTTTCAAGGCTCTTGCTCGTGGGAGATGTCAAGGGAATGTCAGCTACCAGTGTTGAAGCTATGTAAAAAAGGTAAGTATATGTTCAAGCTGGTTAAGTAAGCTCATTGAAGTATCAGAAACAGGGCTGTGAGGTTGTATCAGCTTCTCGTTTCAGCAGGCTGGGCAGACTGGGGCACCAGCACAGCGATTTGCGTTGCGGTTACCTGGACACAGCACACCATTGCGCCGTGGAGATCCGTGTGTGGCTGCTGAAAGAAAGAGTGAAAGTGTGAACACCGGAGGCCTTAACCTCCCAGAGCAAATAAGAGCCCTCAATATACTATATTTTAAATGTTCCAACTTCGAAGCCGTGGCTGCATTGTATGTGGTTTTCTATTTTTGTAGGCCCTCACAGGGTAGCACCTGTCTGTCTTCTATCTAGCAGCAGATGGACCTGCTCTTTAAGAACATTTTACGGGGTATTTACAAATGTGAACAGAGGGACCAGTCTCTGTAGGCTTCCAGTGTAGAGAAAAGGGAATCACAGATTTTATTCAGAGCCAAAGCCTGAATCACACTTTTGAGAACTCTCTCACTTGGCTGAGTATAGAAAGGGGCAGGAGAGATAAGGGTTAAAGTTAACATTTGTGGATATCTTCTTGTTCCATTTTACAGCCCTATATTAAACCATGTAAACTGAGAAGAGGAAACGAGTCCTTCAACTACTAGAATTATAATAATGAATGAGTTTTGCCAAGAAAAAAGGGATAGAGATCTGTAAAATTGTGGCTCAACTTGAAAGAAACTGCAGAGCATGTTGAAGAAGAGTGGTGCTGTTGGGTTTCTTCCCTACACTTTAAAATGTTCCTGACTTGGGTTCTGACTTTGCAATCCTTTGATTTTTCTAGAATGTATTTAGACAGGAGGCTTCATGGCCAACAAATAAACTGTCTTATTTAGTACAGTTTTCAATGTAATAAAATCAGATTTTTCACAACTGATTTTTTTCAGTGGGTGCACGTACCTGTTTTTGGTGTAGCATTAAGTGAAACGGCACTCTGGGGTTCTAAGCTTGAAAACCTCAAAGCGAACAGTACTACTTGCCTGGGGTGTAGCCAAGCTGAAGATGTTCTGATGTTCTCTGACATGATCCTTTGGCATGTTTTTCATGTGTACAGGGAGCAAGCCTCTTGGCTCACCTGTGCTGGGCCTCTCGTCGTGGTGACACTCCAGTTTCTGTAACAAATTAAATGGCCATTGGGTTGGAAAGGGAACCCTTCCACAGCACAGTCCTACCAGTTACGGGTGCGGAGAGTGGTAAGGCACATCCTTGAACGCCCACGTCCCAGCAGATAGCCCCATTCCTTCTTGTTTTCTGTCTGCTTCAGAGACAAAAAACACACCCTAAATAGAAAGTAGAAAAAAATCTCATTTATAGCCAGCATCGAACAGGAGTATTCTTGAAATCTTGAAAAAGATGGGAGAACTTCTCACATATGAAGTTGTAATCATAAAGGATTGGTAAAACTTAGCTGTAATCCAGCTGTATGTAGCGTGGTTAAAACCTATTTAAATAAGCAATGTATATCACCACTGCCTGGAAGAAGTATGAGAGATTCTCCTCCCAGTTGTGCGTTTTAGTATCTTTCAAAAACTTCAAAACGATCTTGAGAATTTTGTTATGTGGATTCCTTAGGGTATGGCTACTTTGGAGATGTGCACAACCTGTATTTGCTATTCTGTTTTCTGGACAGCAGCTTTGCTAAGCTTTGAAAAGAGGATGTTAGCATTTTTAAAGCCTTTTTTCCCCTTTTTATTATATGAATCAGTGTTCTTGAAGGAGTCAAAGTTCAATCCTCCTGCTGCATTACAATGCCTTTCAGTCTAATATTAGAGAACGAGTCCCATTTTACTTTGTAATACGAAGCTTCACTTCGGCATTAATTTCATTCGGAAAGCAGCTGCACTTATAATAGATTCCTTTTAAGCAAAATGGAAAATATACATTTATCAAATGACTTTCTCCCAGTAATGCTGCAGCAGTCTTTATTGCATCAAAGTTGTCAGCAATCAGCCCATCTTTCTGAATAAAGACGTGCCAAATCATAGAGGCAGGCTTTATATGGAATAAGCAAGAAGTGAATTCCGTGGTAGGTGGACAGACAGACACTAGCTCAGCTTTTACAACATGATGTATTTATTTATGCCTACATGACATGGCTTTAGCAAATGACTGTTGGGGAGTGTTTCCTTTACGGACATAGCAAATGACAATATCAAAATAAAAATCATGCTTTTCACAGCACTTAGGAGCCTAATAACACCTTATTACAAATGAAAGATTTTTAACATCAGCTTTAACAGCTTTATCTTTCTCTGCTGAGACTTTCTTTCTTCCAGTGTGGTTATTTAATGACTTGTGCTTTCAGCAGAGCATCAGTTTCACCGTCTGGTTCAGCACAGTTTTGTTCTGTTTGTAACTAAAGCAACGTTTAAATTGCATTTTTATTTGGGGGGTTTGTTTTTACTGCTTGGGAAAATGCTAAGTCTAATTGAAATGTTAATTCAATTATAAATTTGTGAGTTTAATTCTGAATATTCTGTGGATCAGAATATCCATTCTTAGGAACTATTGATAATACTGTTCTTCGGTTACACAGAGAGACCGGTGTGAGTCACTTGATCCTCCTCTGCTGAGCCAAGGTTTTGACATGAAAAAAAGGATATTTCAGCATTTTTCGTAGTTCCTTCCATGGATTTCAGAATTCTGGAGGTTAGTGTTTTATAATCTCTTCTGTCCTAATGTTAAACATCTTCTGGGACATCTGTTCTTGCAGGAGTTGTCAAGCAGGATTAGGCAGTGGAGATGGAAAGAAAGGGAAGATATTGTCACTGACTCCTGATGCGCAGGTTGTAAGGTTTTGAACCCTGCCTTTTCCACAAGGCCAGAAATCCCACTGATCAGACGCACACGTTCATGACTAAATCAATCTGAAAGCATCAAAATCAATTTGAAAGTGCTTAACTAGGACAGTATGTCGTATTCCTATTAATGATTTTTTTTTTCCCAGATATTTAAAATGACAGTATCGTTTTGTTTTCTGGCATAAAATGATCCCAGGGAAATAGCACATGATAAACACAGATTTGAAAGGGGAAAGGGGATTAAGGGGGAGAAGTCCGCTCTTCCATACTTTTCCTTCCTACTTGCTTGCCAACTAAGATCAGGTCCAAGCTGGAAAATCAAAGACATCACCTCTCCCCCTCACCCCCAGATTAAAAGTATACAGACAATCAGTGATAAATGAATCAAAATAATCACAATTACTTGTAACCACCAGGTTTCAAATTCTGGTGGTCTGAAGATTTCTCTCCTGACTGCTGTGTTCACAGTAGGTGTACAGGCGGTGGGTAGAGATACCCCCATAAGACAGCCGCTAAAATCAATGGAATTACACCGCTTAGAAATCTCGACAACTCTATCGGCCTAGGTCTCTTTCATCTCTTTCGAGCTGAGGATCCTGCTCTCTTTAGTTTAACGTGTGCTTGCTAAGCCTTGCAACAAAGCACTCAGGAATTGCAGCAGCAAGGGGATGCCGTCTGGGAAACCCCACAATTGGGGTAAAGCTCCACTACCAGCTGTCTTCCAGGTTGTTGCATACTATAAGATGCAACTAATATCATACCTGTTTTTTTTACTTTGCCACATAAATGAGTAGAGAAGACGGCAGGGCAGAATTCAGTTAGGCTGCAGTGCTTTTCTGCAGCAGTGGTGCAAGTTCCCAAACTATGTGCAAAGCTTCAGCTATAGCTTCCTCCAAGTAAGCTCCAACTCCTAGAAATTAGAAAGAGGGAAATAATCCCCTCCCACCAAAAAATCCCCAACCCCTTTGGTCGCAGTTGTGTGAGACTGGCTGATCTAACTGATCTTGGCTCCCCAGGGAAGCTTCTCTCTGCTTAGCTCAGAGCATAGCCACCTGCCTGATGCACGGGCAGCTCGTCACTCTCTTGGGCAGGTCTGCGAGCACATTAGGGCAGTCCTTAACTGCTGTGCGGGGCTGAAACGCTGCTACACTGAGCTGCAGAAGCTGCTTGCTTTGAGAAGCTGTGCTGCAGGCTGGGTTACAGCTGGCCGGGGTACAGCTGCCGTAGCTGTGACTGGCCAGCAGCAAGTCTAATCCACATTGCGTCGGTAGAGTAAGGCAAACTCCTTCAGAGACGCTGTGGCGGTGTAATTCAGATAGGTTTTTGCATGTGGAAACAATCACTCTTTAGATAATGCATTAAATAAAAAATGTAACCATGGTGTGTGCATTATAAAAATGCTAAGAAAAGCAAAGATGTGGTTGTAACTATTTTTTATGAAGGTAAAATAGCTTTTTCCTGTTGTATCACCTGAGTATTCAGGCGTGGTATGTACATGAAAGGACTACTATGTGCACTTGCATGTGAATAACTCTGTGAAATTAGAGTATTATTTTACTTGAAAACACAAGGGATATATTAGCTAAATTACACGAGAGTAAAAAGAGAATGCAATTGAATACTCATAGAAACTGTCTGCTTCCTTACTAAAGATCTTTTATGAATAAGATGAGGCCAACCATTTATTTAGAGTGGATTTAACTCTTTGTATTTTCTTATACTTCAAATGTTAACTGTTTTTGTAGGACGTCAGCAAGATAAATCACGCTCTGAAGACTGATCATTGTAAAATTTATAAACATAGAGCCATAACATGTATGGATCCATCAAGTAGGTAATTTAGTTATGAGCTAGGAAACCGATGGTCAACACTTGTATATTTGCTCATCATAAAAAGATTCTTTTAAGAGTAAATTGTTAGTTGAATGAAGTAAGGCAGCTCTCTCTAACAGCTGTCTTATACTTAATCCAAGTAAGAAATAGATGAGTAAGGGGAAAAATTTCAGAGGACTTGCATATTTATAACATGTTCTTCACTCACAAAATTAGCTCCACAATTATGATTAGATCATGCTAAGATCTTAGTGTTCTTTTGCAGAGGCTGTTAGTGGACCAGCACATAATTATATGAGGAGATATTTCCCTATTTACTTGAGTGCCTACAGCAAAGCTTATCTGAATAAGAAAAATATTTTAAAAATCATTTCTTAGTTTCTTCCATAGAACTCTGCCACATGAGGCTGGGGCATTGCTTTGTTTACAGTTTTGCAAAGCTGATTTTCATTAGTTCCTTTGCAATGGGGGACAGAACTGACAGTGATGGAGTCTTCTGTATGACAGAGTAAGAAAAGTCAGGACCTGGCTGAAGCTACTAAACACGGCAATGTATTGTATCCCTGTTGTTCGTGTCCACCACTTCGCCATTCCATGGCAAGAAGAGATAAAGTAAACCAGAATGACCATGCAGGATTTTTATTTGGTGTTTCCACACGCAAAACTGTAGTTTTGAGACATACAACATTATGAACAGGATTTAAAATAATCACTCTGCCAGTGATGAGTTGTGTATCATCAACTAGTTCCCTAAAGCCTGTGGACTACAGTGAGTCTGGGGGACTTTTTCTCCAGTCTGTAATTCTCTGCCATTTTTCTTCTTGTTTTTAACGTGCTGAGCTTCTACAGCTGCCATTGACTTAAGCTCAAACTTTAATCTGTTTGCAGTCCTGAAATTTACCCCAGATTAAAATTCAATGGGGCTTCAGATTTACTGTAGACATTGAAGATATTTATCATCTCTTTGCCTCAGTTTTTCCATTTTTCCGATAGGATGCACCTGTTCTGTAGACAATGCTGGAGGCAAAGATAAAAATGAAGTATGAATGATGGTTGTCTGTGGGATGATGCAAATATTTTTGGAGTGCAGAGGATAAAAGATAAAGTTTTTAAAATACTAAAAAAAATAAGTTACTGTTTATTTGCAATATAGTTCAAGAGAGGTCCCTTCCAACCCCTACCATTCTGATTTAACTGTTTTGCGCAAGAAGGTGAAGTAGAAGCAAATAAGAAAGTCCTTTTATGAATTACATAATTGTGCGTGGACAGGCAGATGAAAATTATTGTTCTTTCAGGTGTGTAAAATGCTGCTCTTTTTCCTTCATTTGTCGGAGATCTATCCACTAGGTGGATTAACTTAGATTTTCCGTTTATTGCAAAAACCACAGAGGAATTCTAAGATTGTGCATTTGCTTGGTGGGCCTGAACTCTTCATCTGGCATGTAATCTGCTTTTTTAAACCTACATATTTCACTTTCTCCACGGTAGACTGACTTTGGCAAAGTTCCAGCTTCTTGGGATACAACTGTAAGGTGGATTTTTTCATTTTCTTAATTATTCATCTCTGACAAGAAAAGAGAGAGAGCTAGGAAGCTTCCCTATAGTAATTTTGCTGTATATCAGCCTTCAAGCAGAGGAATGCACTGTACACAAATCATCCCCAGGTGCAGCTGAAGTTTCCAAGCAGGCTGATGCAGCCTCTGAATCAAGTTACCAAGGTTAGGCCCCTTCCAGGAACTGTTGGCGTCAATTCTGTGGGCAATATCTGCGTTCATGAAGTTGTGTGCGTGTGTCTGGCAGCGGGACCTAACTGAGCATTTGTTTTCCGTGTCGTTGAAGTTACTGGGTGGTTCATAAGACGAATGTACTTTGTTCTTACCTGAGGTACTTGGTACGGATTCTCAGCTTCAGACTGGTAGAATTTAACTCTGGGCAAAAATGTGGTCTGATTTTCCAAACTTGTGAAGAGATGTGGATCCTGTGGAACTAGCTAAGCATGCTGTATTTTTGTGACTGAAAATAACCCTCTTCTGTAGATCCCTGTTGGCCTCAACTTGCACGTGTGCGTGTATGGATAAGCTTTTCTTCCTTCCACAATGCGCTAAAGATTATGTTGAGGGACTACATAAGCATTTAATATGGTTTCTGTATAGTTACATAGATACTTATATGAATCTTACTTCAGGTTAAAGACAGAGTGTGAATTTAGATATTAAATTCTGTATTTGGCATTTCTAAGTACTTCTAGAGACAGGTTATTCAAGGTTTTTTGCAGTGGTTCTGAACAAATAGCTCCATGAACTAAGAGTAGTCATCCTCATGTTTTCGACTTGGAAGTGCTGATAGCACTTTGGTTTACTACTATATGTTAGAGAGCAAATTGTTAAAAAATACTGTGTTAAAAAGCAATGTGCATGATTCTACTGTAAATGAGTGGAGAAAACCAGCTGACTTTTCACACACGTTGAAATAACAAATATACCTCAGTAAAAATATTATCGAATACATTGTTGCAGAGAAAAAGTGACTTGGGTATTTTACTTAGTGTATATGTATTGACGTTTTTTCTTGTTTTTTAACGTTTTGGAATTTTTCAGCTGAATTTTGTGTATATGTCTACGCATCTTTTAAACGTATTCTTCTGAAGAGTATTTCCCTTTGCTTTTTCCATGTTATTAATGCTGGTTTAGACAGATCTTTCAGGAGGTATGGATAGGACCTAGCAATAGATCTACTTGAAAGGGATCGGTTTTAGACTATAGCAGATCTATACGTATGTGAAACCTTGGGCATTTCCTTTCACCATCGAATCAGTTCAAGGATTTTGCAGGGCTCGGGGATACAAGACTGGTCTCCCAGTTTGTTTCACAAGGAGTAACCATACGGTATGGAAACACCACTGGTGGTAAACATAGCACAGTGGAGCAGGCTTCAGTCAGGTGCAGTCACGCTGCAACGCAAATGGTCTTGGCATCAAAAAGTGCCTTTCCCATTGATCTGCGTTCATGTCGCTGAAGCAGGCAAACAATGTGGAAGTCTGCGTCCTGCCTCCCAGCATCACCTATGTAAACAGACAGGGAGATTCAGTCTCTGGTTGTTAGCTAGATGATTAGAGAGAAATGGAAATTAAATACCCAATGAATTGGTATGGCTTCAAAATATAGGTGAATTAAGAACTGATTTGCCCCGTGCTTGAAAAGATGTGGATGCTCCTTGCTTAAAGCTCCCTAGCGCATGACTATATTAATTTCGTATTTCTGAATCCTAAAAAGAACTACTTTCAGCGATGGTGAGAACAGCTGAAACTTTCACAGTACAACCCCTGGTCCAACAACCAACCAACCCGAAAAAACAGGATACTTTTAGACAGGGAATTAATGAGATTTGAGATATCTTTCAGTTTTTGCCTGTCTTACTTCACTGTTTCGCCAGTCCCGCTCTTGCTCTGATCCCACTGGGGAGTTAAGCCCACAGGGATTTCACTTTGTGATGAAGATTTTAGTGTCTCTGGGAGCTGGGACTCCCACTCTTTTTCGATAACGTGGGTGGATTCCCTTCATCCTCCACGAGGGGAGAGACTCCCTAGCGAAGTGTAACAATCTCCCGAACTCCAGCTCTCTGGGGCCTCGCGGGCTCCCTTTGGCTGCGCACTGACAGCAAATCTATTCCAGTGCTTTGGGGAGAATAGGAATGAACAGTAGCCCAGGGAAAGGGATAACGTGACATCCTTTTAGTCCTATTCCTTCCACACTTCTTGTAATATGATACTTTTATTAATGCTGAGAAAGTGAGGAGGTAGGGAGTGAAGATGACAGAGGCACAGAGGCTGACCCGAGGGTGGCACTGAGCGGGGTTTGAGGCAAGTGTCTGAGCTGTTATGATCGTGTTGTCACTGCCAGAAGTCGTATATATTGAAAATCCTTATCTTTTCCCCATATAAAACCTTTAGAATATCCCGAGGCTTTTTTCCTCACAGTGGGGCTGAAGAAGCAGATGCGTATCAATGGGTTTTGGACCCTGTGTTTTGGCAGGGTCCAGGCTGACCTGCTGCTTTTTAGAGATTCCGCAGATCATCTGCGTTTTGTCCTGTTAGTATCGTCTGTGCCGTTCTTTACCATTGCGACTGGGAACTTTGATAGCGTGGGGCTTTTTACTTTCTTTACTGTAAACCTAGACGACAAAGAAGCCATGTCACTATTCAGACATTAAAGAGGAGTCTTACAGCAGTAAAGAAACTTTACCTGTACAGCGTGAACTTAAAACCACAAATGTTAAAGTCCAAGATTTGAGGACCGGAATTCAAATCCAAACTTATGTCATCAGTTTTCAGTGCTTTAGCTGGTTTTGTTGCATGTTATACTGTCATGCAAGAATTGCTTATAGGAAGAAACTGAGATGGGCCAAACTCAATTTTGATCAGCAAAGCTCCAGCAGCTTTTGCTTCACGTGCTGTAAGCAGCTAGTTCGTGCTAACCCATCTTGCCAGCGTTGTTGATTCTCCACAGCCTCTGCTGTGTGGTGGCTTTGAAAGAACAGCATTGCATCCATTACAATGCTGTCTTTCGGTCCGGCAAAGGGATACAGCAGGCCAGAGGTGAGCTGATCTAGCAAGCCTTTGTGGGAAATTTTACAGCTCCTCACTGGATTTCTCTGGATCGTTAGTCCTGTAGTCTTCTTACTGCATGTTTACACTCACTTCATTTTGTAAATACTCATACTGGTTTTGTACCTAGCTCTAGATCACAGAGGATTTCTTAATGACTGTCTTTCAACTGCACGGAGTAATATTGGTAACTACTTCCTCTGTGATATAGAATGTGCTCGCACTGAATGTGATCTGGTTTCCTCCCGGTGCCTGGCACAGCTCTTTGCTTGCTTTTGTGCTGTGCGTTTGGGGTGTTGGCAGAGCTGCTAGCTCTAGCGTGGGAGACAGTCTCAGAGGCCGTTTTGTGCCTTTATGCTCACAAACTCTTACGAATAGCTTCATAGACTGAAAACATTTTCATGGTAGTTAACAGGTTATTGAATTAAGCCTTGTGCCATCTCAGTGTGGGTTAGCCCTGGTAGGCAGCGAAGTCCCACGCAGCCACTTGCTCACTCTCCCTGAGCAGGATGGGACATCGTGGCTGGAGATGAAGACTGCTTGGTAAGTAAAGCAAAGCTGCGTGCGCCAGCAGAGCAACAGAAGGAGTGGATTCACTACTTCCCATCAGCAGGAGGATGTTCCACCGTTTCCTCTGCATCACACGTAACGGTTGATTGGGAAGACAAACACCATCACTCCCAACGTCCCCCTCTTCGTTCCTTCTCTCTCCCCCCGCTGTCATTGCTGAGCGTGACGTCACACGGTACGGGCTATCCCGTTGGTCTGTTGGGGTCAGCTGTCCCGCTGTCCCCGCCCAGCTCCTCACGCACCCCGTCTGCTCACCGGTGGGGCAGTGCCACCACCCTCTTCAGCAAGGGCCAGAACCTCCCGAGGCTTCCTTTACATTCCTGAGAAGTAAAAGCAGCTTTGACTTGAAGAAATAAAAAGGAAGCAAATAAAGAAATTACAGAAACTTTGAATTCACCCCTGTAGAGCGTGTGTTTCAGATAACTAATTTTTAGGTGTTATTTTTTGCATACCCCAGCTGTCTTAGCAATTTGCTGCACGTTTTGAGCTCTGTGTGGAATTGGTGGCACTTTGTTGTCTGAAGTGCCAGATCTGTAGGTTGCTAGATGCAGTGGAGTGCTATTAATTGTTCTAGAAATGGGCAAAGCAAAACTGTGCTTATGAAGTTAGAGACGAAAAGAAAAAAAACCCAAGCATTGATTGTGCCATCTGATTATTGTGTATTAGAAGAGCAATCTGTGTTTGTTAAGTGATTATTCCATAACATGATGATAACTGGAAGAAAATATGGATAATCTGATTTATCTTTCGATTTGACTCTCTCTCTTTGAAAAAATTAGATGAATGTAGAGGTCAATGATTCTGAATCAAATTTCTAATCAGCCATGGCTGCTGTTCACAGTGACATTTTTTCCCTTACTGGGAATAAAGATACGCATCTTTCCTTTTTCGAAGTAAAAAGTGGAAGGGTACAACAACTCCTTATGATTTTCTACAAGTTACTGTGCATTTATTATGATTGCGACATTGAAGTCTGTACTCTTTTTTGAAACAAGAAAGGAAAAAGTGTAAGTAAAATGTTGGTTTAAAAGGTATTAAACCCAGAATTCTGGCAGCATTGCACAATTAGCCCTTACAATGAGCATTTATGGCAGCTGTGAATTCACAGCGTGGTTCCTGAGGCAGTAACAAATGGAGGGGGAACCCAAACCAGAATGAGTGCAATTGACATTTTACAGTCAGAACAAAGGGTTGAAAGTGTATGGCTCGTGTACAGCTACTTATGTATTACGTATTAGCCCCTTAAACTAGAACTAAACTCAGTATCACCCCTTAAAGAGGATTCATGCAGTTAATTATTAGTCAATTTAGTCCTTCAATCATTCTGAAGGTTGAAGAACATGAAATTATATAGTGCTTACCAAATGATGGCCAAAATGGGACTTAATTTACACTCTGGAGTCAATGGTGTTCAGGAGGTTGTGAATCAGGGCAGAGTCTGGCCCTCTCAATAATTAAAGTAGAACAAAAATAGAGAGCTCATTCAGCGTGTCACTGTGGATCTGCAAAGCCTGGTGGTATGGAACTGTACACCTCCAGGAACACAGGGCGACGTAGTGGTAGGACAGAGGGGAGAGGAAAACTCACTCCACTTCAGGGCTTTCTTGAATAAAAATGATTTGTATGGATGTTCTGCAGTTTTGCTGTGAGCCTTAGGGAATGCCTTTGATGCACTTGATTAGGGAACAAGTTCTCAACCTTGTAGACTCAGTAAGATCTTCACATGTTTAAATACAGATAATTAGTCTCAGTTCTCTTCTTTTTCTTTTTTTAAACTTACACCCTCGTGGTGTTTCATTTTTCCTTTCTTGTACTTTTCATTGAATATAAGAGTTTGTTTAATTGCCAGTCCAATACCCTGTTCCTAATTTTTGCAGTATAAATGGCCATGCCTAATTTTTATTTTGGAATGTAAGATGATATATATTTTAAAACAGATTATAAAAGGGAGTAGGAAATTCTTGCACATCTATCCTGTGTAGTGTAATGGAGTGAAGTGCAGAGATTCCTAATCTAGCTCCCAGCGTGCTGACATATGCAGTATCATGGCAAGATACTAGCTCTGGGGCAGCCTAGCCAAGTTGGGAGGTAGGTGTGTCCCCACATAACCTGTAGAAAGTCTGAGCTTCTGCTGGGGTCCCCGGGTGCTACATCGTGTCTGAAGTGAGCTGCTCAGCAGGATAAATTACAGAAGGCTGTGTTCAGTTCCAGTGACACGGTTCATAGGCGTGTACTGTAGGCAGGGATGGGGAGAAGATCGGCGGGAGCAGTTACCCTGGGCATGGCCAACAAGATGGATGTCATTGTTTAGAATGTCTGAAAATTGTCTGATGAGCCCCGTGATTCAGTACGTGGTTATGCATCGTGAGAGTGCTTTGGCCTACAGGCTTATTTTAGTCCACGATTCTTTGCTGTCCTGAAAGATGGTGTATTCGGCCAAATACTCACATGAATCCGGCTGTGTAGGTGGGTAAATATGTGTGGCTAAGCCATTTTTTTCTGTCATCATGGATGAAAGCTTGATTTTCAGCCTTGTTGAGCATAGTTTTGCTCTGATTACTCAGCTCTAAAGAGGCATTGGTCCAAGGTAAATTTTGGGCAAAGTGTATTCCACCATATCTGGAACAGGTTCCAGTAGTTTTAATTCTCTCTCTGTTGGCAGACTTGTTACTGACTGGTTCAAATGATTTAATTGTGGAGTTACCCATTTCCTGTATCTGTAAATAAATTCCCTTTCTCAGAGAGGTGTTGAAAAGATAATTCGCTTGCTTATTTCCTGGACTTCAAACCTGATGGGAAATATACGGGGTAGATAAGTCTCCGATGCCTGGCAGTATGTGCGCATCTTGTGTGTGGAAGGAAGAGCGTCGCAGAAAGGTGCGGAAGTCCGGCACGCTACCGTCTGAGGGACTTCTTTATGAAGCCCTTTCAAGGTGGTTTTGTAGACGACGTGTGGTTTGTTAATTCTGTCAGAACTTTCTACAGGAAAGGTGGCGAGAGTTTACTGCGCGTGTTTGTTCACGTGCCAGGATGTGTGGTAGCGTTGAGGTGTCAGATCCACAAATTGGAGTCTCACCTTTAATCACTCTGCTCTGGCAGAGGTTAAAATAAAACAGCGCACCCCTCCTCCGAAAAAACCCCGGCGAAAGCCGCTGGTTGTGTTCCGCTCTGACGCGCCAGTGCGAAATGGCTTTCTGTCTCACTCCGCTGGTTTCGCGGAGGTGGGGATTGATCTGTGAATCTCTTGCATGAGATGTTTGAAATATTTATCTGAGGTTGAACTGTCAGGTGGTGTCCAACTCGCTCGTTACTAGGCAGCAGAGGGAGGCCGGGCTGTCAGGAGGTGATCATTTTCATAAGATACGGCTCGGTGTTGATATTTATGGACAGCAGGTCCTAGGCTTTGTTAAACTTTGCAACTGGAAGAGCTAGTTGCAAAGTGTTTGATTTAAATGCTAAAAATGGTAAACTGAAGGTAACAGTGAACTATATCCAAACAATATTAGCGTTGTCGTTATCTGTAATACTGGTGGTCTTTTTTTTCTTATTTCTCTTTGCACCTTTATTCTTAGTTTTGTTTATTTGTTTGTTTGTTTGTTTTTTGCTTTCCCTTTTCCTCATTTTCTTATGCCCTAAGCTTTTCTTCTCTAAAGATGCCAGTGACTGGCTTCCAACCCAGTGTAATTGGTATTAGTAAAAGACCTGTGTTTTGTTTCTTGGTCTGAATACTCCCTGACCTACCCGGGCTGAGTGAAACATGCCTGCCGGGGGCTACGAAGCTTGCCAGGATCAAAGAATCGAAGACTTTTCTGATGGTGCAACCAGGCACCAATAAACACTTGTCTTACCTCCTACAAATTGTGAGTTCAGTTTTGCTGCAGATGATGAGTGAGAAGCAAACCGTCAGCTGAAACCCGACGTGCCCTTGTTCCTGTTGGGTGCTCTCTCTTACGCCAGCTTGGGCCGTGGTACAGCACTGCTGGCTGTTCTGTGGGAACACGGTGCTGCATGCAGCCGAGACTGAAAGCTTCCATTATATTTAGGATTCCAGGAGCGTGACAGACATTGTCACATTATACAAACTACCTAAAATTGTAGTTCTTAAATGTTTTCATTGTCTGAAAGGCACATCTTATAACTGTGGGATAGGAATGTTATCTTTAGGTCAAATTACTGTGTGCTGAAGCATGACCCAATTTTCAGTTTAATGCGAATCCTACTTCTGGTTGTGCAAAAAAATATAGGAAATATCCATTGACTGTGAGGTGCTTATTTCAGTTTTATTAAAGAGCTGCTGATTGCAAGTTATGGGATGCTGTAAAATTGAAACTGCCTTACTTAAAAGCATTCTCACTTGTGGGATGGCAAAAAGGTTGATTTTGTAGCTGTGTAGATATTGCGTGAGGTTATTTAGATAGCGGTTCTTCATCGGCAGGTATTTTCTGTTCTTTCTCTTAAAAAAAAAAAATCCTGACACTTTTACATTTTGACAGTTAATCTTTAATTCTTCATCATACCAATTAACTGTGAACCATTAGAGAAACAATAAGCCATGAATCATCAGCTACAAGTAGGCAGAGAGTTTAATAGTCAAGAGATGGAGTGTTTCTTAATCTTATATACACTCAACATCAAAGTGAATAAATGCAAGGTTAAAAAGAAAGGCTATCACATTCCCCACTGATTTAGATAACTTATTTTTTCCTCTCTTGTTCATCTGCTGATACAACACGGCAAAAGGAAGGACCTGATTCTGCCATCCTTGAGTCGTACAAGAAGCTCTTATTTCTGTATCAGTCACACTAAGCAGAGAATATTATTAATAGATATTACTCACAGTATACAAATAAAATTCATGAGAACAAACAGCCTGCTTCTGTAAACTTTTAGTTCTGTGGAGAGTCCTCATGAAAATGAGTACTCCCATTTCAAGGGTATTGTGCGTGGTGGTACAGCTATTCAATTAAAAGCCTTTGAAACCTTTAAAAGCTTGTACTCTGCCTGACTATGAGCATATAAATAGTCTTTGGCTTTCACAGAGTTACTCATCTATCAGAAGTTAAGCTGGAGGTGGTGTAGATTGCTGGCTCTGTGCCAGGCTCTCCTGCGTCTTGCAGCAGAAAGTTACTGGATCAAAAGGCTGAAGACATTTCTGTGCTCAGAACGGCGCGGGAATTGGGCTTCTGCACCTTAAACATTTTGAAAGTGATTGGTTCTTGCAGTACCTCCTAAATACAGTTAGCAACTGCAGAAGGCTACAGAGAAAGAATAATTCAGATTATATCTAGAATTAAAACAGCTGCCACATGCTACACAGAACAGGACGCTGTGCATGTGTGGGCAGCTCACTGTCTTCAGAGCGAGCGGCTGCGCTTCAGGCAGGGCAAAGGCAGTCAGGAGAGGCTCACCAATGTGGTGCCTGTAAGTCAGGGTTTTTATACAGGGCCGTCGAGCATTTCGCTCTAATAGGGCTTCTGCAAGGGAGCTGACTTTCAGATCAGGGGGTGCGCTCTGCCTGCTTGGAACTTCGTTACAATTCTAAGCAAAGCCGGCTCAGAGCTGGATTGCCGCACCTTCTCACGAGGGCGGTGAGCAGAGGTAGGTCAGTATATTCTGGAGAGTATTTTTCTGTAGGAAAATACTCGCTCATCAAAAGTGGCAGTCTGAAGGAGAAAGGAGTAAGTGAAAAAGACTTTCAAAGCTCAGTTTGGAAATGTTTTCGCTTGCTAGAAGATACTGCACAAATGGTTTGAAGAAGCCTCGCATCTGTCAGAATGACCCGTGCTGGTGGTCTTTGAGCATTTCATGGGAGCTGGCTTAGTTCAGAGTAATTTCTTATTTCATAATCCATACTTAATTTGCCAAATTGGCAAGTTTTACAGATGTCTGTGCAAACGCTAACCAAATATTCAGTCCAACATAGAAACAGGAGGAAGATTGAATTTAGTAGTTGGTAGGAATATCATGAAGTAGCATCCCTCTAGATACTGTACAAAGAACTGGTAAGATTTCTAATTTTGTACGTTTTAGGTATTTTTAGTTTTGATAGTAAATGTTTTAGACAACTCTAGTGTTAACGCACCTGAGGCCAGTGCTGCTGCCTTACCAGCAAATTCTGACAGTGTTCTCTTGCTCGAGTATTCCAAGAAAAAAAATATTAATCCAAAAACCCCCAGGAATCAAAAACATTCTGCTGTCATTCTTTTTCCAAAGCAGTTTGTTTCAAAAAAAATATTCCTCAATACTACTAAAGCTTCTAATGTGTTTAAACAAATATAATAGGAGCATTAATTAGGAGTAATGAATAGATAAAAGTCCTGTGCTGTTGGAAACGTAAAATTGCTTCATTCATATTTCAGTATCAACAATGCTGATATAGGGGAAAGAAGTGAAAGGTGTTGAGGGGCCTGTAAAGAATCATGACGTGATCTAGTTCCACAAAGATAAAAGCAGATTTCGAGATATAATCTTACCTGCATTAAATCACTAATTAGCTATCACATTAGTTATGAACCATAATGGCAACATTTTCTTCTGATCAGAATGACAGCAATCAGAACACAGGCTTCGAAGGGACCTGAAAAATTGTGCTGGAACATCCGCAATCTCAGGGCAGAACGTTCTGGTCTGATATTTCTTTGCAGCGAAACTTCCTTCCGATTGATACGTTTTCAAGGTCTATCAATTTAAAAGACTTTTTTCTCAAAAATCCCCAACAATCTATTTCTCCAACAGTCTGTGAGAATATTTGTAATCACTCCTACTTAAAACCTAACCAACTCTCTGACAGTATTTAATTTATACCCATCTTCTTTTAACCTGCAGTCTGTCAAGATTTCCTGTGAATTACCAGTTTGCTGTTAGTTGTGGAGACGGAGCTGCTGCGCGTTTAACGCTACGCCAGCTTTGGAAGCAGGAGTTGAGAGGAGGAGTGACGAGGTGCCGTGCGGTGTTTGAAGCAAACAGTGTATTCACAGGGATACTTTGCTGTGTGACCCAAATCCAGCGGGGAGAAGACAGCTGGTGTTCTCCTGTTTAGGGCACACGTTCTTCCAGGTCGGGGGTTTCTGTAGTAAACCCGGATGCAAGCAGCTTTTATTGTTGTCCATTCCTACTACAGCTTTTTTCTGAGGGTCAGTGTCCTGAGAGCCTGGTCTGTGCAGAAGACTCCTGTATTCCACCACCAGCACTTTCAAACCCAGCGTGACCTCAGAATAGAGTAAGGCACTGTTTTTTTTTCTTTTGCTGTCTGAATGTAAAGACTAGGCTGTGGCTGGTGTGATGAGATTATGAGAAAGAGGAAGGGATAAATCATACAAAGGGATACAGAAGTACCTGGTGTGGCTACTGTCCTTTTATATTCTGGAAGGATAATTTCCATAAAACGCTGGTGGAGAGGGAGGAGGAGAAAGGAGTCCTCAGGAGATGGTCTGTGCTGACGCACTAAATGCCATCTGGAAAACACACAGAGAACTGAGCCAGAAACTTCCAGACCTAGAGAAGAGAGATGCTGCATTTTGTGTCAAAGCAGCAAAAAGCCACTAGCCTGTTCCACCTTGCTTCAGAGAGGCCGGTAATCCAAACCACCAGCGATGGTGGCAGCAGTCTTCTAACGGGAGCTTTAAACAAACAGGAGTGCACATAAAAGAACACTACAGACTCATTTGGAGTCCCCAGCAGTTTTCAAAATGTTGGTTCCCTAATTTTGCTCATTTGCCTTTGTGAGCAATGAGCTTATTCTCTGTTGAACTGTGAAACTGAGGTATTTTAACCAAGTCATGTTAATACTTTATTTATCTGTGGGATTACTTTTGTGGGGGGAAGTTGTACGACAAACTAAAGTGAAATATTTTCCCTCTTCTTAAAATATATAATAGCTTTGTATTTCATTTCTCTTAAAAGTTGCATAGCAGTAATGCTTCTGTAAAAAAGATTTACATTTGAAAGAGTAGTTTTGAAATTTTGATGCACATTTGATACACCTTCACCTCTCAAAGAACACTAAAGTTTAACTTCAAAGTCAATTTTAATTGGAATCTCTTTCTTGGCTATTGTTGTTTTTCTTTTTATGTGTCTTAGGGTAGATATATATGTACATAGTTTTCTTTCCTGCATGTATGAAATAAATGAAGCCTAGATATATTCTTCCTTTTTTTTTTTTTTCCCCTGAATCACACTTTCTTTTTAAAAATTTGTAGCAGGCTTTTTCAAGTCTGTGCTGCTGATAACTGTCTGGCCTGAATCTTCAATCTTTCTAAAGGTCGGAAAAAGTATTAATCTGGAGAGTTATGCTGTGGCTTGGCAATGACCGATCATTCCTTGTTTTATTTGCTGACTCTTTCTTCTTGTTTGCTGTTTATGAAGAATTTTTTTACAGTTGCATGGATTTTTTTGCTATTGTTTTTTGCATGGAAAGTCCAGCAGTTTACAGCAAAAAAGAAGTTTATGTTCTCTAATTCATCTTGCAGTTTGGACCTTAAACTCATGCCCTTTGTGTGTGGGGAGACCCTTCCTCTTACTCCCCATCTAATGCCATAATGGCAGTCTCTTTTTAAACAGGTAGTGCATTGTACTGACAGAAAAAGTTTCTGTAAGGCTGAATTACTGGCTATTTGTTTGGAGTATTGCATTTATCACAGAAAGATTTTCTGTTCTTTTATTGAGGAATTAACCGTCTTGTAGAACCTTGTATTTTTAAAATCAGATTCAGTTACACTGTTCATCAACACTGATGTCACAGTTTTTAGCAGTTTCTGAAGGGTGATGGTACATGGCTGGCCTGGGATGTAGAGCTGCCTGCTGCCATTTGGGGTACAAAGATACAAAGCTTTAGCCCATGCATTTCCGAAATACACTTTTAATAATAAGCTGGTACATAGTGATACTCTGTCAGTTCGAAAAAATCTGTGTCATCCTCCCTTCCCTTTTCTGCTGGGGTGGTGTTGCACAAAGTGTTTGAACAGTAACATAATTTCTGACGGGACAGTGCGTGGCGTTGTGACAGCACTGTACACATTGCCTATCTTCCAGGCTACCAGAAAATCATAGTAACATCATAGTCACTAGAGAAGCTTAATGCAAGAATTTTGAAGTCACTAAAGGTACTAGAAAATGGCCTCACGGGATGTTTTTCTGATCAATTCTCACCAGCCCAGACTTTCAACACCTGCAGTGTTGCATGTGGATAAAACATCAGATGGTTAAAAAAATAAAATAAAACAAAACACCAAACCCCAACAAAACTCAACAACCAAACGTTATGAACATGGTCGTTGCAGTTTTTGTTGTAGCTGCTACAGCCACGATCTGCTTAGTGAGGCGTATAGAGTTTGAATTTAGCAATATATTTTGGCAAGTACAGCGTGATGCCGTGTAAAACTCTGCCATGTCTCCACAGAATCGTCGTGTCGTAAAGCAACACCACGCGTGGCATGACAAGGTAAATATCACCACATTCCATCGTCAGCTCACCAAGTCTATGCTCCACTACATTAACATAGCTGAAAACAAATTGGTTCTTGGTTCTGTTTAAAAAAAAACCTGAAAAAACAAAACCAAAAACCAAACAGGAAAAGATGCGAAGGTGCAGTCAGTAGGAATTCTGCTGTTGGCGTCAGTGGAACCAGCTGACTCCCACTCACTCCCAGCATTTATAAAGTTCTCTTCTTGCTGCCTTTTCATTAAGTCTGGTCCAGTACCTTTCTTTTTTCTTTTCTTCTTTTTAAAGTTTTCTGTACCCATTTTGGTGATACAGTTTCTAGAACAGCCCCTCAAACAGCTGAAGACCTGTTCAGCCTGGAGAAGAGAAGGCTCCGGGGTGACCTTAGAGCAGCTGCCAGTGCCTGAAGGGCCCTACAGGAAGGATGGAGAGGGGCTTTTCACAAGGGTGTGTAGTGATAGGACAAGGGGGAACGGCTCTAAAGTAAAAGAAGGCAGATTTAGATTAGATATTGGGAAGAAATTCTTCCCCATGAGGGTGGTGAGGCCCTGGCCCAGGTTGCCCGGAGAAGCTGTGGCTGCCCCCTCCCTGGCAGTGTTCAAGGCCAGGTTGGATGGAGCTCTGAGCACCCTGGGCTGGTGGAAGGGGTCCCTGCTCATGGCAGGGGGTTT
>Ga0065711_1010003_pt1 | contig 25314 bp, 18 predicted proteins | sample Hoacrofraction12_FD_59098 | JGI IMG/M metagenome (GOLD analysis project Ga0065711, IMG submission 59098) | Hoatzin crop microbial communities from Cojedes, Venezuela - Epithelial fraction 12 v2 (version 2) | ecosystem: Host-associated > Birds > Digestive system > Esophagus > Crop | place...
TTCCCTTCTTCCAGTCACCAGGGCCTTTGCCTGACTGCCATGACCTTTCAGATATCATGGAGAGTGACCTGGCAACTACATCAGCCTATTCCCTCAGGACTCTCGAATGCATCTCGTCAGGTCCCACAGACTTATGTATGTTCAGGTTCCTCGGGTGGTCCCAAACCTGATCTTCCCTTACAGTGGGAGGGGCTTTGCTCTGCCAGTCTCCTTCTTGCAGTCCATCCACTCAAGAGGTGTGGGAAGAGAGGTTGCTAGTGAAAACTGAGGCAAAACTAGTTGATGAGTACTGTGGCTTTTTTAATATTGCTATTATCTGTCACTAGCGTGAAGTGTTGTCAGACCTTTACAGGCTTCTCAAAAAAAGTGTTGTAATTGTATGAATTTTAAAGTTTATTCTTATCCGAATTGGATTGGTTATGTATTCTTTAAAAAAGGAAAAAGCTCCCAAAGCTTAAAAATTGTTACTTTCCTCAAAAAGATTGTGTGAGAGTGGTAATTTATAATACCTTTCTGTTATTTGCATGTACATTAAGACAAGCATTTGAGGGTTTGGCTTGGCCAAAAAAAGCGATGTATTTCATGCATTTCTCTTGTTTGCCTTTCATAATTTATTTAGCTGTGTCCTTGAAACAAGTAAAATTATCTATTACCATTAGGATGTAAGGGTGAAATTCTGGGTGGCTCCTCAAATTAAGATATAACATTGTCACACTGTTGTCATTGTCTCAAGAAAAATCATTTAGCTTCTTTGCTGTAGTTTTCCCATTGCACAATGTGGTTAATGATTGCTCCTTCTTCTGGCTGTTGTACAGCTCAATTCATTAGTATTTTTTTTTTAATTGTGAGCCCCTTGGAAGCAAACACTGCCTCGATGCCACATGTTCTGTGTATGCAGAATAGCTGAAGTGAGCAGAGAAATCTCTCTGAGACAGCGCCAGCTGCTGCAGGGCCCAGCTGCAGAACTGGGGAGGAAGGGTGGCAATAGTGGGATAGCAGTCAGGAATCATAGAATCATGAAGGTTGGAAAAGACCTCTAAGATCATCAAGTCCAACTCTCAACCTGTCACCACCATGCCCTGAACCACATCCTGAAGTGCCACACCCAATGCAGGCGGGAGAGATGGAGTGTTGGTAAGCAATCAGAAAGCTACGTGGTGGGTACCTTAAAAACTGAAATAAAATATGCAGCTGTTTGAAGAAGACACGTCAGGGAGACTTGGTTGCTGATGGAGTATGTGAAGTGTAGTAGTGGCTAGCTGGATGACTGGTTCAGTACTGACATATCATTTTAGGTAAAGTGTAGTCCATCAAGGGTGTTGCTCCATGCGTAGCCTTCAAACTGCGAGAAAAGCATGGGACAGTGGTGACGACTGACGCTGCAAGCCAGTCATCTGGCAGCCCACATGTTCTGCTGTTTGCTTTCCAAGTAGCTTACCTTATCTGTTGGCTTCTTCTCCGCAAGGTTTTAGAAGAGAATGGAGAACAAGTGCCCTGTTACTCTGTCATGGTGAGTTTACAAGAAGTTGGTGGAGCTGAAACGAAGAACTGGACCGTTCCCAGGAGGCTCAGCGAGTTTCAGAACCTGCACCGGAAACTCAGTGAGGTACAAATCTCAGTTAGAGGAGGGAGAAGATGCAGACTGCTAAAATTTGACAGTGATGCCAAAGTGGAGAGGGGAAGATCAGTTAAAAATTTAATATTGCGAGGTCTTATGCCAGCCTTTTGGCTTTTAGCGTTTTGGAGCTAGTTGTCTGTCTGCATATTTCTGACCTCTGCTAGATGCTTATGAAACTTGTTTATAATTTTTTTCTTTTTTGTTTGCTTTTGTTAATAATGAATGTTTTACTAGACTAACCCAATGTCTAAATGGTATATCCTCTGCACTGTCATGCAAGAGCCTGCTTCAAAAACTAGATTTTTGTCTCTGGCTTCCCAAGGAAGTATTAGAAAAGACAGCTTTTGGGGACAGAGGTGCTTTCCTTTTACAGTGCTTTAACCTTTCTGTCTGATAAGGGATAGATAATGATGGCGCTGCGAAGGGAAAGGGTTTAAATGTGTCAGCCCATAGTGGGTATGAGAAGGTGTTTCTCAAGGTGCTGAGAGGGGTGTGGAAGGCAGATGAGAGTCCAAAGGAGTCTTTTCATTTCTGTTCTGAACCACCTGTGTTTTTCTGCACATGTGTGTTAAGTGAGCTCCCTTTTCTCCTGCACAGTGTTTTCCATCATTAAAGAAAGTTCAGTTGCCTTCTCTCAGCAAGCTGCCCTTCAAATCCATAGACCAGAAATTCATGGAGAAATCCAAGAACCAGCTTAATAACTTTCTGCAGGTAAGAAAACAAAAGGCAAAAATGACAGATGTCTAAACAGGAGAACTGAATTGTGTCTCTGGAGGGGAGGTTGTCTCTCTATTGACGAAAGGCACCCTAGAACAAGTAGGTCAGATGTAAGGTTTGACACTATAAATGTCAGAGTTGTCTAAAATGCCTGAGGTTGAGATGAGTTTGGGTGATAGTAACCATTCCTCTAGTGGTAAGTTAATTTAAACTTTGATTAATAGAGAAATAGTAAATAATGAATCCTGTAATTGGCACTTTTAACTACAACACTTCACAAGAAATTTCTTACAAATTAGAACTTCTTTAAATAAAAAAGAATGTTGTAAGATTAAAAGCTTTAATCTCACTGGTTCTAATACTTTAGAAATAGCTTCTTGAAGTGTCTTTGAAGTAGCTTTGTGAGACATGGACCTTTTTTTTTCCTTACTCTACCTCTGAGCCATGTCTTAATCAGTTTTGTTGGATGGCCTGACACATCTTGTTCCTTAACAAGAAATACTTCACTGATGTGTTGTTTCTGTCATTATTTTTCTTTCATAGAAATTGCTCTCTGATGAAAGACTCTGCCAGAGTGAAGCACTTTACGCCTTCTTGAGCCCTTCCCCAGAGCACCTCAAAGTTATTGATGTACAAGGAAAGAAGTCGTCTTTTTCACTCTCCTCATTTCTAGAAAGACTTCCTGGTGATTTGTTTTCCCATCAGGAGGTAAGTGGTGTACAAAAGTAATCTTCCAAAATTTAATTACTTCTCCAAAGTAAGCAGGGAGAGCCATTAATATAATGCATTTGAATGGCAGGTAATATCGCAAGGCATTTCCAAAGGTCATTTTTAATTTACTGAAAGTGGACAATGAGTCAGAAAGAAGAGCTGTCTATGAATTTAAGAGGTATTTATTAATAAAGTAAATTTCGTGCCCTTTGATAAATAAATATAGGCAGATGTGTAACCTATCACAAATAAATGATTTGCAGCTCATGTGGGATTATTTTTTTTATAGCAGAATTTCCCACAGAGTGGCAAATTTTTGTGCTCTTGACATGCATATTTGATAGGGTAAGGATAATTGTTTCTTAGGAAGCTTCTCTTGGCGGGGAACAGCTGTGTATCCTTAATAATTTCTGGACAGCTTCTGAAGCAAAGCTAGTTTTGACAAAGAATATTGGCAAATAGTACTGGCTCAATGGGGGAATTTGCAAATACAGGCGAGAGCCCATGTGAGCAAAACAGTTGGAGAATTTGATACTCAGCTATAAAAAAACGCTGCCTTTGGAAAAGCAATAAAAAACAGATTAGTGACTAAAACAGCTCATTGACTAAAATTGGCTGTAATTCCATGATGCTATGTTCTCTGTGGTTCACATTGCAGATATGCAACCTCCACGGAGCTCTTTCTATTCCCCTTTTTAGTTATACGAAATAATTCTGTTCTTACATGCTGTAGCTGTCTGCAGTGGATGGCCTTCTGCAGGACCAGTGGAATTTGGGGAACTTGCATGGTTCTAGCCTGTTAATAGGCAAAAACGTGATCTTGCATCTCTCAGGATTAAGAAAATCCTATGTATTTTCATTTTTCAAAAGTGCACTGCATTTGCACCTAGATGCTGGATGCAAATGTCTCATTTCAGAGTAAAAAGTATAAAGAAAGCTTGAGAAACTGATTTTACACTTCAATAGAAGTACTGCAGTTCTGAAAACAAAAGTGCGGTCACTAAAATGACTGTTAGGTCACAGTAGCATAAAAGCATGAAACTATTTGTATTTCGCTATTTAACTGAAAAACACCCTCAAGAAAAAAGCCAGACTGCACGTATACTGTGTTACCTGAGTGCGTAGGAGGAGATAGTTAGGAAATACAGGAGGAGGAAAGGGAGTTTGTAATGAGAGTGCGTGAGAGAGGAGAGAGAACAAAGAAATGAAGCAACCGCTACTGAAAAAATGAAGGAAGTAGAGCAAAAAATGCCCAGAGGAGTCAGAACATAACTTCTTACTCAGTTTAAATTCAATACTATTTCTTACTTGTCACTTGTGGGACTAGGAGTTGAATTTTGGCTAGACTGTGTTATGCCAGGCACTGTGCAAATGCAGGCAAAGCCCATCCCTCATCACATCCACCTTCCCTAAGCTTAAACATAAGATGAGACAACAGAATACAGATGGAGGGAGTATAGGAAACTGTTAGACCCTCTGGATCGGTGTGGCAAACATTTGTTCTAGTTTAATGATAAAATTAAACGGAGGGAGGGAGATTGTGAGGCAGTCTGGGATCAGCTGTGATTTTTCTTGGACACCCTTGTCTTTCAGTGCGAGCTTTAGATCAGCTCAGTGCCAAGTGCTAGCATTTTTGATAATTTACTAAAGCAGTTAAACTAGGGTTAAATTGTTCGGTACAAGGTCATTAATGAAGGTAGTTGTGTTAAAACTACACATTACAAAGCTGTTAACAGTTGTGTTCTCTTTGTAACTAAGAATTCCTGGTTTAGTTCATATTTTGGACTTTGTAGAAGAGAATGCTCTCATACAGCTCTGTTTGCCTGTTATGTCTTGTCTCACAATTCTCAAATAGGGATTAGAGCAACAATATTACCTCTTGAATGCTGTTTTCAGGATTAGATATTGCAGCAATTTCAGATCTCTTATATATACAGCTCCTTAGACAGGAGTAGCTTTAGAACGTATTTCTTATCTCTCAAGACCAAAACTAAATCAGAGGGAAAAAATGCAGTTGACATCATCTAGAGGAAAGGCTTCTAGGTTTATGAAGTGTTAATGGACTTTGGTATAAGAATTTACACTTCTCATTGCATTTTCTAAAAGATAGAGGATTCACTGAACAGCCGAGGAATAGAGCAGGGACCTCGGAGAGGCCATTGGGTTCACCCTCCTGCTCCAAGCAGACTCAACCATACCAGCAACATATTTGGCACACTTCTGTCTAACGCGTTTTTAAACCTCTGAGTGATGTTCGCTGGCCGAGCAAGGCAGCGTATCCCAGTTCTCAACTACCTTCATGGTTAGAAACCTTTTCTTGCTGTCTAACCTAAGTCTCCCATCTTTAGCTAGCTCGCTCTTGTTCTGTCTGCAGCAAACACAGAACAGTTTGGGTTAGGGTCATCTCAGTTACCAGGAGTAACTACTTTCCTTTGGTCTTTTATTTCTTAGACTGAGCAGCCCCAATTTCTCCTAGGTTTTGTTAGGTTACATTTTATTTAGTTCTTATGGTTTGCTCTGGACCTACCTGATTATCCATATTTTTCTTGGAAATATGGTGACTAAAATTGGAAACACAATGCTCCCACTAGGTTTTCCTATTCCCATGTAAGAAAATAATTTTTTTATCTATATATGTATGCATCTCGTGCAAAGAGTGTTCGTGCGTAAACATCATGGTATTGCACTTGCCTTTTCCACAGCAGTATGGCCCTGTGAGCTTTTTCTGTAGTATTATCAATATCAGTTGTTTTGTTTAGACGGTTCGTTATTGCTGCTTTGCATCTGTCTTTATCAAACTGCACCCTGTGGGCTCAGCTACAAATTCAGTAAGCTCACCTGCAAATTCGGTAAGCTCATTTTCTGTGCTGTTGCCCAAGTGCTTGATGAAAATATGCAATGATGTCTACTATGAAAAATTAAGTAAAACATAATTTCTTGAATAATTAAGGTAACAAAGGGCCAAGAAGCCTGTTGACCAGAGAGAGATAGTGAGCAGGACTGGAGTTTTGCTCTGGGCTGTGTCCCTGCAGAAAACTGTTCATCGTCAGGGAATTTGTGTGCTTGTGTGGTAAGATGGGTAATGATTTCTGGTTGCCTTGTGTGGCATTTCTCGTCAGTATGGTGTGGCTTTTTGTTCCTTGCCCTCAACCACAGCTTAGCCTAACATTAGCAGAAAGCTTTAAAAGCTGAACTCCTCAAGCTGTGGAAGTCGGTAAACAGGGGACTCTACGTGGACGTTTACAGGGCATTTCAGTGCCAAGGGTTTTCTTCTTTTGATTTTCTGGTTTTCAGGGGGTCAGATCTGCCTCACTGCGGCTTTGCTCTAAGCATGGGCGGGCAGGGGAAGGTCCCGGCAGGCAAAGGGATGCGCTGGCTGCCACAAGTAATGGCAGGTGGTGTAGTCCTGGTGCTGAAGCAGATCTTCATGATGCTGAGAAACAATCTGTTGCCTGCTCTTTATTCTTGAATAAATGATACCACCAACACTGAGGTGGTTCAATCAATTTTTTCTCCTGTGAGTCTATTCTCACTCTGTTCCCTTTGGTACCCTGAGCTTGGGTATCCTCAGGCTCAGGTCACTGAAATTCCGCCATACTGTGCTTCTGCCTGGGACTGGTAGTCGTTAATGGTGCTTGTCTTTGCAGTGGCCAGTTCTTCTTCCGGTGCTGGGTTTGGTTCCCAGCTTACTGCAAGGACAACTTGTTGGTGCCTGGTCCCACTGAGTGGCTTCAGCTGTGTGAGGCACCATCTGCTCTCCAGGGGAGCCAGCTACCTACTGGTGCCTGGGCAATAACCAGACTCTCCACTGTTCTTCCTAGCTGCTCGTGTTGCAAATGTCTCCAGCTGGCTAGCTCCCCATCCTGCGCGTCCTTCGTGGGTGTTGTCAGAGGAGGCTTTGCAATCACCAACACCTGAGTGCCATCTCCTCCTTGCAGCTCTTACCTCCTTCCTAGCAGGCCATGGCTCCCAGGTCACCTGCTTTCCCTTACCCAGCCCTAGTGTTGGCGGGATGATGTAGGCAGTGGACCCTGCAAATCTGGGCAGATCCACCCAAAACGGATGTGCTTGTTGGGGCAAGGCTGCAGGCAGAGGATCTAGCGGTGGTGATGACTCCAGCAATGCAGAGTGTCCTCATCACTCTTGTCCGGTGGGAAGTGCTGTCCCTTTTCAGACTCCTTGGCGAGGTTCCTGTTTGCCAGATACTGCCAGCAGCAGAGTCGGTGGCTCTGATGCCAAGGGCTGGCTGCACTCCTTCCCCAGGGCATGGCAGTAACTAAGTCCATTCCGGGAGAAGGACAGGGAACTGCAGTGCATACCTGTGTTGTGTCTCTCTCCCTAGGAAGAAGCAGAAGAGGATAGTGACCTGTCGGACTACGGAGAGGAGGTGGATGGGAAAAGGGACTCTCTTGCTGAACCGTGTTTCATGCTGATCGGGGAGATTTTTGAGCTGCGAGGAAGTACGCTGTAAACCTGCTTATTTGCTAGTGGAATCTGGGGCACTTCGTAATTCAGATTTTTCCGCTGTTTCAAAAAGCGGAAATGTTCTTCTGCTCTGTATAGCCAGTTTGTTTGGAACGGAGCTGTTCTTCAGTAGTTCATAACTTCATAACATTCAAAAGTGAAATTCCAGTATAACATGGCAGTAAAAATTTAACTGGTAGGAAAGAGCATTTGCATTCAATGGTCTTAAGTTTTTCATTTTAAAAAAAATCTGGAAAAAACAGAAAATAGAGAGGTGTGTTTTCTTTAAATAGGCTGCATGTTAGAATGTGTGAGTAATGAGGAAAGATGGCTTTATCACAGAACATGTCACTGACAAAGCAGCATAATTTTAATGTCTATTTAAAGCGTGTCATGGTTTGCATTTTAGTTCTACAATTTGTATAATGGAAAAGATGCTGGAATTGTGGCATCTTTCAGTACCAGATTTTTTTTCCTCCTTTACGTAACTGAATGATGGTAATAAAGAAAACTATTTTTGTCTCTGCTTGAATGCGCAGCCACACTTGATGCTCTGTAGAATTATTTACAGGGTAACTATTACAAAATGCAGTATCTTCCAAAAATGGCAGATGTCTCTTCCAAATATAGACTTTCTTGTGCTGATGGTGAGCAGCATGAAAGAAAGATTAACCAGTAATTATAGGAAGAACTCGCATTTGTTTCCTTCATTTGTAATGAAAAGCTGTTTGGTTGATTTGAGTGAAAATGTTTTCAGAATTTTAATGAGGCTGCTGTGTGTGCAACATTATATTATAAGGTGTGAAAAGGCTGTGAATTTTGAGGGGTTCTCTTTTCTAATAGGAAAAGGATTTTGGGTAGTTGTATGGCTCAATAAATTTGAAATATTCTTAAAGAAAATTTTACAGTATAAGCTACAAATGCATATTAAAGATATGTTTCTGTAATCTGCAAGACTTAAAAACCATGTAGCAAACAGTACAGGGAAAACAGTCAAGAAAATTGAGACCCATGTACAATTAGTGAAGTCTTAAAGGATTACAACCAATATATTTACTGTAGGGGTGGGTTGGATTTGGGGTTTTTTAGGGGGGTGGGGCAGGGGGGAAGATTTTGGATGTGATCATGGGTTCGCTAATGCTGTTAACGTCTTGATCTTTATTTTCTGTCATTTTTTTTGTTGTCCTAGTGTTCAAGTGGGTCAGAAAAACATTAATTGCACTAGTACAAGTCACTTTTGGAAGAACTATCAACAAGTAAGTAGCTGAAGTAGCTGTTACTTCAACTGAACCTGCATCATTTTGCTGTGAAAAAAATGGCTGTGAGAAGAATTGTTAAAAAAATAATCTGGACATTCTGTTGTATATGATAATCTGCATTTGTTTTCCACAGCTCAATTTACAAATATGTCATGTTGATTAGAGAAGACACAGATATATGAATTATTTTTTTCCTTATTTAGTCTGTAGCACACTCCCTAAACCCAATATTTTTTCCCCTATGTAGGGCTTTGCTTTTGGAAGAACACAATATTTCGTGGGAGACGGAACTATAAAAAGATACTTTCTTCTTTATAGTGAAGCAGCTTTGCATGTATACATATAGAACTATATATAAATATTAAATATATAACAAAATATATAAAAGAAGACTTGGTGTCTAGTTTTTATGAATGGCCTGGCTCTGAATGGCTTTTATTAGCTTGTGCTTTACCTTACAGTCCCATGAAGATTTGTGCCAGATCTGAAACTAGGTTTCTGTTTTAAGTAATTTCTTTCAAATCAAATACATGTTTCTCAAAAGTGACTGAAATAACGTTTATACATGATGAGAACCATTAATTTGTAACATGAAACCTGTACGCGTATAACAGTGGTGTGTTTCCGTAAACGTGTTTTTCTGTATCATTTGAAGACATGTCTGCCAAGTGAGGCCTGGGCGAGGCTGTGACGTAAGCATGTGTGTCTGTACACACCTTTCATGTGGAAAGCTGTATCACTGCTCAGAAAAAATTGGGAGATAATTCCTTTCCTTGTGAGATACAAAGGCCTACAGTACAGCTTGTATCAATTATCTGCTCTATTGAGTCAAACACATTTCCCATGACTCTTCGATCAGTACTGATTCTTTTATGCATGGTGATGTTTTTCTTATGAAAGTCTGCAAATCTGTGACTTCTGTAGCACGTTTACATAGGCAAAGGGCCACTGAGACTCTGATGAAATGTGTTATTTTGCTTTGGTGTAGCAGTGGGACTATTACTCAGGTAGGCGTTACAGCCCAGCAATCTACCACAGATCAGGCTGTCCCTTCGTCCAGTCAGTAACTAAATCTGCACGTGCCAGCATGGCTTTGAAAACCTCTCACATATGTTATGTGATGTCAAATTGGACAAGAAGTGATGGAAGGTCAAGCAGTTGACTCCCCGTGAACGGATGGTCTCTGACAGTACCCATTCGCTGAGCTCTGAATTGATCGTTTCATTTGTTCACACGCTGCTCGTAACGAGCATGAAAGACACTCGAGAGAGGACAGAGAGAGAGTGTGTAAGCACAGCGTGCACGTGGAGTTGCTGTGCAGCTTTTTACATGCTGGCTGAATTCAGTTCTTGATTTTGGAATCTGCTCTGGGGAGCAACCCTGGACAGGGGAGAGATTTTGATTTTTGTAGTAGGCATGGTGTTGTTGGGGTGACGGTTGGACTTGATGATCTTGGAGGTCGTTTCCAACCTGTGATTCTGTGATTTGAAGGGTTTCGGCTGTACTGTGGCACAGTTAGGCAGCACTGCCTGGAGCCTGCTGTCTGCCTCTGCCTCTTCGTGCTGGAGGCTACGGTGGGTGCCTGCAGGAGGCAACTTACCATGCTTTTATTAAAACTTCATCTGCTTTTATCCCACCAGGTGCATCCCAACAGGTTTGGAGTTTGCTACAATTAGTTAGCTGGTTTTTATGTCCTCTCTCAGTGGACCCTTTGTACTGCCCATCCTTGAAATATATTCGCATTTTGGTGTAGTACTTGTAACTTGTAATCTGTGTTTGTGGATTGCATTGAAACGTAGCCTTCTCCACATCTCAGTCAAGTATCTGCAGTGACTGAGGTCCTAGAGCACCCAGAGCTGAATACGACTTGCTGTGATGCTGCTGAAATCAGCTCAGATAAATTGGGATAATTACGTAAAAATAAGCGTTGCTTCCACTACTTTTAGGAGTAAAAAAGAATAAATCTGCATAAAACATGAAAGATGAGTTCTGACATGCTTCCTTCTACACTTCTTTACAGGCAAATCCGTGACACTGTGCACTGGATGTTCAGTGAACCAATGCTTGTTTACTACATTGGTGTGTTTCGAGATGCTTTTTGGCCGAATGGAAAGTTAGCACCACCACCGAGAGCCAAGAGTGATGAACAAAAGCAGGAGACAAAACAGAGAGCACAGCAAAAACTACTTGAAAACATTCCAGGTGAGATCACTTTCATTCTGCTTGATCACAGATTCAATAACTTGTCAGGAAACTAGTGAGTCGAATACTGTTCTGTGGCATTTTAGGTTTTTCCTGTAGAGCTGTAAATTATGATTATTTGCATAAGTAAGGATAATTTTGACCTTGCTCTTTGCCTCTCCTGTCTGTCTGGTAAAGGGCATGGATGTGGGTATTATTGGCAGATGCAAAATCCAGTATTGCTGTTCTTCTGTATGTAATATTCATCAAGGAACCTGAGTTAAGACTCTCTCTGGTTCTCTGTGAGCAAATACCAGGTGGTTCTGCTACCTGCAGCTGCTTGGCAAACAGGGAGAGTGGCACCGCCCCAGTGACTTCTTCCTCTGACGTTTCAAACTGGAGAAGGGAGGTCTGCCCACGCTGTCGGTGTTGTGAGTGGCTGGCTGGCTCTGAGAAGAGGCTTCAGGGCACTGAGTGTTACGAGGGACCTGCAGCCTGGACAGAGGGATCCTAGGTTGAGAGAGGTTTCCAGAACTTTCCTTTGCCTGCCCTTACCTCCCCAGCCCGGGCAGCTTCCTCTTCAGCATGCACCTTTCTGTGGCACCGTTCTGAGATGCTCCATCCCATCCCAGTCACCACACAGGGAGTCCAGTTACACAGGTTTGGCTCTTCAGAGATCACGTGAATCCAAAGGCACCTAACTGGGAAGAACCAAAATTCACTCTGTTTAGCCCTTGGAAATGCACTTAAACATAGCTTGAATGCTCATCATCTCCCCTCCATCTGAATAGAATGTACTTTAATGAGCTATTTTATGGCTTCACGGAGATATCTCGTATACCCCCTTGCATTAGGTTGTTTCATCAACTTTTACTGCAGAAGTAGCAGCAGGTGTGTTAACATTAGTATTGGATGTGTAAACAACCTGCTCTGTTACACACTCACCTCCTTACCTAGAACAGCCTTCCATGGTTGGTTTGGGGGTTGGTTGGTTTCTGAGTTCGGAGAGATGCGTCAGGACATGGCTGAATGCACCTTAAATTAATGATGAAGCATTGGATCACTATTTATTCTCTAATTTAATCCAAAATGTGAATTATTGACTTAGAGTTCTCTTATCTGCGTACTTGTGGGAAGTATTTTCTGGGAAGGCTGAGAGGCAATCAAAGTGCTAAATCTGTTTTAACTGCTGCAGGAATTCTGTCTTTGTGGCCGAAGGTGCATTTAAGTGAATGGTTTAATAATGTATGAGATTAGACTTGACTCTGTGAGGTGAACTACCTAAAAGACGTCCTACATATCCTGTGAAAACACTTAAAGTGTTGACACTGAGATGCATACACTATTGTTTAACCTGGGTAACTTGAAATAAGGGTGCCTCTTCAGCCTGTGGCCAAAGTTGCCTGTGTGTTTTTAAAAGGTTGGTGGAAGGGGGCTCTGTCCCTTGTAACCAAGCACCACGAAGCGCCGTGGTTTTGTTTCCCCTCCTGGGTGGGTGGTAGCATTACCTGGGGGTTTTGCCTAGCGCGAGGGAACGATGTAAGCTGAAGTACCATTTGTTGCAGATACTCTGCAGAGTCTTGTGGGACAACAAAATGCCCGTCACGGTGTTGTGAAAGTGTTCAAGGCGTTGCAAGAACGAAAGGCCAACAAGCATCTACTCTATGTAAGTAACGAGAAGAGCAGCCTTTTTACTTTATAGTCCTGTTGCCCAGGGAGGTTGTGGAGTCTCCCTCTCTGGAGATATTCGAACCCCACCTGGACAAGGTCCTGTGCAACCTGCTGTAGGTGGCCCTGCTTTGGCAGGGGGGTTGGACTAGATGACCCACAGAGGTCCCTGCCAACCCCGACCATTCTGTGATTCTGTCAGTTGCTGAGCTCTGCTTACTCAGTGTTAAAGCCTGGGTTGTGTGTTCTTGTTGGGCTGTTGTTTAGTGTGCAAGTGACTTTTTTTGTTATTAAAATATGTTAGAAAAAAATGTACTTGGTTCAAACGAACTCGTTCGTATAGCTGAGAAAAATAAACATGCCTTGGAGAATCCTCGGGAAGGAGAGCTCCAGGACTGGCTCGCGGGTAGGACGTGACAGCCCTCCAGAAGTCCCACTGCTCTCCTGTTGGTTGGGACTGGTCGGAGCACACAGCTGGATCCCAGCATAATCCCCTCGTGCTCGGCCAGTCTCTTCTGCTCCTTTTGTTCGGCACCAGTCGGGTGGCGTAGCCTCGGCACGGGAGGTGCGTGCCCCGGTGCTCGCGTTTGTAGCTACCGCAGCGTCGACAGAAAGGCAGCAGTTGGGCCAGGGTGGGAGATGCCCCTCTGAACGCAGCTGCCCGTGGCACTGGCCTTCCTTCAGCCTGAAGACGTTTCCCATCTTATCTGTAGGGCGCGGGCTAACTTCAGGGCGAAAGGAAAGCAGTTGCATGGATGCTGAGCGGAATGACCCTGCCTGCTTCTGTTACTTATGAGGCTCTGAACGTGTCAGAAAGGAAGAAGAAATTCTCACTTGGTGCCTGTGCTCATCTTGACTCTTTTCTCCGTTTTTCAGGTTTTGCTGGAACTGCTGCTAACGGAACTGTGTCCTGAGCTCAGAGCTCATTTAGAGCAGCTTAATGCCACTTAGGTTGGAATCTGCACAATTGGACCACTAGAGAAATGTCTATGTCCAATAATAGACATGAAACTTATTTTCCTCTTTTCCAGAGAGGGCTGAGGACTATGATTATTTTTAGCGTTTTTCTTTCCTCTTGAGTTTTTTGTGAGGTGAACAGACTTGAAAAGATCTGATGCTGTAGTAGGGTAGACAAAACAATGCTGTATAGTTGCCAATTTTTATTTAAATTGTTCTATTTGACTACTCTTCTGTTTCAAATATAGATTGAAAAATAAATGTTCATATAAGCTGAAAGAAACCAGAAAATATTTTAAACATTTATGAAAAGAAATTTTGCTTATAGTGGTAAACTAATGAATGTTGTACAGTTCTAATCTCCTCACTGAGGATTCGAGCATTCCTTTTTTTCTTGTGTATTGAAAAAGCCTTGTCGTGCAATACTACATGTAAAACTATTGTGGAAAATTTTATCAATTTTGTTTTTACCAAAGATTTCCCATAGTTCGAAGCATTTGTAAGCAATAAATCACACAACTGGATTGCAGCACTTGCTAATGAGGCTGTACTGACAACTAATGAGTGAGTCTGACAGCACTGGTTTCGTAAGGAATCTTCGTGTTACTTTGAAGTCTGTGTCGAAAATATGTATTGTAAACTGGTATGTCCTGACAGAATGCCCGTGTTAAATGTTAGTTCAGAGATTAGTGCTTATGAATTGCTTCTATGAATGATTAAGTAGACATTTAATTAAAGCATTCTAATAACTTCCCTGATATTACTCAGGGCTGTTTTATTCAAATACCCCAATTTCAAACAACCTTCAAATCTTTCCCTTATTTTTTACAAGGAAAGCAAGCTATGTCTTTGGTGTTTTTTTAATTTATGTAAAAATGTGTAAATATGGTCTTAATGCACACCTAAATAATTAAACATCATCAAAAATCCCTAGGTGACACTCATTACTTTCTTTTTAAATTCAGTAGAGCTGTGCTCTTAGAAAAGCTGCCTGCAGCTCAGACTGGCTGTAGTTTAAAGTACGCAAAATCCCTACACTATGTCTAAATCGGTGTTTTTAGTAACATCTGGCCTTCTCCTCCAACAGAGTTTCAAAAAAGTTTTCAAGTCACGGCACAGTCCTAAGAAGCAAATTCTCCTGCACATACGAAGTTGTATGAGTAAACAGGTATTTAGAAATGTGCAAGCTTGCCATAGCAATCAGCAGAATTTTACTCGTGGTTAATCGGAGTATCTTGTGATAAGTGATTCAGCGTAATGTTGCTCAGGCATACCCACTCCTAGGCAAAAGGTTTCCAACTATTTCTGTTGCAGAGGTGGTGTAAATGCAGTATGAAGAGGGGTTGAAGACAACAGGCCCCGGGCAGTGGATGTGTAAACGAATGCTGCCGTACTGCTGGTTTTTTTCAGTAGTTCTGTAAGTAGTATTTTCTAATTTTAGAAGCTGACGTTGTTTGAACTGTAAAGCTTAGTGTCATACAGACCAGTCTCCAACTTTGAATCTCTGCAGTCTGAGAGTAAAATATGCGTGAAGACATTCAGTAGATCCAGGTGCACGGGGAAAGCCTGGGAAAGAAAGTACACACACCGCTAGCAAAGGCGAGGTGTAAAAATGGTCGTGACCTGTGAATGGGTTGTATGTGAAAACTAGACAAGTTTGGGTTCAAGGATTTTGTAATATTAATATTCCATGTTTAAATACCAAAAATGCAGAAAAGGAAGCAATTGTTTTACTTGGTTTTAGTTTAATTCACGTGCTGTATGGTAGAGTTACATTAAGAAAACACAGGACATCTGTCCCAGTGAAATGTATCTTAAGTCTTCAATACCATTTTAAAAAGTCTGCCTTTGCCTCATCTCAGTTAAAGGGTGCGAGCTGATTGCTTTCTCTTTTTAGATAAAAAAGAATCAGTAAATTGCTTTAAGTGATAATTTACAGAAAGTTGAAAAGCAAGCAGTAAATGATGAGCAGTCTGGAATTGCTGGAGGTTAGAGATGGTTTATTGTAGGGAATATATTTATATACCAGTCACAGCTCAAAGAAACACTAAATTCTCCCAAGATTGGCTGCCAGCTCAAGGTCAGAAGCAACACCTGGATCCAGAAGGCATGCCTTTAAAAAGAAAGAACAAGGAGTTCTAGTTTATAGCTGAAATAAAATTGTATGCTGTCAATGTCACATTAATGAGGTCTGTAAGTGTTGTTGGCATTATTGGAGATAAATTAATTGGTTAAAATATTAAGAGTAAATAGAGTCGGCTTTAAATCCCTGTTTCTGATGCCATGTAAGAAAAATTCCATATTTAAAATGAGTGTACTTGACCATAGTGTTAGGCTTGGGTTTATTTTTTAGATTCTGTTTGTTGGTACGGCATGTGCTGGCACCACAGTCAGAAGCATAAACCTGGTTGCAGATTGGGTCGGTTTCATTCACTTCCATTATCTGTTTCATTACCCTCTGGGAGGCCCATCTACTCTTTCTTGCCTCTTTCAAAACTGACTAGGTCTAAGCACGGTAGACCAAAAATGCAGCTGAGCAGTTAATTAAAAAAGCAAACATGATTTTAATTTTAAGTGGCTATAATTGTACAGTTAACACGAGAATTATTTTCCAAGTACAAAAGAAGCTGAACACACCCACAACTCCTGTCTTGTTCTAAAGTTACTGCTTCAGGCAGCTTCCTTGTTTGTTTTCATAGAATCATTAAGGTTGGAAAAGACCTCTGAGATCAAGTCCAACCATCAACCCAACACCACCATGCCTGCTAAACCACATCCTGAAGTGCCACATCTACATGTGTTTTGAACGCCTGCAGGGACGGGGACTCCCCCACCTCCCTGGGCAGCCTGCTCCAATGCCTGACAACTCTCTCAGTAAAGGAATTTTCCCTAATATCCAATCTAAACCTCCCCTGACGCAACTCAAGGCCATATTTTCTGTCCCTTCTCTTCTGTTGTTGATGTAGAGATGCGTGGCACCAGTCAAGAGAAGTCACCTCTTCTTGCACTAAGAAGCTAGTGACAGTCCTAGATCAGTCTCGGAAGTGCAGCTAGTGAATGAGGAGTGGAAGCCGTAATTTCCTTTCAGCTGTGGTGGCTACACTAGACCTGGTGGGAGACACTGGGAAGGGCTGTACGCGCACAAAGCCATACAGCAATGCCATCCTGATGGGCCTCTTCTGTGCCTTAAGACTTCTCTGGGACTACTGACTGCAGCGTTCACAACACCCCAGTTTATATTCTTCTCCTGACTCCTCCTCATCCTGTCCTCTGGAACACTTTCGCCAGCAGGAGAACAAAATGTTTAAAATGCGTGTATTCAGAGGATCCCCTGCTCTGCTAGGCCTCTTGGATCGGTGGCTTCCCTGAGTAAGGAGCCACAAAAGTTGTTGCTTGATAATTTATCATTTAGGTAACTCTCCATTTATTTGGATTGCCCCAAGCTGGACATCGAAGTGTTCTACTTGCAGAAATAAATGCTCTCTACGTGCACAGAAACCCTAGAGTCTCTCTGAAGCACAGATCCAATCTTGCTATGCTCGCTTTGGTTAAAGGCATAATCATCTTGCCTTGACTGTACCTTTAGGCATCACTGATACTATTTAGCAGATTCATCTTCTAGAAGCCATTATTGTTCTTTTTCCTCAAGCAATAAATCTTACTTCAACTTAGCTCAAGAAATGTGACCTATTTTTTCCGTAGTGTAGAATCATAGAATGGCTTGGGTTGGAAGGGACATCAAAGATCGTCTAGTTCCACCCCCCCTGCCATGAGCAGGGAGGGATCAGTGACAGCAGGGGGTGTATCTGTAACAGCAGATCCTCAGCTATTGCTAAAAATATAAAAATAAGCATGACAACCAATTATGACTGATTTAGGTATCATTAATGAAGGTTGTAATTCTTAGAGAATCTAAAGTAGAGGAAAAATTGTGATTTTTCAGTTTGAGAGAATGACAGAAAATCAGTTGGGGCTAAAATTATTCACTTAATTTAGTTAATTTATTTTGCAGGTCACAAAGTTCTTTGCTGTGGTGATTATCACAGATTTTGTTTGTTTGGCAGAATGTGGTGTTTGCTTAAGCAAGTGGGTGGATAGTATCCTTTCAAGACTATTTTTAGTAGTTTTCAATATGCTTTTATCACTCTTAATTTTCTTGCACAGATTTTTTTTTACATAAATAACGTTTGAGTCTTTAACCAGACAGCGAGTTTAAAGACTCGTATCCAAGGTGTCACTCAATTTCATGAGCTACAAATTAGTCTGTAGGACTCTCCCAGCTCACCTTAGAATAGTATTTTTTAGCAGCGGCTTGGTCTTGCTGTACCCCTCGGCCAAGCTGGAGGCATCTGGCCAAGTAGAAAGCAGCCATAGCAACCCCCTTGGCTATGTACGCAGGAAGACAGTCGGTCACCTTTGCTAGCGTATCGATGTCGTCGCTTTCTGTAACCCTGGTGAGGAATTCACAGGATTAAGTTAGATGATGCTATTTCAAGCAATAATTGAAGTTGACCATGTATGACTCGACAGTGACACCTTCCTGTGTACATCATTGTCCAAAATAAGCTGAAGTTTACATGCAGTCAGCAGCCTGATGAGGATTCTTGTACGCAGTATTTGATCTGAAGTTAGTCTTATTTGAATATTGTGGTATTAAATAACAAATAAATATGTAACTTTTGCAGTCCCTTTTGCTATAGTTCTATTAGTTACAAAAGGCAGCAAATTTTACGCTCATTGGTCCTATTAAAAGAGTTCGTGGCAATGAGTATGTACGTGGAAGAAAGGCAAAGCTCTTCTTCAACAAAACTGAGCACCCTGCTCTAGTGGAAGATGTCCCTGCCCACAGCAGGGGGCTGGAAGGAGATGAGCTTTAAGGGGCCAGCCCAGACCATTCCAGGATTCTGTGATCCTTTGGTTCAGGTTCTTTCTAGCATGTTGGCAAATCATAGTAACCTGAAGATCTTGGACACACTTGAGATTATATATATGTATAAAACTTGGTTATAAGACCAACTTAAGACAACCACTTATGACTGTTTGAGCTCAATTATTTTCTTTCTTCTGTATGCATCTGTCTGCTTGCTGTCACCTTATTTTCAGCAGGTTGTCTTTACAAGGAACCATTCTAAGAATCAGCAGAACAAAACGTTGTTTTAACTACCGGGCTATAATGACCTAATATTGTTACTGTCGTATTAGATGCAACATTTCATAAGTGGGAATTGATTTTTTTTTTTTCCTAACTGTTGTCTTAAAGCAGAAACCCCCAAGCCCCGTGTCCTTTCCAGATACCAAACAATAATCATATGCTGCTTCACACGTCATTTTAGTTTTTTGTTGTGTGGCAGACTTGACAGGAAAAAGAAAGAAAAGTGAAAGTCATTTTCGTTTACAGTTTCTCCCTGTCAATCAGTGTTTATGGAAGATAGTTCTGAAGTAACGCTTTGCAACTCAGTGCCTGCTGAATCACTTGAATGTGTCGAGACCAATGTTCTCCCGCCTGATTTGGTCCCATTAACAAATGCAGTAACAGAACAGGAAAAAAACCCCAAAGACTTGTCAGCAAGAACATTCAAACATCACAACAGTAACCTAGTACCTCTTTTATCTTTCCTGATATACAGCATTTTTGCCTTACAAAAGATACGCAACTGGATGCTGATGTAAGTAACAATACCCAGTCAAGTTGGGCAAAGATTCTAGTTCAGCACAGTTGACTTTAGGAACGTATGGTAGCAATGGGTAGGCAGAACTGTACGGGATAATAAAGTTATTTGAAATAAAGTACCAGTAGCTAATCTGGACTCTGAATATTAGTCAAGGTTATACTGTGTAGAAATCACATAATGTTTGTATGTTTGTACATAATGTAACAAACTGCGTAGTTGGTAGGAACATAACCCACGAATGCTGTTGTGTGCGGCTTGTATAAGCAGTCAGTGGGTCTGCATCTTATTTCCAGCAAATTAATAATCTGATTGACAGGTTGAACTTCGAACGTCTGCCGGCCAGCTCTGGAGGTTTGTCACAGAAGCGCGCTGTGTATCAGCTGCAGAACTGGCACCAGCTTTGCTTTTCCTCTCCATGACTCGTTCAGGACGCAGACGGGCTGTTTGAAATGCTGCAGCCTGTAACAGAAGTCGCTATTTCTGCACTGCACCAACCACTCCAGGGTCTGGAGGCAGAGCGAGTGTGCAGTGACTGCCTGCGAAAGGGCCGGGCGGTGCTGCCCAGCTGTGGCTCTACACAAGCAGATCATCACCAGAAACCACTTGTGTGCAGGCGCCTGTTTTGTGGTCCAGGCTTAAAAATACGTAAGGCTTAAAAATAGGTCCAGGCTTAGAAATACGATGCTGTATGCATCCTCATAGGCAGCAACTGATGAAAAGCTGAAGGGTGGTAACTTGGCACTGTGCGCAGCAGCCATCTCTAGGTGCCAGGCCGTGCTGCTCAGAGTGCTTACTGCAGGGTCCCACCCAGCATCAGTGCTGGCCTTTACAGGAAAGGAGACGGGAGCTGGACCAAAGCACGCTGAGCCGCAGAGCAAGGAGGCGATGGGGTAGAAGACAGGGGGTAGAAATGGCGTTAAGATGGGGGAGGTGGAAGAACGCTTGTAGGGGTTTGAAAGGGAATGGGGAAGGCGGAGCCTAGAGGAGATCGTGGACTGAGGAGACGGGAAGGCAGGGTTGCGTGTGGGCTTCTGCTTGGGATTCTGGTTCAAGGCTGTTTTGCTTCACAGGATGAGAAAGAAAAGTTCAACTGTACTGAGTAACTGAGAACCTTGTAGCATTAATTTTACCTGTGATTTGCTGTTCCCCCTTTAAAGATGAGGTTTTGCAATTCATTGTCTCAAACTTCTCTTGTGTTTGAGAGACAAGAGCATGAATTTATTAATGGTTTTAATCCCAGTTACATGGTCTTACATGAAGAACAATAATAAATAAAGCAAAATTAACTTCACCTTTTGGCTACTGCAGCAGCTGTTGAGTAAAATTTTCTTTTGTAATAATATTCCACGAGATGGCCTTGAGCATAGATGTTTCCACGTTCTGCTGCTTCTCTCAGATGCTTCAAAGCAGCTTTAGTGTTTTGACGTGTGCCTTGTCCGTGGAGATACATAACACCCAGTGCACCCTGTGATTCCAGATTTCCATTGCCACATGCTTCTGAATGCCAAAAGAAGGCCTAAACAAGAGGCACAAAGTTGGAGGATATATTTACTTTAGCTGCTTTTCTTGCATACTGTTTCCATAAAAGCTTTTACATCAACCATCCTGTAAATGTGCTTATACATAAAAGAAAGCAGAATCCTTGTAAGGGTCTGAAACCTGCTTCGTTTACTGTCAGAGCTGGCAGGCAGTGACACCTGCTTGATTTCTGAAGGTTACCAAAGCTGACAAAACTTAAATCCATTCTATTGCTCTCCCTCATACTCTCACTAAAAAAAAAAATCGTCTTGGCCAGCTGTGTCAAGTGAGTCAAAGTGAGGGATTCTGGCTGTCTGTTCGTACAGACTTACGTGCATACATCACTGATCTTTCTGAGAAATAAAAATTAATTGGGACTCGTGAAACTGAAAAGGTACAAGGGGCCTTTACCTTCTTCAGATCTTTTAGAGGCGACACAGAATAAAGCAGTCCTAAAGTACTCTGGGCCTTCACGCTTGCTTTTGGATTTCCATAGTCCGCAGCAATAAGCCACAACCTAACAAAGGGGGGACAGAGAAAGCTGAAGTAACACAGCACCTCCTAGTCGTTAGGAAAGTCACTGCCTGCCATTACCTCTCAGCCTCTTCAGTTGACTGCTTAACACCGCACCCTTCGTAGTATGCTCTGCCAAGATTGTATGCAGCTGCAAACTTCAAGTGTCCTGCTTTCGGGGAGTCAGAGCAGAGTATTTTCTTCATGTATTCCACTCCCTTTTCCTAAAATGGAGACATTTTAGTTACTGCGTTCAGACTCCAAAGAGCGTGAAATAAAGAACCTGAGAACCCGCTAACTTCTGCCAAGACAGGCAATTTTTCCCCTTTGAAGAAAGGCTGAAGCCCACCGGTAGGACAGTCTGGAGAACGGTGTCAAAGCAGAACTGATCTTGGTTACTAGACAGCCCCTAGATTTTTGACTCCCCCATTTTTAATGTGAAGCATTTCCTTATAAATGTTCATCTGTTATTGTATTACTCACTCGCTTGATAAAAACTTTCTCAAGAATGCTGCTGTGCTTGCATAAATGAATGTCACATCCTAAACTTGCTACGTTTTCAATTTTAAGACTTCTGTAAATGAGACTTCTGTAAACTTTTTCATATTGCATGGTGTATCTGAAATGGCAAAACAACCTTAGCAGAAGGCAAACTGATGCAACAGCACACTCTGACGTCCCTCCCTTAAAAATGCCTTAGGTTCACAATGGACAAAAAAAATGATCATGTTAAATAAGCAAACGGAGAACATCATTGCATATGAGCAGCTGTATGGTGCATCCGAGGGCCTCAAAGGTATTTTGGAAACAAGATTTGCACTGTTAGGACTTGGCATTGACACCCTGTTAAGACATACTAGAAACACTTCCTTATAAAAGATTCCTCTTATTTACCTCTCATGTTGTAGTACACAAAAAAAGAAACTTTACTAAAGTGTTGATTTGCAAGAAAACCCATGTGGTGATTACACAGGTCTACAGAACAAATAAATCACCTCTGAAAACCAGCAGAGTATTTTCTGCTCTGCTGACAATCCTCTAAGCACCAGGCCAGAGCCCAGTTTGCTAATACGCTGTTTGGGTCATTTTTTTTGCCCTCCCGTATTGTTACCTACTCTTTCTTTCATCCTATTTGTATTTTCTCCTCATACCACTCTTTAAGGTCATGTTCTCCAATAAATTAACTTTTCTTCTTATTGTAGCAATTTATTCCTTTGTCTTCCTTTTTGGTGATGTCGTTATTTAATCTGAATTCTTCAAAGTCTTGCAAATGTAATTCTTCATCTGGCTAATTTACAAATATTCCTGCCAACCACCGGCAGAAGCACGATCTCTAGTATCCACGTTAAAAGAATCGAAAGCAACTTAAACAACGTCTTTGTGCACCAGATGTTTTACGCTTTGAAATATAGTTGTTTGATTTCCATTTTCACACATTTTATTTATATACCCTGCTTATTAAAATGCAACAAGTTAATGGCATTTTTTAAACATAGCATCCACACAAAGTACAACCAAACCCTTAGAAGTTATATTTTAAAATACAAATTATTGCATTTCAGATAAACCTGTTTTATTACAGCTATTTTTGGGAACTTCTTCAGCCCAGAATCCTGTGTCTTTAATGATGCTTTATAAACATCTGTACTTTATGAAACTAACTGTAAGTCAAAGACCTGTTTATTTCAAATTAAATAATCAAGCTTACAAAGAGGGTCTTGGTAATCAGCCAATATTAAAAGCGTACAGCTAAACTACTCACAGGGTCTTCTTTGGTGCCTAGTCCGTGGTAATGCATTACACCAAGCTGATACATTGCTTGAAAATCTGTATCCTTCGTTTTTTCAAATTCTGTTAATGCTTCTTCATACAACCCCTGGGAAAGACAGCGTAAACAATGAAGGACACAGAGCGAAGAGTACGTACGGCAGCGTAACTCCCCGGTACACACTCTCTCACAGTTTTTCAACCTGGACCATTTCCCTCATGAACAAAGAACAAAAAATTACAACCTTAGAAGTGACAGACAACAGAGTAAGCCAACAGCCACAAGGAAGTTGGATAGGGTGGAAGCGCTTAGGACTTTCAAACGAAGTTTCCTGGTTTTTATATCTATTTAAAAAAGCCCTGAATGTAAGTAGTGGTATACAAACATCATCTCTGAAACCAAAAGATGTGCTGACAGCCTTTCTTCCCCTCCCTCAAAATAGCACCTTTTTAATTGAAGGAGATACAGAGTCTAACTCGGATGCCCTGTCCTACCTATCTGACATCCCTCAACGGGGTGAGCTGTTCTTAACACCTCTGGGGTTTTAAGTGTCTGCTTTTACATCTCGGCTAAGGCTTGGTTTCACAAAGACCAAGCTCAGATGTCTGAAGGCTTTATGGACCCAGCTGTCTCCCCGCATTTCTTACGAAGGCATCGCCTGCAACAGCAGAGATGCTTTTACTTCTAAGAATCATCGTATTTGCTTCTGCATTAAGTCAAAGAAGAAGCCGTATTTAAAAACACACAGTTAAACAACTCCAATGCAACCGTTAACTGAGCATGGTGTCCTTACTAAAATATTTTTATGCATGCTTATAAGCATAGTAAAAACAATATTGAAATTAAGATGTTCTTCCCTTTACTTTTCCTTCAAATTTTCTATATGTTTTGATAAAACACCACCGGACTGCAGCCGCTTGGGAGTGAGCGATAGTTCGACAGTCAGTTCAGACATCCTCACAATGACAAAATGCCCCTGGTTAATTCTGTCCAAACTGTGAATTGTCTAAGCTACTAAATGTCTCGGGAGCGCAGCCATTACGACTGGGTTTTTTAAAGAACTTTGGGAAAAAAAAAAACCAGTGCCTTTTTACAACAAGCTCTCACAAGTATCAGAAAAAGGTGTACGGGAGGCACCTGCGCTCTCCCCTTCCCTGAGAATGCAGGGCTGTCAGAAGGAGTCGGGTGGCTCTGATCAGGCAGTGATATTTTCCTAACAAACACCTGCAGTTGCAGTGCGATGAGAACACGCGTTTTTAGGCAATACAGACCTATGCCCCAAAATCTGGAAGCTAAAACCTGCTCCAAAAATAAATGCAGTGGTGGGCAGCAGTATGGAGCGTGGACATCCAAGCCAGCTCATCAAGAAACAGACGGGTCTTCTGCTCCGTGGGGTCAGTCTGGATCCTGCCACAATCAGGCAACTCATTAATGAAAACATGAAGGAGGGCAGGGCCCCACAGCAGAAACCCTGAGCGAGCTAATTTTGTTCCGCTGCAACCCCTGAGGCGGCTTTACACCGTGCTGCTCGCTGCGCTACGAGCAGTACTGAATCCATGCAGGGAAGGGTAGGAGAAACCTATTTAGGGGGACACCTGGTGATTTTCAAGGGGAAAAAAAACCAGGCGTGGGCGTCTCTCGTAGTGTTTGCAAGGTGTCTCTTTTTTCCGCTCAAATGGCATTGAAAATGGTCAGTGTTACCAGAACGTTTACTTCAAAGAAGGAAGGCAGCACCTGTTCGTAGCAGAACTGTCCCTTCAGGAAAGGCGCCCGGGGGTCTCCGCCGGCTGCTCTCCCCGCCAGCATCTCCTCTGCCTTCGCCATCCGGGCGGCGCGGTGGTGGGGCTCTGCGGGGACACGGACGGGCGCTTGGGTTTCACCCAACGCGCAGGGACCAGCAGCAATGAGCGCGCTGGAGGGCTGACGCTGGCGGCGTCCCCTTTTTATTACGTTTTTTAGAAGACTGAGATGAAAGAGAGGGCTAGCTGCTAAAAAGGGCAGGTTCAGCGAAGACACCCTGACCCTCGCGAATGTCAGGGTCACCACGGGCGAGCTGAAAAGCCAGCCTGAGCCGAGGGGCCGAGCCTGCCAGGCGCTGGGGAGTGGCCCCGGGGGTGTTGGGTTCCGGAAGGGTGGCGTGTCATAGAATAGAATCATAGAATCATAGAAAGTTTTGGGTTGGAAGGGACCCCTAGAGGTCATCTAGTCCAACCCCCCCACAGCGAGCAGGGACACCACTAACTAGATCAGGTTGCTCAGAGCCCTGTC
>Ga0065711_1011495_pt1 | contig 25314 bp, 17 predicted proteins | sample Hoacrofraction12_FD_59098 | JGI IMG/M metagenome (GOLD analysis project Ga0065711, IMG submission 59098) | Hoatzin crop microbial communities from Cojedes, Venezuela - Epithelial fraction 12 v2 (version 2) | ecosystem: Host-associated > Birds > Digestive system > Esophagus > Crop | place...
GTGCTGTGCAGCCTGCTCTGGGTGACCCTGCTTGGGCAGGGGGTTGGGCTGGGTGACCCACAGAGGGCCCTGCCAACCCCTGCCATGCTGGGATTCTGGGATTCTGTGAACTGCGTTGTGAGTCTTAGAACACTGGATTAGGACTGGTGGCCGCTGAGGCTGGACTGTGTCTGTGTCCCAGCGAGGCCCATGGCGAGGCACTGCTCAGTGACGTTTGACTGGTGTCCCTTGGACCTCTGCTGTGCAGCGTTTCCGTCTGTCCACGTGGCTCACCCCTGCTCGGGGAGCTGTCTGTTAGTAGAATTTTCCTAGCGCAGACACGTGAATGCTGGCTGCAGACTGCTCCTGCAGCACCAGCCTCTGTTCCCCCTCCATCTGGGCACGTCGGCATGGCGGGCGTCTGCCGGCTGGGCAGCCCCAGCACCGCGGCTCGCTGGGGCCGAGGCGCCGGGAGCCTTCCCACCCCCTGTCTCCCGTGTTGCCTGTGGGGTGAATCGTTCCCTGCTGGACCGCCAGCCGGGGGCTTTTCAGGCTGCAGGCGCAGAGCGATGGGCCTGGAGACGGGGTTAGCCGGAGCTGGCTGCAGTGCTGGCTGCAGGCAGTGCCGCTCCTGGGCGCTGGCTCCGCTTGTGTGCCCGCTGCTCAGCGCTCGACACTAACCCGAACAAGATGGAGTATTTTATTTAGCTGGCTTGTACATTAACACTCTGATATTTTGCATTTGTACAATGCGCTGGTGGCTCAGCGAGGTTTGCGGTGTGGGCACGCCGTTCCTCTTGGCTGACGGCTGGATATCCACAGTGGCACCAAGTCCTGCTCCGGGGGACTGGGGCACCCAGCAACACCCCCGAGTGCACCTGGGTGAATTCTTTTCATAAACAGCGTCTCTGTGAGATGGAGCTTGGAGGAGAAGGGTAGGAAGTGAAGCTTAAACGACCAGACAGGAATTGTAAGCCACAATGTTGATATTTTCTAAAACAAACTTTTTATTTGTTTGTTTTGATTGTGGGTTCGCCTTATTTAAAAGCGGGCCTAAAAGACAAAAAGTTTAGAAGGGGTTAAATACACTGAAAAAACCCGCAGTGTATTTCCGTTCAGAGTTAAAACAAGATGTTATGGATTGACTCAAAATGAAATTTTTCTTTTTTTTTTCTTTTAAGTTTTGCCAGCAAACTGAAAACATGTTTGTTTAATCATAGGCAAATTTATCCGCCTGTTTTCTTGGTTCTGTTTTGTTTTCGGTTTAGCCAGCAAATTGAAAAACGAAACAGTTCTGCCAGCGCTACTTCCAGTTAGGATTGCTCTGAGGAGGTCGTGTGAATCTGCCTCTTTTACACTTTATCTGGGAACCATCAGCATTTGTTTGCCGATTAATACCTTGGAAATTATAAATTAACCATATGGAACTACTTCAGTTTAAGTAACTTGTATGTTCTGATGATAGCCAATCCCCTTAAAACGTGTTTTTAATGACCAGTTTGTTTTCACCTGAGGTCATTAATGCTCTAAAAATGGCTGTTAACTGCACCAAAGACATTTTTTTTTGCCCAAGGAGGGATGCTGCTGTGCACCATATTTAATGGTCTAATATGTTTTATTTCTGCCTTACCTTCCGGATATGCTGGCTTTTTTTAATGGCTGTGTTGGAAAAAACCTGTTTATTTTCTGTCTGCTGATGACTGATCCTCCAGCCAGCTGGAGTGCGCGATGCGAAGAGTGCAGAGCACTGAAGCAGCAGCACGAGCGTGTGCTGGCTTTGGGCTGGGCGTGCGTGCCCGGCGCGGGGGGAAGCGGTGCGCAGCCCACCGCCTGCTCTTGCAGGGCTGCCATGCTGTGAATCATAAAGTCATTAGGAATATTAAAACTTCAGACAATCGGCTGTGGTAATTCTCCTGCCTCCTTCTGCTTAATTTTTGTACTAATTTATTGCTCCTCTATATTCCTACTTCTGTCACCTAAATGCAAATGCCCTGGCAGCCTGTTTTATGGATAACACTTAAAAAATAATGGTGCAATAATGAATGGTGAATTGCAGTGGAGATCTTGCTGAAGTGCTTGCAATATCCGCATTAATTTCAAATGAATTAATTGCAGTTAATACTATTGTATTTAAAACCTGTCAGAAGCCATAACGATGATTAGGGTGTAAGTGTAAAATGTTATTTCAGAGCAGCATCAACATGTTTTAAAATGGCAATATATGGTGTTAAAGCGTGTCTGATCTAATGGCCATCATCATCAGCTTTTGTGCTAAGCCAGTCTAGAACAGATGAATCGAAAGTGTCTAATTGAGAAAAAGAGGGGCCGTAAACCCATTCATTTTTTCCCTCTGTCAGAAGTGAACAGGTTCTTTACCCCGGTGCTGTGGTTAGGAGCAGTGGCAGGATGAAGGAAGGGTTTTATCCGGCAGGGCTTTGGATCCTATTGATCGCTGGTGCTGGGCTCGCGCGCGCTGCTCCTGACCCTCATCTGTCACCAGTGGGTGGTTCCAGCCTGGACACCGGGGGTGGTGGAAACAGAGTGCAGGGAACTACGGAAGGATCATTTCTTAATACTTATTGCCAGTCCTTCAGAACAAATTGATGCTATGGCAGATATATTTGTTATTAAGTAGTTAATACTCTAAAGCAAAAATGTCCCAGTGCCTTTCACTTCAGTCCTTGGTGGCGACTGCCTTGAGCATCCACAGCAGGTCCGTGAATTTCCCCCTGGGGAAAGTGTCTCTGCTGGAGAGGTGAGTCAGGGGGTTGGTACCCAGGTAAGCCAAGCCTTCCTGGGATGAACTGACACTGCACTGACTGGAAGCACAAAGCCTGCCATGCTGCTGCGTTCAGGGGGGAGTTGCTGAGACTTCTTGCAGGCATATCCCACCACTCCTTGAGCGCCGTGCGAGAGGCTGAGATGCTCCTGGGAATGAGACAGAAAATTGCCTGTCTTGGTACAGGCTGGGAGCTGTGCGAAGGTGCTGAAAAGTTAACAGCGCTTGGTGATTCACGCTGCCGAGTGGGTGGAAGCGGGACGTGGGCTCCAGCTCTGTGCTTCCCGGTGCCCCCTCCAGCGAGGCCGCGTGGCCCAGTTTGAGCTCCTTGGGAGCCGGAGGGAAAGCGCCGTACACGTGGAGAAATCTGCCGTGACGCCGCAGGGAGGATGCACGGTGAAGGGGCCGCTGCCACCAGACCGTCCTCCTGATTAGCTTTTTAATAAGTTGTTGACAGTTGCAGCAGAAATGGGAAGCTCCTGCACGTCGGTTCCTGTCTCTGTGCCCCTGGCCCCCCTGCCAGCATCTGCTCTGCTGGCGTTGGCCCCGGTCCATAAAACCAGCCGCTGGCCCAGTTGCGTCCTCATTCCTCCTGCCCGCAGTGAAAGCTACAGCTGAAATCCCTCCCCAGGCGTCTGTTGGGGGGGAGTCAGGGCTCCTTGAAGTTGGGCACTTTGGGCAGTTAAGGTCAAAAAATAAAAGTCTCTTCTTTTAAGGTAAGGCAGGTGTGAATGGAACTTTATTTAGTGCTCCCGCGAGGGTAAGAGCTGTCGAAGGCCAGACCAAGGACGTGGTAGCACACGGGCAAAAGAGCTCTGCTTTGCAGCAGCTCTGTGAAACCTGACGAGTCAGAAGAGCAGGGAGACAGCGCGAGCTACCTCTGGTGTGTCCCAGCCGCCCCTGCCACGCCAGCAGAGAGGCTCCCGGGTCTTCACACCTGGCCTAGAGAAACAGGCATGTAACTTTTTTCAGTTTAACCACTTGTATTTCTATTTTAGTTCTTGGTGTCTGGCTTTGAAGAGCAGTACACCTGCAGTTTGTCTCCTGATGGTGGAAAGCACAGAATATAATCTAACAGATGAAGACAGCTGCATTTTGCTCAGCTCAAGCATGAGCTCTGCTCCATGACTTGTAGATGCGTTTTCCATCTGACACAGAAGCAGGGACTAATTCTGGCATGTGTGGGACTGATAAGATTTCTGGCCAGACCTTTCTTTAAAAAAAAAAAAAAAACAACAACAAAAAAACCCCAACAAAACAAAACAGAAAAACCCCTTGATGTGTTACATAGTTCAGTAATCAGTTTCCAGGTTTTACAGTTAGATCTGTGCTTTAGCTGATTTGGCTGTGTGTCTCAATACACAAACGATTTATAAAGGGGGAAGAAAAAATACGTGTTAATCTGCAGTGAGTGATATCTGTGCTGAAGCCACTTTGCACTGTTTGTATTGGATATGCTACAGTGTTTGGTCTTTGAATTTGACTTCATTTTTTGAAAGGAATGACAGAGCTTTACAGTTGTATTGTTATAAGCTTTTTACTGATGTAGATGTGTACGTATGTTTACATTTGCATGTAAATGTAATTATTTAGTGAAGATCAGCAGTCGGTTGAGGCCCTGTCTTTCCGTTTTGTGTGTTACTAGTCATTCGCAAATTCATTTCGGTGTAGGTCAAAAATTATGGTTACTGTTATATTTAATGCAGGAAGTATTCCTGATTCACCGTTTCCTTGGACGGCCCTTCTGCTGCAAATTTCATCTGATGTCTTTCAGAAGCAGCGGGGAGTTCGTCATAGTCTCTCCTGTTCTTAATCCATCCCTACATGGTGGTTTCTTCCTGATGAGGAAATCTGGGTTGTGGAACCTACTGAAACCATAGATAACTCTCCGTTGAATCAATTAACCGGTGGTGGAGACAGTTGGAATCACACGAGCGCGTCTCTCCGAAGATCCGTGTGGCGTTGGCCTGCGCTGCGTGGATTTACGGGGTCTGATTGCTGTTGTCTGGTGGAGTTTCTTCGTAATGAAAGGGCAGAACTGAGCTTTCCGGTTTGCAGCGCACCTTCGCCGCGTGCGAGTGTCGTTTCCCTTCTGTGCCCGAAGGCCGAGCGGCTGCTGGGCTTGGTCCCTGTGGTGCTCCGGGAATGATCAGAACGATTCTGGTTCTTCTGTTCTACCTTCTCTGTAGTTAGGGTTTGGGGCCTGAGGGTGTGCTGGCTCCTTCTTGTAATTGCATCGTTCCCACTATTAACTGAAGAGAGCAGATTCTTTTTTTAATAAAAGCTTCCTCATATGCATTCTTGAATGTTGTTTTAGTTTGCAACTCGTCAGGTTGGCCTGCGTCCAGACGCCAAGTCCTTATGTTTCCGTCGTGTCCCCGCACTCTCTTGTGGGTGATTTGCATTTCAGCGCTGCTCAGCTGCACTTGCTCAGCTGAAGGGAGGGAAGGTCCGAGTGGCAGCGTACGCGGATTTACATATGGTGCTGGTACTAGCTGATTGTAACGTGCATGCTTTGCTTCCTTCAGGCAACCAAACCAGGATATTTTTGTTGTAATATCCTGTTGGTTTAAGGTGAGAGGTAAATGGGAGCTTGCTTGGCTTGATTTACAGCTGCAATATTGGTTTGGGGTTTGGTGGGAAAGGTCTGAGGCGCTTGGAGGATGGGATCAAAAATGGTGAGCTGAAGGGTATTACTTTAAGAGTTGTTGCAAAAATTTAGGAAAATAAACTCTGCGGTTTGCTGACTGAAAATAATGAAGGAAGGGAAGAAACACTACAGGGCACTGCTGAGTAGCAGCATGACGTGTCACCTGGTGTTGAGCAAACGCTCGGACATCTCCAGAGCTCCGCTGCATGGCAGCCGGTGCCTGCGGTAGCCGGCTCCAAGGGGCTGCCATCGGATCCCAGGGGCTCGCTTTGTTGAAAAGATACCGGTCTCCAGGTATCAGGTCATGCTGGTCAGTCTGCTGTGGTTTTTAACAAAATCAAGATCGGAGGGGGATAGGTATTGGGAGGGGAGATGAGTAAATTCCAGTCTGCTGTTTCCCAGCGACTAGTTGGCAGGCCGTGGAGTCCTGTCTGAACTTGGAGGATTGTTGTTGTTGTTTCTGCAGTAGAGCTGCATTGGTGCCACTGCATCTTGTCATGGGCCAGTGTGCGTAAAAAAACCCATGCAAGCAGGGGAGCCCTCCGAGGCAGTGTCCAGCCAGCACCAGTATAAAGCTTTTTAACTTTGCACCAGTTTTGTGTGTCCTGGAATCTGTCAGATTGAGACCTGCCCAAGATGAGCCAGCCCAGGTAAGAGGTTTCCGCTCCTGCCCCATGGTTGTGTTAGATGCACGTGATTCTGAAGCCTCCCCTGAGAACGTGTCCTCTGGCTACTTTCTGAATTTGGGCTTTCCCTTCCAGAGCTGGTGGGATATCCTGGTTGCTGTTCTCTGTGTGTTTTGTAGCTACCGTGTGGCTTCATGGCAGGCCAGGACCTCATGCTGGGACAAAGAGACCTCTAAACAATCCTGAAGTGGCTCTGGGTCCTGCCCACAGCATCCTTCCCAGCGCCTCGGTGGCCTTGGGATGGCTGCGTTCTAACTTTGGTAACGGCAAATACACTGTTTGTGTTTTGAAACACGTGAAAATAAAATGGGACTGCAAAGAGATGTCAGGTTAAATTTGAACTGTGCAGCGAGGGCTGCAGATGGTGACGGCGCAGAGCAGTGGGTTGGGTCCTGGTTGATGCTGCCTTCCCCAGAGCTCTGGAGCAGTTCCCTCACCAACATGGGTAGTTTGAATATTGTTGTTGTTGTTATTGATATAATGGTTGTTGTAATTGCTGGTGAGTGGAAGTTGCAGACGGAGCTCCGTGGAGGCTGCCCTGTCTGCTCCCAACACAAGGAGCAGGTTTCCTGCCCGCCGGCCGTGTTGCGTGTTGGCGTGCCAAGCTGGATGCCAGGCTCCGCACAGCTACTGCGTGGTCAGAGCCACCGCTGCGACGTACCCAAGACCCGGCGGCTTGGCTTGGGAGGGTGCTCCTGAGGAGGGGAACCTGTGCTTGATAACTGGGCTGAGCTCGCAGCTCATGTTGGGGTTTTGGGTTTGCACCCGTGTCTTGTTTGCTGTGGGCGTGGAAGGGCCGTGAGCAGGCCCGCTTTAGCAGGGAGCGCGGCCGCTGCGGCAGCAGAGACTGTGCCGTAGGAGCAGCGCGTCGCTGATGATTGCAGTGTTGGGCTCAGCAAACAGACTGGGTGCAGTGCTGGCTGGGGGTAAATGCAGGATCCTCACAGGGGCAAAAAGGTTTCTGCGTGCTCTGGCTGGTGAAGCTGATAAAGAAAATGGGCGTTTTTTTAAATCCTATTTTTCCTTCTGTTTTCACCCTCCTTTGATGAAAACACTTGAAACACCTTTTTAACTCTACATTTTAGATGCTTTGTTACAGCCATGAAATATACCCTTGTGTGGTTTTCAGGTCTTTTTAATTTTTAAAAGCCCTCATTGCTGCTGCATAGGGAGAAATTTTTAGATTATAGGAAGAAGCAAATGTGACATTCTGTTCCGTATTAAAAGTTAATTTAGGGCAGAACTGCAGACCAAGAAAAGTGTCTTATTTTCCTGTACCTCCTTGTAATGTAATTGACCCCTAATACCTCTGCAAGATCTGGCACTTGGGCAGCGGAAACGAACTGCCCAGGGGCGCAGCGCTAACACAGCGGAAGGGGTTTGCCCAAGCGCAGTAAAACTTGCTGTGTTCAGGGGTTTTGAAGCAGGTCTGGTAAGGCATGTTCCCGTCGAAGGCAGAGCGTGTGGTGCTGGACGTGGGCAGCAGGGGAGATGCCGCCGGCTGCTTGGGAGGGCTGAGCAGGAGCGGTGAGCCGGAGCGGTGCGCAGGCTGCTTCGCACGGGGCTAGAGGAGCGAGTGCGGCCCCAGCCCACAGCCGGGTTCGGAGCCCGTCCCTGGTTGGTCTGGGTGTAAGCGGGTACCTGGCCATGAGGACTGAAGAACCTCTAGGCCACTGGGCCTGAATGCTGACCATGTTCTTTGTGGCTGGGAGCTGTAGAAGGCTGCTGTGCCCCAACTGTGGCAGTCCCCTTGGCCAGCTGGGATGGGGGCTGATTTGAAAGGCATAATTTGTGCCGGTGCCAAGTCTTAGCCCTGAGTTGGTTTGTGTCCTTGTCTCTTACAGGAATACTTTGGTCTCATGCTGACTTTGGGCATAGCAGACTATTAAAGAGGACAAATTAATTCAGATTGTGGTCATGGAAACAGGATTTTCCCTAGGACAGCTCTTGTCACTGCTGAGATTGATAAAAGCTTTTGATACCACAAAGCCGGAGAGAAGAACGGGTTTTGTATAAATATATAGGTAGGAGAAATCCGGGGTGGTCTCAGCCTTGTGGAAGAGAAAATACAACTTACTGTATTTATATATGCACCACTGCCATATTCCTCATGGTTCCCTTCCTCCCCTAGTAGCATTAGCTGGAACCTCTCTCCAAAGTCTTTTTGCAAGCCCTGGGCTGAAGGAGTCACAGGCGTCCTCCATCCCTCCACCTCCGCGCCACGGCTGCGGAGAGGGCAGTCCGGCTGCATCCCTCGGCACTAAATTAGCTGTGTGGTCTTAATCAGAGGTACCAACTGGAGGGTTGCTACTGTGACTTAATTATGCAATTGTAATTTTCTATAAAATGCATAATAAAACCTATTCATGCCTTATATTGGCTTGAAAGAGTTATTCCAGCCTCTCCAGTTGTGGAATACACACTTTAGGAAATTGCCTAAATCTATTTTTCTTGGAGCGATGGTAGTCAGCCCCACAGGTTGCTAATAAATATTTCATAACCTTCTATGAAGGATTATTAAAATAATTCAAATATCTAAATCACTGGCTCTCCTTGGCTCAAGCAAAGCCCAGAAGCAGACTTTGGTTCATTTGTGACCTCTCCTCTCCTGGCGTGCCATTAGAATGCCCTGAAGTGTAGACCCTACATAAACACAGGCTTGTTCTTGCTGGCTTTGGATTTCTTCTGCCATTAAACCCGATTTTTTTTTTTAACATGATTAGGTAAAATATATTTTTGTACTCACACAACATTTACAGTGATGGATTTAAAAATACTTAGCATGCCTTAATTTAGCATGAACTCCTTCATCAGAGTTGAGGAAACGCTTTTGCCGTTTGAAGTCGGAAGGGTGGGAGGAGAACCCGCGGTGCCGCCTGCCCCGCTTGGTGCGTTGCGCCCAGGTACGTCTGACCTGGCCGGGTGGTGTTTGCCGGCGTTCAGGGCTCTTCACTCAGCTGATTTCACATTACTGAAGTTCTGTTTCCCAACCCGTGCTGTGGGTTAAGGAGGGAATGACAGCTTGATCTTTATTTGTGTGTGCAATATTTATGTATGTAAATTGCTAGTATGTTTGCCTTTATCTCTAGATACAAATACAAGAGATGTATACAAATATAATGAGGAGGCCCAGGAAGCTCGTTTTGTTTAAACAAAACGCAGCACATTAAGCTATCATGCCCTGACACTTGTTTCGTAGTGGAAAACAAAAAGGGAAGCGTCTGGCTTTTGTTGGGAGAGGTGAAAGTTGCTGCTTCGATACATATTGGGTATTAGGGCTTTAGCACGCTGGAACTATTGGGGTTGCTTTATTATTATTTTTCCTTTTGGTGAAGACTGAAAAAAGACAAAGACTAAAAATAAAAGCCATAATTTTTGATATAACTGTGGAAACAGGGTTAGTTCTAACACAGCAGGTGGCTAAGGGACTCCATCGACAGAAACCAGCAGTGCTTTCAGTGCAATCAAAGTTAAGTGCAGAAATTTAATTAAATGGTAGCAAGGCTGGCAGAAACTTTGTAAAGTAGCAGTGCATTGTCAAATTCAACAATTGTTTCAAGGAACACAATCCACAGATGGCGTCTAATTGATAAATTAAGGTTCTGGTGCCTGATTCTGCTTACGTTCAAGGGTTCTCTTTTCTTAAACAAAACCTTAAAATTTTAAGGCTTCGTCACTGTTCTGAAAACAGAACAAGCTGTCCTGTGTTTTTTGGATTGAGAGATCAACTCTTTCCCTGTTAAATGGAGAAGGTGTTTGGTTTGTGTTTTTTCTTGTCTGCCTTTCATTCCAGAAAAGATGCGGTATGTTGTTGGTAGGCACTTCACTGGAATCTCAGGTATTTAGAGCTCAGCCCCTGTGGACCTCCGCTGTGTGCTGGGGCAGGTAGTGAAATAATCCCTCGCAGCTCTGAAAAGCTTTTCAGCTTGCTTGTCTGTACCTTTACAGCTGTCTGTCCACTTTTGGACCACATTATCAGCAAATGCCAATCCTTCAGAGCTCTGTATTCCCCTTTGCAAGTCCTTCCTAGCACTAGGCTGGTCAGCCTTGGGAACCAAGCCTGGAGGGACGGTGAGTAACATCTCACTGCTGCTGTCGCTTGCATACATTGACTGTCTCTCTTAGGGGGTTCTGGGCTGGTTTTATGTTTGTCCCCTTGCTTGCGTGTTGCTGAGAGCTCCCCACCGCTTTGTGTTGGTGTGAGGGAACCGAGAGCGCATCTCCAGGGGTCCTGCAGCAGACCCGAGAACAGCTTCACGTGACATTCTGGATGCCTGTAGAGTTTAGTAAAACAAACCAGCCCTGTTTTCCCCTTTTCTAAACTGAAGATAGATCAGGGATATTTTGTCTCTGTGTTTTTGATTTCCATGTGTAAATACAGTTCCCTTTCCAAGGCTTGGCAGAGCACTTCAGAGAAGGGGACAGAAAAAATTGACTCCAGCTCTTCAAATACACTTTGCATGTTGTCCTTTAATGCTGGAGAGGGCCTTTTCCTGAAGCTAGTGGCACTTGCCCTCTCAAAGTGTTTTGAACAAGGTTGGGAGTCGAGAGAGAGGGACTATCAAACTACATAATAGATCTACGTAGTATATATGTATATACACACCTGCATATGCAATATTCATTTTTCCCTTGCTAAAAAAAGAAGAAAATTTTTGAACTTGCAATTTCATACTGTTGTCTTGATTTAGGCAGTGTTAGAAGATGGATGCAAGAGGAGAGTGACCATTTCATTGTAGATGTTGTAAACTCAGGGTGCAGATCTGAAAGTGTTATGTGTCTTTTTTGGCATTGCCCTTGTGGTAGTAAATTCTCCGTTAGCCGGATTCTGCATGATAGCGCTGAATCCGTTATGAGGGATGTAGCTGAATCAGTGCTTGTTATTTTTGGTTACTAACAGTGTACTTGAATTCGGTAACTCGACTGCTCCCTTCCCTCTTTCTCCCCTCGTGTGCCTAAATATATCCACCCAGTCAATCAGCACTGGCAGGCATCAATGCTATGGCTGTCAGATCGAGTTAGCTGTGGATAGCCTGAACTACCGGCTTGTTTTCTTGGGCTTGAAAATGTATTCAAATAGTGGCATCGTAATTTGACTTGCAAATAAGTACAGTCTGGTAATGGGGCCCTTGTATAGAAAGAATGATGCAGCACTTTAGACAAATATATGTCTCCTTCCCATGAAGCAGATGAGAAATAATACAATGCCTGCTGATGTTTATGGCTACACACTTAGTGAACAGAGACATTCCTGAATTTTCATTAATGGTGGGTTTTAATGGAACAAAGGAAAAACACTGGAAATTAAAGAAATGCTAATGCCTTCCTGGGAAACATAGAAAACATTTGGTCTAGAGGCAAATCTGCTCCGGTCGTTGTTTTCTCTCTTAATTTTTTTCCCCTTATCTAGGCTTTTTGGCTGGTTGGTTGTTTAAGAGCAACACTTAAGTGAGCACATTATCTTTGTTGCCGCTCCTTCCCAAACTGAAGGAACTGGCCTTGCTGGTGACGGCGTAGCTATTTCCACAGCAACCGGGCAGGATGTCACAAATTCAGAAGTGTGATTTTACATGCAGAACAGCAGCAGGAGCAGATGGATATTGGAAACAAAATCCCCACCCCCTCCCTTTGCCTTCTTACGCTTCTTCCGAAAGAAATAAAAGCCCTTCTCATAACGTCTCTCTCTGCAGATCTTCCAGCATGTGGCATAACTTGCATGAATTTTTTTCTGCTGTGCAGTTGAATAAGCAGCAAGTGCTGGGGTGCAGCGTGCTCCCCGAGTTTGTGGCAGCACTGCCTTGACAACGTCAGGGTGCTGGAACAGGGCAGGGAGAGGAATGCCCTGCCTTTTGTAACTTTGGGGCTGCTGTAGGGAAAATGAGCTCGCTTGGGAATTTGGGCTCAGATTTAGCCTGGAAGTGGTTTCATTAACTTTGATAGTGGCCTGAATCTATTAATGCTGAACTTACCAAACAAACCAACCAGCCCTCACCTTAGGTATTTAGACACATTTGGTAGCCTTCTTGCGTAGAAGTTTATCGTAACACCCACCCACCGTGTGGGCAAAATCCTCAGGAGCATATGCTCAGTCTGTTTCCTCAAAAAAGATGATATTGGAAACAGACACAGAAAGGGTTTGCACTTAACAAAATTGGAGGTCAGGGCCTCTGGTTTGAAAAAGGTGGAATTGGTTCGGTGTTCCAGTTGAAGGCTCTCTGGGCAGCTTGCAGAAGTCACCATGGGATGGACACGCAGCAAATATAGCTGGGGTGCAGGGGAAGACCAAGCAAGTCGTTCTTGGTGCTCCCTGTCGAAGCCTGACAAATACATGAGGAGAGAAGCCGGATGTCCACCGTTTGCTTATCACCAGCTGGTTCGAGTCGGGTGGTGAGGACCTGCAATAACGTGTTGGGGCGTCCTGTGCCTTGCAGAGTGTGAGGGCAGAGCCGTCGGTGCCTTGTGCAGAAGGCTTGGTGTGTCCTGGGAGCAATTGCTGCCGCTTGCGCGTGGGCTGGTGTTGTGCAGGGGCTCCAGCGAGGCCACGGGGATGGGCAGCCCGTGGGGACCTGCCTGGCACTAACCCGGTGTCCCGAGCCAAAGCCGCGGGTGGTGGGAAGCTGTGGCTGGAGCTGCAGAGCACGCGCTGGGTGCACAGCCTCCTCGTAGCTCTGCTGCTGGGAGATACACCTGTGGTCTTCTGTGCTGGCAGTTTGTTTCAGAAGTCACAGAAAAGGTAAGGTTGGTTATAACAACATCAAACCAACAGGTGTTTGTGTGACTTGGTCTTGGAGGCTTGAAGTGGTTTCCCAATTTCTCCAAATAATCTTGTAATTTTATCAAGTTTTCTCTCATGTCTAAGTTACATCTGCTGTCCTCCAGGTTCAGCTCATGTCTTTCTATACCCTCAAACCCTGTGGACTTGGCGAGTGATTGGTGCTTGCTTGCTTTGTAAACATGTTCATACAGACTGGAAGGCTTTCTCCTTACTGGTGACCACTGGTGAGTTGTGGATAGCAGATGCTGCGTTGCCAGTGTCGCTCGGCGTATTCCTTCCTGAGTTGCATGACAGTGCTAATGCATGGAGGAGGTACCGGCCTGGTGATGGAGCGAGGGCGCTGGTCCTTTGTCATGGCCCCCTCTGAACTTGGGTTTCCTCCTCCCATCGAAGTAACCTTGTCCCTTCTTTATAAGCCTGATTGATCTCGTGGAACTGTAATGCAAGTCATTGGGTTTCAGCAAGTGTGCCAGGCCCTTCCAGATGTCAAAGGGATTTTCCTCTATGGACTTGTCGCTAAGGAGAAGACAGGTGAACCTCAGTGATCTTCTGCCTAAACTGATTCTTCTTGTTCCTGCAAAGCCTTGAGCAGAATCTTGTGTCAGACTTCCACTTACTAGAAAATGCTTTGTGCTTGTGTGTGGTGCAGCCACACGCAGAAAGAAACAAGACTTGGAGGGTCCTGGAGCCCAGATTGCTTGCATAAAACTGGCCATGGGTTCTTGGAGGCTCCTTGTTGTGGTGGGAATTGTAGGCTCTGGCCTAGTGGGTTGAGGCACTCTGATATTACACTCAGGTTTAAAGTTTCAAAGGAGTTAGGTGTCAAACTTGCACTGACTTGAATTTCAGCAGGAGCTGGGTGTCTATTTTTGTCTTATAGCAGTAGGGTTGCAGACCAAGATCCCCTTGTATTTTTATTTTGTCATTTGGCTTTGAAAACACCAGCTGTGATCCTCTATACTGTTATTGGTATGGATCACATGAAATTTTAATTAGCTTGGGTGAAGGGAAGGGAAGTTCTGGTAATTGATTTAATATACAAATGCCCTTCTGCTTTCTTTGGTTTATGTGCTGGAAAGATTGTATTAGAAATTTTCTATTACAAGGGAGATTAAAATGCATTTTTAGGATTTTCTTGAAATCAAAAATGTAAGTGCCTCTAAACTATTCAGATGAAAGTTACTATTGAAATTTCAATATTTCAGATAAAAGGAGAAAATATTATTATTGTTATCATTATTAGCTTAATGGAACCAGTCACTGACAGTGGAATTTACGCAGTCGGAGGTGACTCAACAAATCCAAGTGCTCTTTGGTTCAGCCAGTTGCAAAGCACCATCCTCTTGCCATGAACATTACAGCACACATTATATTAGCGGAATATAAAGTGTTTTCGTCTTCTGCGTGCAGCAGGAATTCGTGGCTGTGGCATCCTCTTTGTGAAATGCAGCGTGGTGTCCGTGTCGCGGGCGTTCCTGCTCCTGAGAGCTGAAGCAGGAGCACCGCTCTCCCGGTGATGTCTCGGGTGACTGCGGAGAGGTGAACGCAGCGGCTCTTAGCGCTGTCCCGAGCGAGCAGGCTGTGCTAGCGTTGCTGTGGCCGTGTGCTGCTGGGGGGTTTGCTGGTGGTTAACACATTTACCAGGTTTTACACTCGCTGTCCCTAGAGGGACAGTGCCCTGGGTAACAAAGTTAGTCGTCGTGGTTTCTGATAAGGTAATTGCGCCATCAAATGTGGAAACTTCGAAGAGTCAGACAGTTGTCAGAAGGCAAAATTGACCTGCTCTAGGAAGGGACATTTCATAGCTAATATTAAAATGTAATGAACTCCCCCCAATATTTTGTGTCTCTAAACCTGGAACTATTTTGTGTGTGTTGTAAAGGGCTACTGTAGCCAATGTACCTTGCTTTTGAAGAGGCCTTAGCTTCAAGTGCCGCCTCCATCTTGTCTGGGGAGTTGTCCTCCTGCAGATGGCCCCTGGCGAGATGCTGCTCGGGAGATCCCAAGGCTGAGGTGTATCTAACATGCAGCTGGTTTCAGAAGTTAATCTTCCTCTTCCCTTTTTCTTCCTTCAAAACATTATGGGATTTTCTTTTATTGTTACTTTCCCACAAAATTTCATATAAAGGATGGCATTTTTTTCCGGGAAAAAAGAAAACATCAAAAATCAAAAAACCCAAGATCACAGGACTTTGCCAGAAAGAAATTTGACCTGCTCTTGTCCATATCTTTCTATAAAGGGCCATTAATTAAGCTGCTTGTCTTCCAGAGTGCCTAGAAATTCCCTTTTGGGATGGGGAGATGTGTTGCCTTTGATGCTTTATGAGGTACAGCGCTGGTCCTGGGGACCTGTTTCACTTGAGACGCCCTGACAGATGATGTCGGAAGGACTTGGCTTCTGCCGGCTGGTGCTGTAGTCAGGGGGCTGCGCTCTTAAATCAGGACCTGTCAGATAACGTTTCTATTTTAGGGAATTATCCTTTGCTTCCCTCCTCCCCTTTACTGGTCCATCTAGTATTCATCTGCGGTCCCAACTCCTTTTACTGTCACTTCAGTCTTCCTCCCAGTTAATTGACTTGGGAGATCATGCTAATTTTTCTTGATTGGGGCTGCCACCTTTGCTTTCTCCTAATCTGGCACGCACGTATTCTCTGTTCGCCTGTCTCTTCAGTTCTTGAAAGTCTGTCGGCAGATGCCTGGTGCTTCAGAGGGAAGAACCCTGGCACGTGACAGCAGTTTCTGCAACAAGTGGTTGTGTCTCTGTGGACCGGCTTTATCCTGAAGGCCAGATTGTATTTCTCAGTGCAGACATTACTGTCAGCAACAGGACTTCCTCTGTTTACCTGTTCAGAGCTTGTGGTCTTTCCTTCTGCCCCTGTCCCTCATGCACATAATTTCTGTTTTTCCTCTCTACATTCTTTTGTATTGCTTAAAAAAAAACAAAAACAAAAAAACCCACAAAAAAAACCCCCAGAAAAACAATGAAAGATTAAAACCCCCTCCAAACTCTTCAGGTAACTCCATAAGAAATACGGCAGCACTGATATTAATACCTGTTCTGTCTGAGGTAGGCTGTTAGTGCTAGAAATGATCTCTATTCTCCCCCAGTATTTTACAGATGAGCACTGAAAAGCGTCTTTATTCAGTTTGACTGTTGCCATTATGTGGCGAGGCATTCAATAAAAGTTGTGATTTATGAGATGTGTGTGGCCGTTGTTGTTTTTTGCTCTGTCATCTATCAGGGGGAGAAAAGCCAGGCCTGATAATTCTTGGCACATAGCTTTTTCAGTTAAGAATGTCAGCTGTCAGGCTGTCAAGAGAAGTTATTTCTCTGGGTTTTTTTCAAACAGGCAGAGATCCTGCTTCTTACTGTGCTAGGTTGATAAGGGAGCGCTTTCTGTATTGCTGAAAAAGTGTGTCCCATGGTAAGGCCCTTAGTGTATGCCCACTTAAACTTCCAATGCTTTGTGTTTTCAGTGTGTGACAGCACTTGATTGCTTAATATAAAAATGCATTCAGTTTCTTTTTTGCAGCTTTTATGTAGGTTTTTTTTCCCCTTTCTCTCTTGCTGAATGGAGTGCTTTTTTTTCCCCCCTTCTCTGTGACTAGGTATTTTAAAAGTGCTCTTTTGCAAAATATGTGCACATTAGATAATCCGGTGTTGCATAAAAGCTCTTTCATATTTTGGGGGCTTCATGCATGCATAAAGTAGACCTAATTGAAGACAGAGGCTGTTTGTCACAAACGTGAATATAAGGATGGGGGACGGAGGGGAAGAATTAAGTTAAATGCCAGGGTGATGGTTTTTTTTTTTTCCTTATTAGTTATTTGCAGAAATGTATCAAAAAGTCATTTTGATGCAGTGTACAATAGTATCACAAACTTGTGCTTTGCATCCTAAGTGCCTGGTTAGAGCACAGTTAGAAGCTGAAATCATTCCTCGATTAGTCCCCGGAGTCCTATAGAAGTCTTTAACTCGCAGCGTGTGGTCTGTGATTTAACAATGGGTGAAGGATTGCTGAACTTGAGCTGAATGTATAACCTCAAATTTTCAAACCTGCAGCCCCTTTGCTTTCTCCTCTCCCCTTCTCTGTGGAGAAGATCCATCAAAACCCTGCCACAGCTGGCAGCGCGTTTGCCTTCAGGGCAGAATTTTGGAGCTGGAAAGACTGGCAGACCGTGGTTCATAAAAATGGGTAGCAAATCCCTGTCGAAAAGAGGCAAGCAAGGTGTCTGGCTGCCACACAGTTCTGAGGCGCTGCGTCAGGGCTGCAGGTTCTCTTGGAGGGCGGGAGGGAATTGCCCCTGGCTTACCACTGGCTTCATCTGGCTGGGGGTGCAGCTCGTGGTGCACCANNCNNCTTCTGGTGATGTTAGCCTTCATGTAAAAGGAGAACATTTCCCCCGCATTAATTCAGTCTGGACAGCGTATTTACGTACTTGATATCACTCTAAAGACACGAGGCTGGACAGGTGGGAGATGAACCTCTGAGAGATTTTGTTGTTCACCTGTACAGACTGTTTTGTTGTACGGAGCCATGTGTGGCTTAGAGATGCTCACATGGTTCATGGGTTATTTCTTACAAACATTGGAGTGGTCTTTAGCCCTGTGTATAACTATGCAGGTCGAGGCCTGGTGCTAGTCCTATGTTAAAATTTCCAGTTTAGTTACGGACCTTGCGATTCCGTGGGAGGAATGATTTCTCCCACCACCCTGCAGCTAGCCGGGCAGCGGCGTTCAGCTAGTGTGCCAGTTGGGACTTCAAGCTGAGGTAGGTTTCTCCAGTGCCAACAGCACGTCTGCCTCTTGACCTGCAGGCGAGGGATTTGCTGCTTTCCTCCCAGTACTGTGTCCTCTGAGCATCTCTTCTCCTGCAATAAGAGTTCAAGCTCAAATTGCAGGAGCTAGCTTTAGAGGTCTTCAGCTCAATCCCCGTGTGTCAGGCAGGAGGCAGATGCTAATGGTGTTCAGATTTGGCTTGAGTCGAACTACACAAGTGGCTGTTCATGGGATGTTGTCCCAGCTTTTCATGTTCTGCCAGACCTGGAAATCCAGTCGTCTCAGTGACTTGGCCTTTTTATGTGAGATTTTTGGCAGTGTTGTAACGATCTAGGCACTTTCAGGTCTGTAAGTGCGTTGAGCTGTGATAGTCTTTGATACCAGCGGAGTTCTTGTACAGGGAAAGATGGAGAAGGTGTGTATTTCCAGCCAGTTGCTTATTTTCAGTAATGTCATTATTATTAGAGGCCTGTTGGTATTATAGATCAGGTAGGAAAGAGCCCCTGCACCATAGCAGCCGTTGCTCCGGGAGCCCGTAAGGCAGCTATGCAGTGCAGCACTGTGTTTCTGAGCCTTGATGGGGAAGGAAGAAACCAGCAGCCCCTCTTATCCTTCAGTAGGTAGGAGGCTAAGCTAGTGACCGAAATGCCACAATTCAGTGATTGCTTTGAGCTCTGCAGGTCTTGCAGCCCTAGGGAGAAAAAGAAATGACAGGCCTGTCAACATGACAACAATCTTCTTTTAATCCACTATCTGTGCCAAATTTTGCAAGTGCTGGAACAAGGGGAGCCTCGCATTTGAGAACAGAGAGGTGTGCAGTGTGAAAACCTGTGGTTTTGATGTGATGTGCAGGGAGCTCATTCTTGCTGATCTTCCTGGAGAGCAGGCGAGCGTGTCTCTGAAGTGAGACCTGCTGGGGTCAGGCGGGCTCAGAGCTGGAGGCATTGCCCGGTGAGATGTGCAGATCATCTGCACGCTTGGCCGAGAGGCAGCAGGGAGTCCTTGTGAGCTGCGGTGTGGTTTGCTGGCTCTCTGCCTCCTGTCCCAGAGCCTCCACTTCCGTGTCATGCGTTTCTTTCCCCCAAATCCTCACTTTGGACAGGGAGCTGTGATGGAGCTGTGCTGAGGATCAAATGTACCATGGTTCTCGAGATCTACGAAGGTTTCAACACCTAATGAGCACTGCGACTAGGAACAACCGGATCGTCTGAGAATGGAGGTAGTGGTTTCCCTATAGCTGAGTGTAAACTTGAACTGTCTCTTACCCTTGCGCTTGCATTTTCTGGCACAGTTCTTTTAATACCAGCTTTTTGTGACCTGCTATGACAAGTGTTCAAGGCCACCAGGTTGGACAGGGCTTTGAACAACCGGGTCTAGTGGAAGGTGTCCTTGCCCATGGCACTGGGGTTGGAACAAGGTGATCTTTAAGGTCCCTTCCAACCCAAACTGTTCTGTGATTCTGTGGTTGCAACCTGGTTAGCGGCACAGAGCTTGGCAGTGTGCCTTGCTGTTTCTGCTGGGAGGCCGAGGGTGAGCCCGAGCTTAGTTACGTGTGCTTGAAGTTGGGCCGGGCCCAGTTCCCTCTCGCTGTTACAAGGACCCGGAGCTGCTGTGGGGAGTTGGCATGCTGTAAGTCCAGGCCCAGCGGTGCGTGGTTGTGGTTGTCCCAGCACAGCCCCACGTGCGTGAGAGTTGGCCTGTTCTGGTGGACAGAAGTCCGCCTGAACCCATCAAGGTCTTGCTTAGAGATGGTCTCATTAAAGCCTGGGTGCTGAGTCACACTGTGGGTTCTGCCATCCAAATGCCAACGTATAAACACATCCGTTTTCGCAGAATCTCTTGCCAAGTACTCGGGTTTACAATGTTAACAGCTTTAAATAAATTCTTCCTGGAGATAACTGATTTATTAGGCTCCTGCCCTTCTGAAGGCAAAGCTAGTCACAATTAACAAACAACGCAGCATGAGGCCGTTATCATTCTGGGTAATAAATCTTTCAGTGCTGGGTACCACTTGCTAACGGGCTTTGAAAGTAGAACCATACGTCAGTGGAAGGGTGCAGGCAGCGTGTGCGCGGACGACGTGGGTGCGTGTGGTGTAACGGCTGTGGATGCGGCGCCCGTGTGCGTACCCGGGCGCGCGTTGGACGGCGGGTTTGTGTCGGGGCAGAGGCAGCCGTGCGGTGCGACCCCTCGCAGCCGTGCCCGAGTCGTCCCTGCTCCGGCGCGGGTGTCCGTGGGCGCGCTGACGGCGCGTCGGACGGGCTGCGCGTTGTGTCCGCACGCCTTGGCCTCGGCAGGGCGTACGCGCGTGGGAACCAGTGACCCGTTTGCTTTAGTGGGGGTAGCAGTAGAGGGGCAGTGGGGCTTTGCTTTCCTCACTCAAATGAACAGGAGAAGTACGTTAGCTCGGGGTTCAGCGTGCGGTGGGCAAATGAGCCATTTGGATTCTGCTGCTGGCGTACAACAAGGGCTACGTGAAGTCTGGAGGCAGATCAAGCTACCTAAGGTTTTGAGTTAGATCGCGCCGTTCCTCTCTTTTCTTTGGTTTTCCTTGGCAGCAGCTGGAGTTGTATCTACTTAGTTACTCCTGGAAAAGGACTACTTTTTGCACATAGTTCTTTTGAGGCTTCAGGGTGTGCTGGCTGTGGGGTGCATCTGTGTGGAGGAGGTCTGGGTCCGGCCGAGGGGGAGCAGCTGGAGCTGCTGAACCTACAGCCATGAAAGCCCTTTGCAGGTAGAGCTTGCACTGGCGCTGGATGAGGCCGTTCCAGCACACTGGTGATGCTGTGTTTGCCACCAGATGAGGTGTGGGTGGTACCTGAAAGCGTTCGGAGTGCTGCAGGGTGGTCTTTGGGCTGGAGCATGCTCTCCCCCAGGCCCTGCCTCCACCGGTGCTCAGGCTCCGGGCCCTGCTGCGCGGGGCGGCGGTGATGGCCGGCCTCGCAACGGGAGCGCCCGCAGAAAATGAGGTGGTTCCCATCCGTCTGGTCTTCTGTCCCCTACGGAATGGTTGCTCAGTGGTGCTCCTGGGACTCAGAGCCTGGAAAAGCAAAGGGCTGTGACCGCGAGCAGAGGCAGGGGATAGCTCGGGCTGCAGTTGCGTGCTCTGTCCCCTGCGCTCTCCGGGACGTAGCGGTTGCCCTCAGTCCGTACTGCTTTCTCTGTTTTCAGTGGTAATCCACCCTTACTCCTTTGCCACTTTTTTCTCACAGTTCCCCCCTTTCCTGCCACTGTCTTAATGTAGCTCCTCTTTCAGCCCAGCATCCTTCTCTGGCTCTCATCTGGCCGGAACAAGGCTGAGGAATGAGCCCTCCAAGCTTTGGTCAGTAATTATTGCTGTTCCCTGACGGCACCGTTGTTTGGGTAAACAATTGGTCCAAGACCTGTTAGCATGGTTTCCAGCGTCGGGGAGATATTTCTTGCTGGGTTTGTAAAAATGATCTAAATGGATCTGACATCCTGGCTATAAAACATCTGTAACATTGCACATTTAGTTATGTTACTAGAGACTTGAGTTCATTCTGATGGGTAGTATTTTATCTGCTACTTTTCCCCTTCTGAAAGCAAAGCTTTCTGTAGAGGAGGATTTATAGAAATATATTTCCAGCACAAAAAAAGTCATGCACATTAAGATGTTGGAGTAAAGGAGAAATAATGCCTTTTTTTGGAGACCTTGGCTGATTTATCTCTTGCTTGCTAGTTTGGTGTGACCTTCCTAGCTAGGAATAATATTTTTTTTATTCCTCCTTTAATAACAATAATGTCGGTAACAATGTCTTGCACTATTCCAGCACCTTCAAATCAGACTTCCAGTGGGTCAGACATTTAATGAGTGAAGCCTCAGAGGCTCCAGTGAGCTGTGGGGATATATTTTTGTTCTTCTTTTCGTGGAAATCAAGGCACATAGCACTTGATTGTGCAACCTACTCAACCTAATGAGGCTTCCACAAACACTGCGAGTTAAAATGTATGCCTAAATGCTGAGCCCTGCAGACTCCAGCTGAGTTTCTCCCAAGATTCTTTGACGCATCAGCCCTATGGAGATTGAAAGGACTTGCCCTGTGGTCAAGAAGTGAGTAAACATCACACAAGGGAGACGAGCTCTTGTAGCTGCGAGGTGCTGTCTTCCTTTGGAAAAAGTATGAATGTTTTCTCTTGTCTTGCTTCCACTCTTCATTCTCGATGCTGCTCCTCAGGGGCCCTTTTATTCCTAGTCAAGGGTTATTTGATCTGCTTTAGAGCAACAGCTATGTTGCTTCCATAATGGCTGGTGGGTTCCTTCCCTGGCAAGGAAAACATCTTTCTTTTGTGAGATGAAGGTGGGAGTACGGTAATTCTTGCAATTCACCAACCCATTTGTGTGTGGGGAAGAGGATAAAAGAAAATGCGGCATTTCGTAAAATTGTGAAAGTATTTCAACAGCAGTAATAAGCAAATCTGGACATTTGGCAAGATTTCACTGGTCTCGCATCAGAGGAAGAGATCACCCTTACGAAAAAGCCAAGCAGCGTGTTGCATAGACATGAGCTTGACTCAGCAGATGAGGTAAAACTTGCTCATCAGTAACTGATTGCCATGTGCATCTGTATTATGTAGATGAAATTAATCACGGCTAAGGGTTAAAGTTTTCCATTTGTTCTTTTCGGAGAAATCATCTGGAGTGTGCTGGGAGGGAGGTAAATTGCTTTACACGTTTCTTTTCCCTTCCTGTGAATTTTTCTTGCTTTAGCAGAACATTATCTAGAGTCTTAACAGAGAGCTCTCATCACTGATTTGACAGGGTTATAATGAAAAATTAGTTGATACTAACTTAGAAGTATTTAAATTACTTCTGCTCTCTGCACTGTAGAGGCAATAAACTTTTTTCTTTGGAGCGACCTCAGTGTTTGGAGCTGGAAGAATTTATAAACTCTCACAGAACGTGCACTTCTCTTAGTCCCCGAATTGGGCTGTGCCATTGGTTTTTGTTGAACGCTGTCTTAAACCTCCAGTTACGTTTCTTCCCTCTCCTTTTTGTGAGTGTACGCTTAAAGAAAGGTTCATTGACAGCCCCATAAAAGCCATTCTAGCTGCAGCACCGCGTGCTCTGGGGCGTACTGACAGAGCAAGCCGCTTGCATGCTAAAAGCTACGGCTGGCTGGACAGCGTAACTGCCTGTGCGTGCTCCCTGACGGCAGAGGTAAGCGTGCGGCGCAGAAGGAGAAGTTTTCGCCTGTAGGATAGGAGCGTGTCCCCTGCAGACTGGTTGATGCCTGGCCCTGCGACAGTTACTCCAGCAGCTGATGGAAGAGGCCAGCGCAGGGCCCGCGCTGCGGCTCCCAGCTGGCAGCCGTGGTGCGGCAGTGTGGCTTCGCGGCCTTGGCCAGCCCGCCTGGCTTGTAGGCAGCAGCTTTGGGTTGAAGGTGGCTCTGCCTGAGCTTCCATGAGCTGTTTGGTGCTCACCCTCGGGGAAAGCTGGTGGAAACATCTGCCCTTGTGCCTGCAGCGCCGGGGAGCTGGCGACGCTTCCACCAGCAACCAGAGCTGCGTGCAAATACGGCACCAATCGAAGGTACTTACTCGACGTTGCCTACTGCTCTTCCTCTAACAGATTTATAGATTTTAATTGAGATGATATGACTCAAACAACAAAAATGTTGTGAGGACTCTTGGATGAGGGTTTTAACTCAATGGACGCTGCAGGACCTGGAAAAATTAGACCACTTAGGTTGCCTCGGTCGGCATCCAGCTCCAGACACACAGTTTTGAAGTTGTTGGCCTCTGTGGCCAGCTGTCCTCTGGGGCCGGCCCTCGGCCGCTCTTAATTGTGGAAGCCCCACGCAAATTCCTGCCTCCAGCAGATCTGCAGCAGTGCGGCGTGTCCTGGGGAGGACAGAAGAACATGCTGCTCACCGCTGTATCCAGGCTCCATGCATGGTCTGTCTCACTGCACACCCCTGCTGGGTTTGGGAAAGCAGGGGCGGCTGGGTGGCTGTGTTACCTTCTTGTGTTGTTCCAGATTAAAAAACGAGGACTTGGGTACATTTGGGGAAGCTGCTTAGGTTGGTTTTCCACTTTGACCTGCATCAGTCCACCCTGGCAGAAGGGCTGCTTCACCTGTAGAGCCCTACTCTAAATCGACCTTGAACATGCCCTTGTAAACGTGTTCTTTCACAGTTGTATGCCCTGCTGGAAAACACAAGTTTTCTGGTTGTATTTTGGATATGGCACAGGACGTTTCTTTCCAGGAGGCAGGATAATATAAATGGGGGAATTGATGAACGCTGTAATGGTCAGTTAATGCTGTGTTCCCATCAAATATTGCTGCCATGGCTTTGAATGTGAGGTCCCCGGGCAGAATGCCATCTCTCTGTCTCTCTCGCTCCCTCTCCAAGGTGGAGTTTGGCCAGTAGCCTGTAGATTTAGGAGCAGAGTCTTAATTGCTTCCCACTGAGACCTTTGTCCCTACATGACATGGGAATTGCAGAAATCCCACCCCTAGTACATCGTCACATTGGGCGGTGATCTCCACCTGTGGTCCAGAGATGTGTTCCTTTAAAAATAATTATCTTCGTTTAAATGTATTAATGCAGTTTTTAAGCACTGCTGAACAGTAATCAGGCAGGCATGTTAAATAAGTTGTCTGCACTCAGCGAACGTTCGGTTTCCTTCCTTACCGTGCCGTGGGTGAGAAGCTAGAGCAACCAGCGGGATTTAGATGGATTTTCTCTCTGCTCCCCTCTGCCTGCCCCTGTACCTCGCTTCTGTAGCCCCTAAAAGAGTTAACGAGAGCACAGCAGAAAGGAGCAGCCCTGAGGGATACGGTACACGGGCGTGCAGCCAGGCTGTGGGGCTGTGATCTGTTCCTCTTCTCCGGAGGGTGTGAGGTCTGGCTCTGGTGAATTTTACTGTACCTTTTGATACGAAGCTTGAAGCCAGATTTTGCTCAACAGAAACGCTGAGCTCTCGCAGCTGGGGTTAATTTTCCGGAGGTCGGATCTCCCGTGCGGGGAGCTAGCTCTTCGTGGTGGGGCACGTCAAGGCGTTGCTGTGCCTGGAGAGCAGGGGCTGGTTTGCGGGGTGCCGAGGGGATCTGCGGGGGCTCCTGCCCGCACAGCGAGCCCTTCGCTGGGGAGGGCCCCTGACGGGCTGCCCCACGAGGGGCGAAGGGGCTGGCCCTCCCAGGGGGGCAGGCGGGAGGGTGCGGTGTGGGGGTGGTCGGGAAGGGCTCCTCTGGAGCCAGGCCAGATTTGCTTGTGAAACTCCAAGGACGGTTTTGGCGATTGCTGCCAATTCGATCTGTCGTATAAAAATCACTTTGTGTGTTCTGCCTCCTGCTGATACTGTAGTCATCGAGGGAGGGAGAAACTAAACCACCAGCCAAAACCTGGCACTCCCCAAGTCAGCAGCAAAACCAGAGACAGCCAAAAGCGAGGAATACAGCAGGGAGGAAGTTAACAGTTTCATTTACGAATGGATCGGGAGAAGGGAATCCATCTGTGTTTTCCACCGAAATCAAGGGAAGTGATTTACGCCAGTGGGAATCGCAGAACGGTCGGGGTTGGAAGGGACCTCCATAGGTCACCCAGTCCAACCCCCTGCCCAAGCAGGGTCACCCAGAGCAGGCTGCACAGCACCACGTCCAGGCGGGGCTGGAATATCTCCAGAGAAGGAGACTCCACAGCC
>Ga0065711_1033544_pt1 | contig 25314 bp, 12 predicted proteins | sample Hoacrofraction12_FD_59098 | JGI IMG/M metagenome (GOLD analysis project Ga0065711, IMG submission 59098) | Hoatzin crop microbial communities from Cojedes, Venezuela - Epithelial fraction 12 v2 (version 2) | ecosystem: Host-associated > Birds > Digestive system > Esophagus > Crop | place...
GGGGGGGGGGGGGGGAACAGGTTTTGCTTTTCTTATGAGAAAATAAACTCAGATCAGTCTATCCTCTCCTGTAGGATGACAGTCTCCAGGACAGGAGTTACAGAAGATAATAGAAGTAAATAAGTAGTATTTGATATATTCACGACTCTGTATAAAGTGTGGATGTGAGAGGTTTAGGAAGAAGAACAATTTTCCAAGGGGCAGTGCAAAGTATAACAGTAGCATGTTGCCCAGTTCTCTTCTTTTTGCTGATCTTAATGATTAGAAAAGTACTCCTAGGTTCTCTGCAGTGAAGTATGTGAATGCCAAATCCAGCTATAGCAGTGGTTGGATACGCATGTGCACACAGACATGTTCCCTTAGTGTAAGGAGACTACTTAAAAGATTATTCTGACATTAATATAATCTGTATAATGTGTCCAAAATTAAAAATTATTCTCTTTGGCAGCATTCAAAGTACAGACTCTGCAGTGAATGTATTGTGCATATAGGTGTTCACCTACATGGAATTCATTATAGGGTAAAAAAAGGGGGGGGACGGGGACTTTCTTCTCTAACATGCTGCCAAAGAAGGCTTGAAGTTTTTACTATGAAGAATAAAGCTCCTATTGCAGACTAGGTGAAAGAGAAGAGGTGAAAATATCAAGGGTGTCCCATAATTATGCCTATTGTGTATGTTTTCTTAGGCGACTTATGGACTTGTCTGTTGGGAGCTAATTGGCTGTGTTGATGGGACAACAGTTGTGAGGTGGTGCAGCGTTATCTAGATCAAAAGAACTGTGAAGCCGTAGCCTGAGGTAGAATGACAGGAGTAGCTGGCTTGTGTACTAATGTAAGGAGGTAACTGTTAAGTAGAGGAGAGAGCGAGCCAGCCAGTTCCAGCGGTTATACTGAACCTGCCATGCACAAGAGGAAAACAGGTATTCCAAGAGCTGCCATCTTCAGCCCTTTTTTATTTTCAGGTGTTTTTTTTCCCCCCACGATCTCACTGGTCAGGGATGAGAGCCGAGACCCGTGGAGTGTGCACCACTGCCCAGAAGAGTTGAAGCTTTAAAGATGGAGCACAGAGGTAGCAGAAGGGAATAACAAGCATAGGAAGATTTAGATTTAGACCTGTCGCAGACCATAGCAGTCTCAGTACCAAAAGGTCATTGTATAGATGTATATATACAAAAAGATTTTTTGGTACTGAAACTGCTGCAATCTGTGACAGGTCTAAATCTTTCTATGCCTGCTGTTCGTTATTTAGTATTTCCTGTGCTTGTTATATTAGAGAAATGTGTGTTTGTGTATATATATATACACTGCATATATTACATATTTTTTTTTTATCCTTGTCACTTAAAAATATAGGGTCCTGATGTCCTGTTGGTCAGGAGTGATAGCCTCCCAAGATCCCACCTCCCCGCTTTGGAGCCCCCAAATTAAAAATACTGCTCCATTTGCCTTCCAGCCTTACTTGGTATGCAAGATTCCTCAGCTAGAGAAGTGCAGAAGGGGGATTATCATACTGATCACTGTGGTAATGCTACAGATGGGGTAGTGATAGCAGTTTCTCACAAGCAAGAAAATTACAGACCCCTGGTCTGGATACTGATTTTTGGAAGTATGATAATTGGCATATCATAATAACTGGCTTTTTTTCTATCCCTCAGTTCAGAAAATGTTTTTTCTTCCTTACTGGGTTCTGATCGCGGTTACGTGCCAGTCCAGAAAATGATCATGGCATTCATACTGCTGATGACAACTGCATTTATCTGCTGGCATTGTGAACTAACTTGTTGACGTTTTTTAAGTTGTGTTCACAATGCCAAACTGAAGAAATAAAAATGTTTAGAAAGGAAATGAATGTCTTTACAGTACGAATGTTTTTGTCCTATTTCTGTGTCACATCAAAATTTCTTTTGGTGTGATATAAACTTTCATTTGGTCAGTAGCCTGACCGTTAATGGCAAAAGTGATTAAAATTTGTACAGCCATTTTATAGCACATTCACAGCTTCAGAAGGCTTTTGCATCGGTTGCTTGTGAATTGCTAATAAGGAGCTCAGTATAGGCTCTGCATATTTTGGTGGCCAGGCATGGTGACTGGCTGGGTGTCAATGACAGCACGGTGCCCAGCTGTTGATTTTCTGTTGTCTCAGAGGCTTCAGCAAGTGCCTTGACAGACTGCTTCAGCACAGACCTACGGACGCCGAGCGATCAGTTCAGCATGTCTGTGCAGCCCGCTCTGTAAAGGCGCATGCAGAGCCTTGTGTGAGATGTTATGGAAAGCACGTCTTCAGTAACTGCATAATGAAGCTAAATGCCAATATGATACAGGTATACGAGTTCTGAAATAGAGTCTTTAAATATTGTCTGAAACGAGAAGAATAAAATGTAGACAAACTGCAATCTGCATTTGGTTTGGGTTTTTTTTCCACAAAAGCTATTCTGGGCTTAATGAATTAACAGAGGTCATCAGCATCCGGAAATATCTTCTTTCTTATAAATATGGACTTTAAAAAGACTTTTTTATATCATCTGGTTTAATAATGGCATTCTTGCTAATTTTTATTTACTGGATATTGTAGTTGCACTAGAATTGGAAAACCATTATAAATATCTGTGCTAAAACAAGACAGTTTCACTATGTGGCAACAATGGGGGAGATATCTGTGTCTTTTTTTCTGTTTTTTTTCAGTGTTACTGTTATCACCATTCTGATGAGGAACTATAATTAAAATTTTTTTTAATAAAGAAATGTTGAACTGAAAAATAGATTTTGACTCAAGATAGCAAGAATATTTACCGTAGGTTGCATAAACATGCAGGATGTTGATGACTCTGTTTTGCGTTGTGGACCAAATCTCCTATTGTTGAGATAACAAGTAGTTTTGGGTGTCAGTTAAAAATTGTGACATTTGATTGCATGAAGATCAAAGGTCACTTAATTTTTTTTCCAGTTTCTGCACTATCAAAGCAGACATCAAACTGCTATGGCTGTATTATAGACAGAGCAAAAATACAACGCTAAAGGATGAATGTTTGTTAGGTAGACAGTTTTAAAATTCTGATCTGTTGCTACATGATGTTCATGACAAATAGATTTCTAAACTACCACATGACATATGTATGTATCTTGTTGATGTGACATAGTATCTTGTGAAGCCATGGAAACATATATAGAAGAGAGTATTGATAGTGGCCCATGGAAAGTTTTGTTGTGTTTCTCTTGTTCGCTTTGGTGTGTTTTATCTTTATTTTGCTTTATGCAGAGAGACCATAATGGTCTGGTAATTCACCAAGTTAGTGATTCATTCTTGCTGTAGGGGGGAAGGAGAGTGCCTGTTTTATTTGAAGCTTCTGCTTCATAACTTTTTTGAAAACCAAGCTTGCTTGCTAATCTTTAGTGTCTAGGGCCCTAAACAGAGTCTTTACTCCGGCCTGATAACTCTAGGATTCACTATCTACCATCCACTGTTGAAATTTGTGTGTCTGAGAGACCTGTTTTTCCTCTTGTTATCAATGGAAGTACTGAAGGAAAAATGTACGCTTATATATTCTAAGAATAAAATCTGAGTTCGTTTTAAAAAAATTGTTGCTGTATGCAGTTCTAGATGGCCATTTTCTAACTGAAATGAAGATTTGTATCTTTTAACAAATCTGTTTGAAGGATATCCACTGAAAACAGCCACAGGCAATGCTTCAGTTTATTTACTTAAAATATTGGGGGGGGAAATCAGTCTTTCACTACTTCGAGATTTTAGTTTGCTACTGTATCATCTGAGGACATGTACTTTCTTTGATGTTATGTGTTTTCTGTGTGTACTTTATTTGTTTTGTATTTTCTGTTAAATGTTTTGAGTAGCAAGATGTTTTTTTTTGCTGCATCTCAACTGAAAATATTTATGTCCTTTTACTTTTATCTTGTTTCTAGTATACTGATATTAATGCTGAGCTGAGAAGACTCTCGAAGATACCTTTGGTATCTTTACCTTTATATTTGGTAATATGAAATAAGTTTTTAGGGTTGGTTTTAGCTGGGTTTTTTTTAAAGCAGCCTTAAACAGCTGAGGCTGTACTTGTACTTTTATTGTGCTATAAAACTTCTATGACATTTAGTAAGCATTGATAACAGCATAACGTGAAAACCAGTTATTTTTTCACACACTTCTCATTTTATTTCCAGCAGACACAGGAAAAGCTTATTGTGACTATCTGTTACTTTTTATGGTCTTAACGCTAGAAATCTAGCTGCAGGGGATGATCTAATAACAGGCTATTCCTCAGTTTTTAAGAGATGTTTTTAATAAGACAGCTGAGTTTTTCTATTTGATCAAAACAGGTAGCTGCTCTGCAGTGATGCAGAGTATTGTGCTATGTGGAAACAGGGTGTGTTTCATGGAACAGAGGCTTTCTAAGTACATAGTTGAAAATGAGTGAAAGATTTATGGAGAAAAATGAGGCAAGATGACAGAAGGATGATAGGTGAGCATGCAATGTAAACCAAATAAGGATAGAAAGAGAATAGTTGGGGATTGCTTGAAGGATGAAAAGGCTTGAAGTTGAGGGCGCGTGCTGGTGTGGGGACATGGATACAGAACTATATGTACATCTGTCTTAGAGCTCCCAGAGTCAAAATGGCTTAAGAGACAGGAGTTTTTCTGCTGTCAGTTAGGTTTCTCTGGATGATGTAAGCTAAGCCAGCAAAATCTTCCATCAGCATAGTTGTTTCTGCAGGGCTTTTGGTGGTACAGCAATGTCATGTGGCAAGGGCATTCATTTTTCACCTCAGAATTATGCTAGCCAACAGAATTATGCTAGCAAAACTAAAGATATGTCATGTTGTATTGCATAAGCATTTCTAAATAGTTCTTTCCTCATGCCGTTACAGGCGTGTTCTTTGGGGGAGGAGTGGCTTAGCCATTCAACGTATGTATTTTCCACTAACCTAATGCTTTGCTATTTCTGAGGCATGTCATTTTCAAAAGGTTAATGCTAGAATAATTTTCAGACTAAGATGGCTTTTGTCTGCCAGCATATCTTACCCTGTGCAGATGTTTGCCAGTGAGACAATGATATAAAAAATGGGTTTTAGTTAACTATCGTCAAGTCTGTTTCAGAAATTTTTTTTTTTTCTTAGCTGAAGGAGAGAGGGTGGGAAAGAAAAAGTGAGAACAGGTCCTAATAGAGCTACAACTTTAAATAGTACATAAACTATTTAAGATTATTTTAGCTTCCCTGATGAGAGTGGACTGGCCACAGAGTTGTGTTTCATAACAATATGCTTATGCTAGCCAAGTCGGTTTTCATCCAACAAAGATTGTTCAATGCTAGAACTGTAGTTTCGTCAGAAACCCTGCATCTATTGAAACATGTGGACTGAGCGTTTCTGGTCTGTTAGGAGGACTCTTGTTCTTCGTATTGTGTAGTTCTCCTAGTCAAAACACGGATTGTAGTGGGGTTTTTTCATAGGCAGTATCCTGGTATGCCAGACCTTTCTTTTGCGAAAAGGGTTAGATTGCCAGCTTTTTTTTTAGTTAAAAGTGCATATTTTGTCACCATACAAAAGGAAAACCACATGAAGCCTGCTACATTTAATAGTAAGCTGAAAGCACCTTAGCAGAACCCCTTTGCCATGTTACCTTGTAGCAGGGGCTACATCCTGAGATCTGGTTCATTTGCCATGAGGAAACCAGACGAGGTTGTTTACTTCCTTTGATGTAGTTTGCTTCAGTGGTTCGTATTCTCAAAGTAGAAAGTGAAGCCCAAGAAGGTAACTGCTAAGACAATGATGAGTGCTCTATGCTGTGTGGTAGATTTTATAAGTGTTTGAATCCCTGGGCCACAGAGGTAAGTAAAACACTAATTGAGAGAGGGAGAGCAAAACTTTACTTGCAGACCCTGGTTTATGGCTCTCAGAGTATCTGTGAGCGTGCCTTGGTCTGTTTGTGGGCAGGAGAATTGTTGCTCCTAATTGAATCCTCCCTTGCTCTCCAAGTCAGTATTTTTAAGGTTGTGTGGGTTTTTGTTTTTTTGGTTTTTTTACTTCTCCTTTCCTCTCCTTTATCACCTGAGGCAGTTTCCTCCAGTCCTTTTCCCACCCCTCCCCTAAGGATGGTTTCCCAGATGGGACTAACCTGTTTCAAATATTAGGTGCCTGTCAGCTTGTCCATCTTTTGTCTCAGGGTTCATCTACAGACTCTCAGTTAATAGATACTTATTTTATTCTTTTTCCCCAAAATAAGTATTAATTATTAATCTGCACTTCCTGTAGCTTTATTTTAACTAGGCTAGTACTATTGTAGAGTTTCCTTAAATGACTACTGAGGCAGAGCTGATACAGAAGTCACAACTGCAAAAAGAGGGGAGGGACAGTTGTTTCTCTGTCCTTCTTGTTGCTTACTTCATGCTGGCAAGTGCTCGTATAAACTTCCTGTGCTCCGCCATAGCTCAGCAGCGCAGCAAAAACTACCCCAGCAAGAGACCGTTATGGTTCTCAGTCGTTTCTTGTTGAATTACACCATGGAAAAGCTCAGCAAGCACCAGAGCTGATGCGAAGGTGGAGGTGGGACCAGACTTCGAGAGCATGGGACAGAGGGTGCAGGAAGAAGGAGGAAGCAGCAAGACCTCCCCTTTTTACCAGCAGTGTTTAGCTGTCTGAGGCATCGGTCTAACTTGCCAAGATTAATTGTTTGAGAGTTGTGTGCAGATAGCGGTACTCAAGAGCTAAGCAGTAGCTCCATACAGTAATTGTTTTAGTTATACCCATAGTTTTTCTTAATGTAAGAATGAGATAATTTTGATCGATATCTTTCTGCTTAAGGCATAAACACTTCCCCCTTTCATCCTAACAAAGAAACATATGTAACTTCTTGTGAGTGCTCTTGGTTGGATTGGAGGGTTTTTGTTTGTTCTAATCCCAGGAACCCTGAGGTTATGATGGTAATATAAATATGTTTATATTGTGTTTAAATGTTTCCTATAATAACGGAGGTGAAAAATAGCTGGAAAAGCTCTTGTTGTGGTGAGAAGCGTCCTCAAAGATTTTTTTTTTCTAGGGAAGGTCCTGACCTTTCTCAGAAAAAAAAAAAAATACATCCAGGGAAGGCTTGTATTGCCAATGTGCTAGGGATGAGGCAAGATACTGTTCCCAGAGACTTTGCTGTACTCACCGATCAGTTCTTCCACTTAAGCTGTGAGGGGAGTTGCTGCATGAAGCTGCTCTGTAAGTTACAGTAGGCGGCCAGTCTTTGTTGGGCTTTTTTTTCCTCATGCAGCTACTTCTGTAACAGAGTTTTTGAAATAACATAGATCCTGTACAAAGCTCAGGTCTCCCAGAGATAAAAACAGGTGGATTTGTAGATTCCCTTTAAGTAGACAGTACAGCTTCTGATGAGGACAATATTAGTCTAGTCCTTTTGTAGTAAAGGTAATTGTTGTTTAGTGTGGAGCATCTTTTATGCGTTTTTCCTGTTCCTGATACTTCCTCTGTAGGGAAGATTTATCCTCATAATCCTGCTTCACAGAGAATAGAAGTGAACCCAACATTGATTCGTTGCAGTCTAATGGAACACAGCATAAGTAGTATAGAAAATAACCTATGCTATGATTCCTCTGTGCACGTGTACATGCATAAAGGGGTCTTTCTTTTAAGTAGAGGAGTGTCAGCTCTGTGACTCCAAGCTAGGAGAATTGAGAAATTAAATGTAGCAAAAGCAAACCAACAGTAAAATAGTGTAACTGTAGATATCTTTTATTAGATTAATACAGTCAGTTCTCAACTCTGTCCCCACTGGTTTGAGCACATTCAGCACAGTTGTGAATGGAGGATTCCTGATTGCTGGTCAGAAAGCTTCTGTATTACATCCTATGTTCATATTCCCTAGGACTGCTTTTCTGAAAGACATGAAAGACTTGTGTGAAGCGTTTGAGAAATGCTTACAGGAAATCTAGAGGTAACAGAGAGAATCAGTTTCTGTCTGTATCTCTTCTCACACTTAGCATATGGGAACTATATAAAAAGTGGAATAAAACTATACCAATTTTTCACAGGTATGTAAAAAGCTGGAGCAAATACCTGACTTTCTTACTGCCTGTCTCTGTGGCTTAATATTTACTTCCCTGCCAACTGCTTCTTGGTTCTGTATCTCATGTATCTTTTCTGTGGCCTGTATCTCACCTTGCCTCTGGTGCTGAGATAGGCAAACCACTCGACTATTGCTGCTTCCTGCTTTGAATTTTAATGCACTGATTGTTTTTGCTGTCTTTTCTTTAAACTCTAATGTAGAAAGCCATACTTGCTGTACTGTAAATCTATGTACTGTTTCACATAAGCTTGATCTAGTTTCAGGGAGAGTACAGATGGATAATTAGCTTCCAGCCTTTAGTGCTTGGGTAATAAAGAAACTTGTGAAGAGAAGTACAGCTTTGTGTGTAACTAGAACAAATATTGAGAGGTAAGATAAAGGTGCTCCGTACAGTCTGGAGATTTCTGAATGACTTGCAATAAGCCTCACTGGGAATTCAGCACTGACTGATTTTGACTGTCAGGTTGGGGGGTAAACTGCTTATAATCGTAATAAAAATGAGGTAGGTGGATATTGTCTACAACAAGGGATACTCTTTAGACCTGTGCAAGAATTCTTTTGAAATATCTTGTGGACAGAAGACTGTTTAAGAAATAAATTTTCATTTTACCTTTCCACTGGCAATGTGTCTGCTTTGTGTCTTGAATGTAGATTTTTTTCACTCCACCCTTCTAATCCAATTTCCTGCCCTGAATTTGATTGATACCGGTTATTTTGACAGCTGTTCCTGGGGTCTCTTTGACAGCTATGGTATCGATAATATCTTTAAGGAAGAACAAAAATATCATCTTCTATCTTTTACCTTCTTTTTAAAAGAAAAAGACTCAATTTATTCTGTTGTGGGCAGAGCAAAGCTTCCTATCTCCATCTACATTGCCAACAAGAAGGAGATGGAAGTCTTGATGCCTATTAGAGAAATTGGATTAAGCTGAGTAGATCCTGTTCCCAGAAATATCTTCACTCATTACAAGTCAATTTAGCAAGTTTGTGTATGATGATTTTCAAGTTAAAACCTGAAACAAAAGACCCAGTGGTTTTTCGTGTGTCATGATTCAGGAGGCTCTGTCATAAAACTCAGCAATGGCTTTGCTTGGTGTCGTCTTCTTTATCACTTGTCGTCTGGGTTGTGCAAAAGAAAGCAATGAGAGCACAGCACTGACAGTTTTTATGATCTTCTGACTGAAAAGCATATGCCTACATAGTACTAGACTTCCATCTTACAGCTGATAATGGCAATTTTTCCCTCTGAAAAGGGGCAAATTCAGAGTAGTTGTCTAGACAAAGTGGTTACCACTTTTCAGAAAGAGAATTAATAGAATTTAGGATGAATGGTGGTGGTATAGTTTTACCCATATGAAGAAAGGGGAGAACATACATTTCAACAGTAAGTGTTTAGATGGAGACCACAATCCCGAAGGTTAAAGAAGATAAATATGACATGTTATCCTCCACTCTTACGTACAAGTCCTTGTACTTCCTGTCTGTTAAAGTAGGTGCCTATTATTGTCACCTGTAAAATACACTAAAATTGGAAGGCTTTGTTAATGAAACCTGTTGTGAGCTGTTTGAATTTTTAAGGGCAAAACCAGGTAATGTTCTATACCTCATATGCAATCCTTTCAACTGTTTGGATAATTTCAGGACAGAGGTACCACGTCCCTCTTAATAAAATCTACTAATCTATATTGGTCTATATGGTCATCCAGTCTGTGGTCAGTGTTCAGATCTGGTGTAAATCCACTTAATCAGTTTGCTTACTAGAACCTATTTGCTCTCCAAATAGTAGAGCAAGTCTTAAGGCCTGCCTTCTTGCTTTCTTCTCCTTTTTACTGTCCTGCATGGGACACAAGAAATTAACATCCAAATATATGGGGAGGTGAAAGAGGTGGGATTTGTAAGGATGGACTGCGGTCTGTACCCCCCTTCAGTTTGCAGCACACACAATTTCTTAAGTCTTTTTTAATCCACTCTATGCAAGTTTAGAAACTAGAACCAAATTATCCCAGCTATGAAAATTGTCTAAATTAGAGGAAACTTCAGGGATGGAATGTTATCTGAATACTAGTATCTCACTGTTGTGGGTCACAAACACAAGGTTGCCTTACCAATTTCAGTGAATCTATGGCTGTTATTACTAAAAGAAAAAAAAAAATCAGGTAAGCAAAAATTCATTTTTCTTCTATGTGTGTTTTGCTGTTAATCTGAAGCACTACATTTGTTATTTACTCTTGGGTATGTGTATAGTGATTCCAGTTGATTCCGAATAGCTACATTGTATAAAACAAAAAAAAATACTGTTTTGTGTGAATTGAAACTATGTAGGTTTTCCTTGATTCTGTCCCTTTCACTGCAGGTTACGTAGCACAAAATCTCCAGTCTTTATTGCAGGTGAAAAATCTGTTCATAACAAGTTATAAGCTAGTTTGGAATTAGGTTGTAGAAAATATAAGGACTTGTTCTTGTGCATCAGTTTACTGGACTGGCAAAGGCAAGGACATATGTTTGCAGCGTGAGTTTTGCTGAGTCTTCTGATTTCTTCTTTTTTGTTATTAAATGGTGTTGCGAAGGGACAGGAGCTCTTGGGGAATTTGATAGAATTAAAAAACCCTTCAAGTTGTTGATTGCGGTTACTACATTTGTGACTTGTATAGGGAGTAGCAGTTAAATTACACTTAATTTCCAAGATTACATTTGCAACTGGACATACATGGGGTTTTTTTCCTGTCTTCAGCCTGTAGTCTTTTATAACATTTCTCTACAGTACAAATCATATGTCAGTCAATAAAATCAAACAGCATCTCTATTCAAGTCTTGCTTACAGTAAAGGTTGTTAATGTGAGCTTCTTCATAAGTCTTAAATCACCATCTGGGTTGTCTGGAAAAACTAACTCAGCAACCGAACAGTACTGCATAACCTTTTGTAGCATTTCTGCACCTTTTTATTTCCAGTTTGTTCTTTCATCTCAGCGACCTTGAGAGAGGAAGGAAAGAGAGAGAGAGACATTGTCTTGAAGCATGGCAGCAAGATCTTTTCCCCTCCATTAGATTCAGTAAGCAGGGTCTTTTACAGGCCTGAATCACAGCCCATCTTTTATCTTTCTTTTCCATATTTCTTTACAGTACATTTATTAAGTCAAAATGTCTATAGTATCTCATGTCTCTTATCAAACAATACGTTTCTTTGGATCTAAATAACTAATTGTAGCCAGGCTTTAATCTCACCTGCAAGGAAACCTGGAAGTCTGTGGGATGTTGTGCTGCTGTTTCACACCATCGCAGTCTTCTCAGTAGTACCAAGGGAGCAGTTCAGCACGACGAGGTGTTCTCAGAGTTGTTGCTATTTATGATGAATTAAGTTATCTTAGCACTTAAGGAAGAGGTATTAAGTGCTGCATTCTGTTTAAATGATATTTTAAAATTCTTCTTAACCAAAACTCTTTGCCAGGGTTTATTTGGGGATAAGAGGGAAGTATATTACTCATTCTTTATGTGCGTATATGTTCTGAAGTGTTGCTTTCTGCTGTTTTTACGGTTGTCTTCTGGGAAGGAATCAAGAGATTGTTTTGTATACACATAATGATACTGCAATTTAAATACGAGCTGGTCATACCGCTGTGGAATGTAGAGAATATAAAGTATTTGCTTTCTTTTTTTCATTGTAAATCCTACTTCCCATCTTCGGTTCTGCAGGTTTTTCTTCAAACAGGATATGGCTTTTCTCTCGTGTAAAGTCAGTGTTATATTTAGCTAGTTTTCTGTTAACGTTATTTTATATTAAACTCTTTGACTTATTACATTGACAAAACATTAAAACTGATAAAAGGCTGGGCATTGTCACAGCCTCACCTTGTAATGTTGATATTAATTGCTTTCTAGTGACCTCATACTGCAGAATGCTTAAATGCTTTCAAATTCATTCATATAAGATGAAACTTGTTGGAGACACTAAGGTCTTGCACAGCTTATCTTTCAGTCCTTTCTTCCTGCATGTAGTGCAACTCTTCATTTCACGTGAGGACAGTTTAGGGCAGATACTTCACCTACATCAATTAAAATCATATAACCATGGAATAAATGTCTCATTTGTCTCTTAATTTGACTTCAGACAATTCTGATGTTTTTCACTTGTTTGTGTGCTTTCACGAAACAATACTAATTGTCCTGTTACTCAGAAATTAAGTAGTTCAACTGAGGTGACAGAAGGTATTCTTGGTGTTTATTACAATTTGTGCTGGATTTAGTAAGCCCCCGACTAGTCGTGGGAAAAGTGTTTGGGGAATGCCATACAGAGATACTTTTCAGCTATTTTATTTCATTATGTCTTTCACAGGTTTGAAATATAGTTATTTGTGTTTTTTGCTTTAGGGTATTTTTGCTGTGCTCATAGGTTACGTTTTGTTTGCTTTTAGATGTCTTTTGTTGCCTGCCACTTCAAATGCATAATTCGTTGTGGGTGGTGATATTACTTATTTCACAAAAAAGCAAGTCGGGAGAAGAGGGGAGATGGATCGTTGTCAGTTTTGTAGAAAATTGTAGAAAATTGTAAATCCTCATTCAAGGGCAGTTATGCTGTTGAATAAAATAAAATTGCCTTCTGTAATTCAAGTTGCCTAAAATATGGATTATGTATTGTGTTTGTAGATTATTAACTATGACAAAGAGAAAAATGCTGTTATGCTAACAGGGATTTGTGAGCTTGCATGGCCTATAACTCCTCCACATCTGCTGGGCTGCTTGTTTCAGACTGTCTTTTGAGACTCTTCTGGAAAGTACCTGCTTGTTTATAGAAACAGATTCACTAGGAATTCCAGCAAAATGTTTGTTATGACTCCTTGTTAACTCTGTAATACAGAAATATCTTGGTAGTCTAATGAAAAATATTACTACTGTTAGGTAAAGTAAGTAGAATAAATAGATATGACAAATGCTGATTTCTTCTGTGCTTTTGTTTCTTGAAATGACTATTTCAGTTTTTGGGTGTGTCATGTTCCCTCTCCCCTCCCACACTGAACAGAAGTATCATGTGTTTCCTTTGTTGATTTTCAGGCATTCGAAAGGGATGTTCTTGCTGATTCAAGACAACATAGTTCTGTCCGGGACTCTATACTGGGGATAAGGACATGGGACTCCTCCTGCCAGATTCCAGATGGTTCATTACAACTGACATCTTGGATGACAACTGTGAAAAGAAACTTTGGATTATTTTATTGTATTTTTGTGGGACACCACAATCCCCAAACTGTAGGACATATCAGGTATTAAACCAGATATTTGCTTAGACATTTTCATAAAGTTATTTGATTGTTATTTGTTTTCTGTGAGGGGCTTTAAGCATTTAGATCTTACTTTTTATCTCTCTTAAGAAATATAAAATTCTTGTTTTTACGTCTAGCACTGTAGCTGAGTAATGAATGACAAGAAATTGTATTTCTTAAGGAAAAACTGGAGTCGTTCTGTTATAGCTTTAATTGTTAAAGTTATCTTTATATAGTATTTAAAATTATTATTATTACAATAGTTACTGATAATGGTTGTTATTACCCATATTACCAAAGCTGTCTCTTACTTCTTTGTTGCTTTTGAGAGAGTGCTTAATTTTATTAAGACTAGTTTTGCTACGTTTAGTAGGCAAGATCGTTCCTGCATTCAGACCTTGTCCAGTTGTTACCTGGCAACCGGGAAATTTAAAGTTTTAATGAAATTCATGAATCTTCGCACACTAGGTGTGTTATGATTCATCTATTTACTTTCAGCCCTTAAAAAAAATTATATAATTCTCTTTTCCTTTCAAATGAGCAAAAAATTCTATTTCTGTTGGAACCTAGTTTGGTGTGGAGAATCTGAATGTTCAGGTGTTCGTTTTAAAATACAGAAGGGAAAATCTACAAGCATTATCCTATAGTGTAGCTCAGTTCTCGTTTGTATAGATATCTGTTATTATAAGCGTCTTGATAAAAGTGGTTAAAAAGATGATGATCACTTTCCCTCTGATACAAGACAGGAAAAAATAACAGGAGGGGGAATCCTTTTTGCAGCAAAGTCATGTTTATTTTGGGTAGCTGTTTAGGTATGTGATTTTTTTTTTTTTTTAGTTAACTTAGAATTACTCAGTGATGCACTTTTTCTTTGTCCTGAAGGTTCCATACTTCTTGTAGAATTTTAAAATAACCTTTTCTAATGAGGATGTCTGATATTCTTACTGTAAAAGATGAAACTGATGAGATGAAAGGTTCAGAAGCTGAACTGAAAGATACAGACCCAGTTGAAAACCTTATAGAATCAGGAAGTCAGGAGCAGATTCAAGTGGAAAAGGATGAAAGTTGTCCTGATAGCAAAAACAATATGCCGGTAAGAAGCTTTTCGTTTTATTTTTCACTGATATATCATGTTAAATAAGTCTGTGTCTTGTACTTCTCCCTTTCTTGTGATCCTCTTACATGTTTCTTTGGTGCAGGTGAGGAAGACTTGACCAGTGTTGGGGAAGCAAGTAGGATGCTTATCGCTTCCTCCCTCCTCATTTGTCCCACTTCTCTGTTTATATTTATGTAAATACAAGAGTCATTAGTTTTTAATTGTTTGAAATAGATGAGTGGTTTGCATGAGAGCCAGACAATTTGTCCATATTTGTGTTTTCCTGAGTGCACATATGAAGTAGAATCCTTTTATTGTAGCTGAGCAAGGGAAAAACTTGACACTCAAGCTGTCTTTTGCTATTGCTGAACCATAGAATGGTTTGGGTTGGAAGGGACCTTACAGATCACCCAGTTCCAGCCCCCCTGCCATGGGCAGGGACACCTTCCACCAGACCAGGTTGCTCAAAGCCCTGTCCAACGTGGCCTTGAACCCTTCCAGGGAGGGGGCAGCCACAGCTTCTTTGGGCAACCTGGGCCAGGGCCTCACCACCCTCAGAGTGAAGAATTTCTTTCTTATAGCTAGTCTAAATCTGCCCTCTAATAGTTTAAAGCCATTCCCCCTTGTCCTATCCCTACGTGCCCTTTGCAAAAGTTCCTCTCCGTCTTTCTTTCAGGACCCTTCAGGTACTGGAAGGCTGCTCTAAGGTCTCCCTGGAGCCTTGTGTTCTCCAGGCTGAACAGCCCCAACTCAGCCTTTCCTCACAGCAGAGGTGTTCCATCCCTCTGATCATTTTTGTGGCCTCCTCCGGCCCTGCTCCAACAGCTCCATGTCTCCTGTGCTGGGGGCTCCAGAGCTGGATGCAGGACTCCTGGGGGGGTCTCACCAGGGCAGAGCAGAGGGTCAGAATCCCCTCACTCGCCCTGCTGCCCACGCTGCTGGGGGTGCAGCCCAGGACATAGTTGGCTTTCTGGGATAAGCGTACATTGCTGGGTCAAGTTGAGCTTCTCATCCACCAGCACCCCCAAGTCCTTCTCCTCAGGGCTGCTCTCAATTCAATCTCTTCCTAGCCTGTATTTGTGCTTGGGATTGTCACAACCCATGTGCAGGTCCTTGTACTTGTCCTTGTTGAACTTCATGAGGTTCACACAGGCCTGCCTGAAGGTCCTTCTGGATGGCATCCCTTTCCTGAGCGTGTCGACCGCACCACAAAGCTTGGTGTTGTTGGCAAACTTGCTGAGGGTGCACTCAATCCCACTGTCCATGTTGCCACCAAAGACATTAAACAGTACCAGTCCCAACACTGACCCCTGAGGAACACCACTCCTCACTGGTCTCCACTTGGACATCAAGCTGATAACCACAACTCTTTGAGTGCGACTGTCCAGCCAGTTCCTTATCCACCGAGTGGTCTATCCATCGAATCCACGTCTCTTCAATTTAGAGACCAGGATGTCATGCAGGACAGTGTCAAAGGCTTTCTACAAGTCCAGGTAGATGATGTCAGTTGCTCTTCCCTTATCCACCAACGCTGTAATCCCATTGTAGAAGGCCATGGAATTTGTCAGGCACGATTTGTCCTTAGTGAAGCCATGCTGTCTGTCACCAGTCACCTCTTTATTTTCCATGTGCATTTGCACAGTTTCCAGGAGGATCTGCTCCATGATCTTGCTGGGCACAGAGGTGAGACTCACTGGCCTGTAGTTCCCTGGGTCTTGCTTTTTACCCTTTTTAAAAATTGGGGTTATGTTTCCCATTTTCTGGTTGCTGGGAACTTCACTGGACTGCCATGACTTCCAAAATATGATGGGTAGTGGCTTAGCAACTTCATCCACCTTCAGATTCCTTAAATGGTCATGAACCAGACCTTCTGCTACAGTGGGCAGTTTTCCTTTCTCCCAGTGCTTGCCTTTGCCTGTGTGACTGGGCTGTGTTAAGAATAGACTGTACAGTAATAGTGTGGTTTGATCAGAACACTAAAATGTTGTGTTCCTTATATGAACAAGGCACTACAGCACAGCTCAGCATGTCTGCCCAGAGTGGAGGTGACCAAGGCTCTTGAGTGATGTGCAGCTTACAGATGGCTAAGGTGTAAGTTTTACAGTGGAGCTGTACAGCATAAGAGTAGAGTAATTGGATGTAGGTAATCCAAATCTCCAGATGTCAAAGGAATCAAGTCAGCAGAGCTGCTGAAGCCAGTAGGTCTGGGTCCTGACCTAGCCACCAGCAGAAGGTCCAGCCTTTCTTTGTGCACCAGTGACGGAGTAAGCTGGTGAGCTATCATCCCATCTTGGCTGCTAGCCAGTACTCCCTGTACCTTCCCTTTCCCTCCAGTCTTCATTGCTTGACAATTTTGGTATGTGATTTATTAGGTAGGAAAGCTTAGGCAGTCCTTATGCATACACTGAAGAGCTGGTGCATATAAATGAATGGCCTTTGCAAGCTGGGAAGCACATCTATAAAGAAATGGTGGCATCAAATTTCAAGTGAGAAAGAGAGGGGAAAATAGTATGAAAACATCTTGTGTTAGAACGTACCAGTAACGATGGGTTAAGAATTTATGGCAGCAGATTTAGTATCTCTGAGGTTTGAGCATAAACACTAGCTTTGTAACTAACAATCCTGAAAGATGGGTCTCTCACATGGGGCAAGCTAGCTTACTCCTGGCTGAGGCTGCCCACTTGGTCATTGAAGACTAAGTGCCTTAGATGAGGAGTTAAGGAAAGCAACTGAAATGTTCTGGCACGACGTAGAAAATGGGGCAAATTTCTAAGAGAAAACACAAAACCTTGTGTTAGACAAAACCTAGTTTCCTATAGGAACTTTGTGCCTGTGTGTTAATAAACAATTTTCTGACAAAAGTCCTGATTGGGATGTGGAGTATGGCAGTATTCTCTCACGGGTTGCAAAAAAACCAAGACAGTAGCTTATTAGATTCTTGTTATTGAGAATTGAGTAAAAGGTTCTTTTGGGAGTAGTTTTGTTCAATACTAACAATTCCATATTCCAGTGAGTGAAGCAAGCTGTATCTGCTACGTTAAACAGCTTCCAAATAAATCTTGTAGACCACTGTAATAACAATACGATTTTACACTTTAATATCTGCTGGCTTTATTAAGGCTGGCATCAGTGTAAATAGCTAATGTTATGAATAAAATAAATCCTTAAAATGAAATAGTGCTTCTGTAATGTACGAGAAATAACTGCTACTGAAAAGCTGGTAGATATTATAACTGAGCTGGTATTTTCTTTAGTCAATGGAATATCCCAGTAGTGAGTCTTAAAAATTAATTTAAGGTTTGTTCATTTTCATACAGTTCATTAACTTGGGAAAATCTCATTCACATTTTCTCATTCAACAAATTTTAGTGTGGAAACTTTTAGGAGACTCAAATGGCAAATCTGCCTTCCTGCAATCCAGCGGTGTTGTATAGTCAGGCCTAGCCTGGAGAGATTAATCTGTCAACACTATGGCTGTGGGCTTCGGCGAGGATTGGCTGCTTCATTTTTTTCTTGTACAGGAGTAATAGCTGGTGGCTGAAATAATTATCTGTCATACACACAGTGAACTGAACAACTGTGTAATGAAGGCTGTTTGATGGAGACAGCTTTACTGTCGCCTTCATTCAGTGTCGATGTGAGTGTTGTATCCAGGAGTCTCCATCAGAATCAGAACGTTGTTGTTACATGAGTAATGTAATTAAAAGCTGAGTCTGTAGGCTGAGGATGTTGGTTTCCAGAGTGGTAGGAAGACAGTCAGTTACAAAGTGGAACCTTGCTAATGTAAGCCCTTTGCAGCAATTGAAGTCAGTAAAAGTTAAAGTCACTTGTAGTGTGGTAGCTGCTAATGCAAATATATATGTCATATATTTGATGCTTTTTTGTTGAAAGCACATCTTATGCTAATATACAAAACAAATTTTGGCCTGTCCTTAATAAACAAAACCTCTGGGAATGGTAGAGTAGTCAGCAAGTTTTTAACTAGTGGATGAATTAATAGTTTCAGTAGTGGAGTGTACTGGATGTACTACTTTTCATTAAGTGCAGGTTAAGTGTTACTGTAATGGTGGGAAAAAGAACAAAAGGTTTGCTGAGAAATGTTAGAGAAGATTATTGGAAGCTTTTGGGAATTTGTTGTGTCCTTTTGTTTACTAATTGAGTAATTCAGAGGCTGGGTTGGGGGGGTGGGAGTTGTATGGGCTTGGGTTTGGTTTTCCTAAATAGTAGCTGATTGCTTAGTAGGTTTCATATCTATTGGCAAACAATAATATTCCTGAGTACAGTTATGATTTGATTTCTAAGTTGCCATTTTGCTTCTTTACAGCCAAGTAAAAAAACAGTCTATGATCTTTCCTTTGTCTAAACCTATCATGGTTTCAATTCAAGTATGTTTCTGGATCTTCACAGTTCCAGAAACTGGTGATTATATTTTGAAATGTAACTTTGGCTCTAAATTACAGATTATTTTGAGTTGATGTGCATTAGTAACCTATTTGCTATTGCAGACACTGTTGGAGGTACAAAGTAAATGAGAAAAATACCTTATTGGAGTACATGGTTCGCACTCCCCATTTCTTTAAGCAGTGCAAGAGTAGTGTAATTGATAGAGACATTATTAGGGAAGATTTTTGAGTTTAAAATTCCGGGGTCTGAAGTTTGTTGCCTTTGTCACCAGGTAGTGAGACAGGCAATGTTTCAGGCACTATGAGGACTGCTGTTAGAAAGTTAACACGTCAGGAAATACTGACAAAAAATTAAACAAACAGCCTGGGTTTATCTTACAGGTTAGTGCCTTTTGCTCACTATTAGGAAGTTGGGTTTTTTAAACCAAAATATATTTAAAATCTCCATAACAATTCACATTGGCTTATGTACAATCCAGAAAAGGAGGCTTGTTCTTACTCAACAATCCATGTGTTATCGGGGTTGGGAGGAAAAGAATGTTAGTCTTAAGTACTGTCATCTCTGCACTGAAAAATAACCATTAATAAGTAGATGTAAGATCCTTGATGGGATGATAATTGACAAGGCAGTGAAAGACTGAGAGGAAGAAAGCTGCATATCACTACGTATCAGGAAAAGCATTTGCAAGCTGTGGGGAGTAAAACCAAAATACCATCAACAAAAAAAGCCTCACAGAAGGGTGGATGCTAGTGCCTGAATGCAGGAGTTTGTATGCATCCACCATATGATATGGGCAAGGTTAAATTTGTATTAAGTGAGTATAATTCTGTTTTGGATTTGTGCTAATTAAGCAGATATCCCTGTCCTTCGGAGGAATTAGATTAATTTTTTTGTTTAGCAACTAGACATCTCTCCTGCAAGCTTCTTCCCTCCACACCAGCACAAACCTTTGTTTTCTCTATCTGTTCCACAGCTTGAATTCTCCACAGCCTTCCTTTGCCTCCTCCCCAGCTGTTTTGGTCTTGTCAGGATTTACCTGTCTTTATCTCCAGAATATGTGACTTAATGCTTTTTAATAGATAAATGATCAGGCAGATTCTGTTTAGTTACTTTTGAACTGTTGAAAATGCTTCTGTGTCCAGTGGTGAAACTATTTTTCCATCAGTCATCCTCTACTGTGTCATGGAAAATTGCTGTCACTACTCACTAATACAGCACAGCAAGTAACCATAGACCATGCTGTTCTTTCCTTCAGCATTACAAAGCTATCTGTGGTTGCTAGGACTGTAGCCCTTAACTGGATTTAAAATTGAGACCTAACTTGGAAGAAAGGTGAAAAACCGAATGTCCTTAGAGCACTCCTTGTTCAGGTCTGTCATGTCATGCCAGTCCTCTGAAAAGTCCAAACGGTGCTTCAGATATAGAGTACCTTCTCACGAAAGCTTTCACGCTTCCAAGTTTGCCATCTTGTGCCTGACCTGGTTTTATCCAACTTGTTTAGAAAGCATAGTGATGATAGAGGAAGGCATGTAACAGCTCCAGATCTTTACCTTGTACTTATTATACGTGATCTGTGGCAGTAACTAGGAAAAAATAAAATAGGCGAATACTCTTATTGAAAACCTGGATATATGTGATTGTATGTGTTTGCTGAACTCTGCCTTAATTCCTTTTTATTTTATAGTGGTAAGTTGAGCATAGTAGTTGGTCTTAAAAGTTGTTGTTCTTTTCTTAAAGACCAAAACATAATCATTATTTTCATTATGCAATTGTTTGGAATACTTGCTTTTAAACACTGTCTTAAAATCATTCCCATAATGACTTTAAATGGGGCATAAATTTATTTTTAATCTTGCCTTCATTAACACGGTGTTTTCTCAAGTCAGTAAAAGTCTGAGAGCTGCAAACATAAAGAAATAGCGTAATTAGCACTCGCTAAAGATTACATATTCTGAAGTAGCTATAAATTGTTTTTCACAAATGGGGAACACAAAGATGCTCTGTAGGAGCAAAACTTAGTAAATGCAGAGAAATTCGGACAGAATTAAAATTCATGGACCTGAAAAGAGAGGAAAACTTGCATTAACAGCTACAACGTGCATTGTCTACCCGTTGTCCTCGAGCTTTGGTGGAAATGCAGTTATCCTCAGTCGGCATCGTTTTGCCGGAGAAAGGAACTGTGCCCTGTTATCTTCAAGCTTTGTGTTACTGTTGATACGACAGCACTTTGAGTGTTGTATTTCCAGGTGCAGACCGTACATCGTAGGCCTTTTGTCTCATGAGCAGTCCCTGCAGTCCAGCCGTATCAGATTTATTCCAGTGCTTCTTACCTGTCAAGTGTGTGGTGCTTATTCCTCACAGTTGCAGCTGGATGTGGGGACTTGTATTTCAGGTTTCAACATCCTTAAAGTCTTGCAGGAAAGCAAGGAATCCATGCCTGTCAAAAGGTTGTTTTACAAGGCAGGTGTTTATAGATAACAAGTCTTAATATGATGGGTGTGATAATACTTATCTCGTGTAATTTTGAGGTTTGAGTCATTTCAATCAAGGGAGAACCTTCCTCCTACAGTGGCCCACAAGCTCTCCCCAGTGGTATTGGTGTTAGTTTAGTCCCTAAAATTTGTCAAGTGCTCGTGAAATTGAGCACCATGTCATTCAAATACCTTAGTTTACTACCCAGAATGCCCTGTATTGCTTTAATTAACTTATCCCCCATAGGTTGCAAACACTTATTAAAAAAAAAAAAAAATAATAATGAACTGCAGCAGAATGGACAGTGTCAGTTGGGTTGGCTTTCCAACCTGGAAACAGAACTGTGATTTTGCAGGCAAAATGGAAAATGAGATACAGCAGGCTTAAAACACTTAAAGGACCACATTAATTTTAAACATTCTTACAAAGAATTCAGATTTGTTACTAGATAATTTCAGTGTCTCAATTAAATTTTGAGACATTTGCTTCACTTTATCTGGCATGAACAAACATAGTTAAGTTTTGGCTGCAGTGGATTCCTAAGACTTTACTGAGGTAAGGTGAGGAGGAGGTACATGCCTTGTACAGATCTTAATTAATTTTAATTATGATATGGTTCCTGCTTCCTAGCAACAATATCTTTTTTTTTTAATTGCACTTAATAATTGAAAAATTTATGTCTTATCTAATTAGTGAGCATTAATTTACGTGTAAAGTTTTGGATAACAGTATTAGAAATTCTGTTTGACTATTTTAAAATGTCTTATGTCCTGTATAACTAAGTGTATCCCTAGCCCCTGCCAAATGGTGGATCTGGGATGTTTGTTTCTGTATATTCTTTTCAATTATATACTGGCTTCTAAGCTTCCAAAATTTTGCAAAAGGTAAACAATTGCCCAAGTGTAGATTCTTTTGTCTGTTGCTTTGACAGTGAACCGAGTACTCCACTGGCAGTGCTGATTTGGTTTTAAGTTTACACTGCTTGATTTGAACCCACCTAAGCTAAATGATGCTGGAGTAATTGATATGAGGCTGGGAAATCATCCAGTTCTTGAAAGTTTAGTAGCTTGGACTAATAGAAACTTTGCAAGGGATATGTAAAGTGCCAGCTTTCAATATGCAGTGTATGCTTTCAGTGTAGCTGATAGAAAGAAAGAAAATATTTTGCAGATACCAACAGAATTCAAAGTCTCTGTATTGTTCCAGGTATGAGAACATTTGAACTGTCTTAGCTACTCAAAATCTCAGCAAGCTTCCTTTAAAAAAACCTGATGATGAGTTCAGTTAGTTTTCAGTGCTGCTATTTAAAATCCTGTTATATAGTGAAATGAGCTTAAACGAGCTCCCCTTCTGTTGCTCTTCAGCTAAGCTGGTGCAACATCCAAAAAAGACTTTTGAGACTTGAGGAAAATGAGAGAAACAGTGTTTCTTCTGCCTTTACATGGTAGAGCCCTTTACTTTAGGTTAGGTGTTTTTTTTAGCAACATGTGTGTCCTGCTAAGAAATTAAGGCACTTTATAGACATCTGCTCCTATGCGCTTAGGGCAGGGAGAGCTGTCTTCGTGTAATTTTCAAATAGTTTTTGTTTAGTTTCCTTCTGAAAGGATACCCTTTTCATAAAGGAGGAAATACTGTTCATCAAACACTTGAAATTGTATTACCAATGTTATTTTTTCCTTACAAATATTAGGCCTGTGCTCAGCAAAATGGGTTGTTAAAGGATTGTCTATACATCAGTTTTAGTTCTAAAGTGAAACCAGTACTTAGATTGTGTTATGCCACTAAGTGCTTCTATTCCTGTGTAACTGTCACAGAGGGTTGAGTTAGTTTTAACTATGCAGTTAAGAAATTGTTAAATGTACCTTTCAATCACGCATACTGTAGCAAAATTCTGGTAATGCTTTTTTTTTAAGTTAACAGTGGTAATAGAAGAAGGGATCTGGGAGGAGAAAGAGCAAATCAGTGCACTGATTACTAAAATGGCCTTGGGAGGAGAAAGAGTACATTAATGCATAGTAAGTTACTGAAGTAAAGAAAAAGAGATTGACCAGTAGCCCATTTTCAAGTTCACTTTCATAGCTCTTAAGATGAAAGAAAAAAACCCATAAGTTTTAACCTGCTTATGATAGGTCATCATCTGTTCCTCTGGTAGAGGCAGTGTTTTGGGGTGGGTTTTTTTTGGTATCACTTTTCCAGGTAGGTTTCAAGTATAGGAAGAAAATTTATAAAAACCATGTCATGTTGCCAAGGAAATTAGGACACGAGAATTTAAAATATATGAGCTGGCTGAGAGAGTAAACTGCGTGGATCTTACTGAACAAGAATAGTATTTGCTTCCTGTTAAATTCCTTTAATATCTATTGTTGATAAATGAAAAGGAATCAAGGACAAGCATGATAAAAGTGGGAGAGCATATAATCCCTTGGCCAGAAGCACCTGCTGTTCCTTTCACAGATTTGACCATCATGTCAGTAATAACTGGTAAAGCTTTCTCTTCTTTCTCAGTCTTTTGCATTAATAAAATTGTACTATTAAGTTTAATATAAACCTTTTCTGTTGTGCCTATCATTCAGCGGCCAGTGCAGTCTTTTGGACAGACAGCAAAAAGGTCGAAGGTACAGTAGACTTGTGTGCTGGCATGCTAAGGAAGCCCTTCATGCTTGATGAAGCTTTGTTACTTTGTGAAAAGTGCCTTTAGTTTTATTTTTTGGCATTGAAGCTTTGTTTTATTCTGTTGGGTTTTTGTCTTGCCTAGTTGTCTGCTTTTGTGGTTTGCCTTTATATTTTTGGTGGCTTTTTATTGTTATGGAGAGAAACACTTTTCCAAAGATTTTATTTACTTTTCATTAGATGTGCTCTATTGTGCTGACAGTGCCTTCAAAAGCTGCAATTTGCTTGGGTATTTTCATCCTAAAGGAAATTATTTATTCTATTGAAAATATTAAAAATGCAGTTTTCAGCCATTGTGTTTTACATAAAATGAGTGGAAAAATAACGGCTTATGGTATATTTATATAACCTTTTATAAGCCATAGTTTTTAATTTTACATACTTTCCTTTAGTCAAACACAAAGTTAAAGTTAGTTCGGAGCCTTGCTGTATGTGAAGAATATCCACCACCTCCCACAGCTGAAATATCACAGGACCTCCAGGTAAAAATCACATTACTGAAGTTTCTGAAACAATTTGAAGTAACTTACTGTTCAAAAGGAAATCTTTTGGGTACTCTTTAAATATGTAGACGCCATATGATTTTAATTTTTTTTTAATACAGCTGTAATAGAGATGCTAATACCAGATGAAGAACTTGCTGCTTTGTTTTTCTGAACTATAATGGTTGATATCTGAGGAAAAGGAAGAGGGATTTTGTCAGTTGTTTTAACTTTCTAGTGTTACGGTGCACTGGAGGCAACCTTAAACTGCTTAAGTGTTGTCTGCCATCAGTAAGACAGAAAAATGATGATTCATATGCAGCCTAATTTATCAGCTTATTATATTTAGAGAAATTAAAAGTTTCAGTTCTGGTGTTGTAACTAAATTCCTGCATATTGGTTATAATTTCTGGTAGTTCTAAATATGTAAAAATACTTCAGAGAATTTAAAACAAAATCTAGCTTTCCTGACTTTAACTGCATACCAGTCTGCATTTTTAGAGCAAAATACTGTTAATGGTTTTAGTTCTATGTGTGGATGAGGGGTGTCAAAATGCTTGTCGTCTTTCACTTCTGACAAAGCTGATATGATCCTTAGTGGCTTACTCATAAAGCACATTGTCTTATTTTGCTGTTACCTGAAAAACTTCTAAACTGTCTTCTTCTGAAAAGTTTCACTTTTCTTAACAAGCAGAAGGAACCAATAAAATAGCAGAGTGTGAGAGCGTTTTGGTGGGGGAGTGGTAATTCACTTGGTGGGGGGGGAGGAGGGAGGTGAGAACTCATGGAGGTATTTGTCAAGCTAATTAAAGTTTGGTAAAATTGAACCATGAAGAATCTAGGGTTGTCTTTGTCGTCCCCCAT
>Ga0065711_1033534_pt1 | contig 25312 bp, 22 predicted proteins | sample Hoacrofraction12_FD_59098 | JGI IMG/M metagenome (GOLD analysis project Ga0065711, IMG submission 59098) | Hoatzin crop microbial communities from Cojedes, Venezuela - Epithelial fraction 12 v2 (version 2) | ecosystem: Host-associated > Birds > Digestive system > Esophagus > Crop | place...
TATGAGCATGGCGATTTACGAATATTCGCAGAACTGCGGGAATGCGAAGCATGGAGCAGTTCGTATTCTCAAAACGTATAAATTCAAAATAATAATGAGGTAGTTATGAGGACATTAAAATATGCAATACTTGGGCTTTTGAATATGAAGGATATGTCGGGATATGATTTGTCGGAAGAGTTTGGATTTTCCTTAAACGAATTTTGGCATGCAAGTCATTCGCAGATTTATCCCGAACTAAAAAAATTAACAGCCGAAGGAATGATAGAATATGAAGAAGACAGCAAAGGAGAGGGCCTTGTTAAAAAAATTTATCATATTACCGATTTAGGCAGAAAAGACTTTATTAACTGGCTATCGAAAGATGAGGAAATAGGAGAGACTCCAAAAGATGTGTTCAGGCTTCGAATGTTTTTTTCATCAAGGCTCCCCGGTGAGAGAAGACTTGAACTGTTAAAAAATCATCTGATGCGCCATGAACTTAGGATATCTCATCTAAAAAACAATATGACCAAATTCTCTAAGGTGCCGCAAAAAGACAGCGATGAATTCGGTGATTATTTGGTTCTTATGGGTGCTATCATGAGGGAAGAGATGACTATTGAGTGGATAAAAAAGTGCATAGAACTTTGTAACCGATAAAAAATAAAATTTAAGGAGGAGAAATCCCGATATAGGTTTTGCGAGGATGCATGCGAATGTGCAAATCTAACGAGAAAAACTTAAGTGGGATATAAAAATTATGTCAAATATAGAAGAAAATCTAAAAAAAGTTCATAAAAATATAGAAGATGCCTGCAAAAAATCAGGTAGGAACGTAGGTGATGTAGTGCTATGCGCAGTCAGTAAGACAAAGCCTATAGAAGATATAATCGAGGCAAAAAGATGCGGTGAATATGTATTTGGAGAAAATTATGTTCAAGAAATAAGGGACAAATACGAGCAGATTGACGGCGTAAAGTGGCATATGATAGGCCATCTTCAAAAAAATAAGGTTAAATATATAATTGATAAAGTTGCTATGATTCATTCTGTTGACTCGATTGATCTTGCTAAAGTAATAGAAAAAGAAGCAGAGAAAAAGAATGTTAATAATATAGATATCCTTCTGGAAGTAAATATTGCATGCGAGGATACTAAATGGGGATTTGATGAAAAAGAAGTAATAGAAGCAGCAAGGCAAATCGGACAGATGCCGCATATAACCGTAAAAGGTCTCATGACATCGGCGCCTTACACCGATAATCCCGAGACTAACAGAGTACATTTCAAAAACTTGAAGGCACTTTGCGATAAACTTCAAGATATGCAATTAGAAGGTGTAGATGCATCAGAGCTTTCAATGGGCATGACAGGAGACTATATGGTTGCAATCGAAGAGGGCGCAACTATCGTAAGAGTCGGAGCAGGCATATTCGGGGAGAGGAATTATAACAAGTAATTTATTTGTTTAACGCGCTAAAATTTTTCTTTACTTTATGCCCTTGGATGATATAATAATAATTATTCATTTGCGTAAATTTATGCAAAGAGGGATGTAAGGGAGGAAAATTATGAAAAAGAAAATTTTGGCAAGGACTCTATTTACAGCGATAATGCTTGTATCTGTGACAGGATGCTCATCAAGCGGAAATCTGAAAACAAGTTCAAATAATAATTCAGCATCAAATGACTCAAAAAGTGAAAATACGGATAGTACAAGTGAAACTTCCGATGTAGCTACATCGTTGGAAGCATCTGATATCTACGAAGGTGAGTATACAATCGGTATATCTCAGTTTGCTGAGCATGCATCGCTTGATAACTGCAGAGAGGGATTTCTTGCAGGCCTTTCTGATGAAGGATTTGTAGAAGGTGAGAATCTCACGGTAGAATATCAGAATGCTCAGACAGATACAGGCATGGCATCAACTATTGCTGATGCATATGTATCTGAGGGAGTCGATCTTATTTGTGCCATAGCAACGCCTGCTGCCATGAGCGCGTACAATAGCTGTCTGGATACCGATATTCCTGTTATTTATACAGCAATATCAGACCCTGTAGGAGCAGGACTTGCAAACGAAGACAAGACAAGCACAGGCAATATAACAGGAACATCCGATGCGCTTCCTATTGAGCAGCAGCTTCAAATGATTAGAGATTATTTTTTACCTGATGCTACTAAAATAGGCATCATCTATACAACATCGGAAGCCAATTCGGTTAGTACGATAGCTCAGTATGAGGAGATTGCAGGAGATTACGGATTTGAAATCGTATCAAAGGGTATTGGCACGATAAGCGATGTTGATATGGCAGCAGCAAGTCTTTGCGAAGAAGTAGATTGTATCTGCAACCTAACAGACAACACGGTTGTATCGGCACTTCAGACAGTACTTGCAAGAGCAAATGAAGCAGGTATTCCTGTATTTGGATCTGAAGTAGAGCAGGTCAAAAACGGATGTGTAGCCGCTATGGGTATCGACTACTATGAACTCGGCGTTCAGACAGGCCGGATGGCGGCAAAGGTACTTAAAGGCGAAGAGAGCGCAGGTGATATGGAATATGAAGTTATTGAAGAGGCTTCACTATATGTAAATACTGCCGCAGCTGATATTATAAGTCTTGAAGTATCTGATGAGGTAAAAACGAGCGCAGCAGAAGTTTATACAGAAATTACAACTGACTGATTATAGTCTTGGAGGATGACGTGGCATTTGTACTTAGTTTTGTAGAGCAAGGGCTGATATATGGAGTAATGGCTCTTGGAATGTATATTACATATAAAATTCTTGATTTCCCTGATATGACGGTTGATGGAAGCTTTCCGTTTGGAGCGGCGGTTTCCGTAGTTTGCATTAGAAGCGGCGTTTTGCCTATTTTGACGATGCCGATTTGTTTTTGCCTTGGATGCATAATCGGATCTATAACAGGCATAATAAACGTATATGGCAAGGTAAGAGATTTGCTTGCAGGTATCATCATGATGACGGCTCTGTATTCTGTAAATATCATGATTGCAGGCGGTGCAAATCTTCCAATCTATAATTATTATTCGATATTTGACAATACATTTCTTGATGCAGTCATTCCCGATAGTCTGTCCGACTACAAGATAGTGATTGTGCTGATAGTCATCGTGTTTGTCATAAAGATGTTTCTTGATATGTACATGAAGACAAAATCGGGATATATGCTAAGAGCAGTAGGTGATAATGATAACCTCGTAACATCAATGGGCGTAAATAAGGGAACTGTCAGAATACTTGGACTGTCCCTTTCAAATGGTCTTGTGGCACTGTCAGGATGCATGTTCTCACAGCAGCAAAGATATTTCGACATATCAATGGGAACAGGAACAGCCGTAATAGGCCTAGCAAGCGTTATAATAGGCACAAATCTTATCAAGAAGCCAAGACTTGTAAACGTTACGACAACAGTTATAATCGGTGCGATAATTTACAGAATGTGTGTTGCGATAGCCATAAAGATGGGCCTGAATCCTAACTTTATGAAGCTGATATCAGCGTCGATTCTGCTTATTATTCTCGTCATTACGAGAGATAGGAAAAAAACAAATTAAATTATCAAACGATTGGATACGAGGTTTTATATGCTTGAGTTAAAAAATATACATAAAATATATAATTCGGGTTCTGTAAATGAGATGTGTTTGTTCGATGATTTCAATTTGAGCATACAGGATGGCGAATTTGTGTCTGTAGTCGGAAGTAATGGATCCGGCAAAACGTCTATGCTAAATCTTATCTGCGGAAGTATGGAAGTTGACAAGGGAGATGTGCTCGTAAAGGGAGATGATGGCAGGCAAATTAGCCTTGTCGGGATTCCTGAGTTCAAAAGACATAGGAAAATCGGACGAGTGTATCAGAATCCTTCAATGGGTACATGCCCTTCTATGACGATACTTGAGAACATGGCGCTTGCTGACAATAAGGGAAAAAAATATAATCTTACAAGATGCGTTGATAAAAAAAGAGAAGGCTACTATAAAAGCCTTCTTGAAACAATAGGGCTTGGACTTGAAGATAAGCTATATGTTCCTGTTGGGAGCTTGTCAGGAGGGCAAAGGCAGTGCCTGGCTCTTCTTATGAGTACGATGAATCCGATTGATTTCCTTATATTGGATGAACATACGGCAGCTCTTGATCCAAAGACTGCAGATATAGTCATGGAGATGACAAAGAAGATTGTAGATAGCAAGAAAGTCACAACGCTTATGGTTACTCATAATCTAAGGTATGCAATAGAGTATGGCGACAGACTCATCATGATGCATGATGGCAAAATTGTTCTTGACAAAAAAGCAGATGAAAAAAAGAATCTCAAAGTTGAAAATATCATGCATATCTTTAATGAAATAAGCGTAGAATGCGGAAACTAAGAACTTCCAAAAAAGAAAATTTTTAGCTTGCATGAATTCATTTATGGTGATATCATACCTTAGATGGCTTTTTGAATGTTTGGACAAAAAGTCAAATAAATACTTGGAGGTAAGAATCATGCATAGCGTATTTTCAAATGTTTTTTTTGATAATAAGTTTTTGATTTTTGCATTCCAAACGGTATTTGTTTTATTTGTAGTTGTTTTTTTACATGACAGCATATTCAAAAGAATGGCTGCCTTGGCTTTCATTTTATTTTTGTTTTTAAAATTTAATAACTATTTATTTTTAAAGAAGAGATACGTATACTTATATCTCTTCTTTTTTTACGGAGGATGAACATGAATAATTTAAGACACCTGATGAGCCCTATGGATTTTTCAACTGATGAGCTGGAGGAGATGTTTGATGTAGCGGAAGATATCAAAAAAGATTCATCAAAATATGCTCATGTTATGGATGGCAAGATACTTGCTACATGTTTCTACGAGCCAAGTACAAGAACAAGACTTTCATTTGAAACAGCTATGCTAAGGCTCGGCGGCAAAGTCATAGGTTTTGCGGATGCCACGTCTTCATCGGCCGCTAAGGGAGAGAGCGTAGCCGATACAATCAGAGTTATCAGTTGTTTTGCAGATATATGCGCTATGCGTCATCCAAAGGAAGGTGCGCCGATGGTTGCGGCTTCAAAATCACTCATACCTGTTATAAACGCAGGCGACGGTGGCCATCAGCATCCGACACAGACGCTTACAGATCTTCTTACAATCAGATCACTTCACGGGAAACTTGGAGATTTTACGATAGGTTTATGCGGGGATTTGAAGTTTGGCAGAACTGTTCATTCGCTTATAAACGCTCTTTCAAGGTATGAGGGCATAAAGTTCATACTGATATCACCAAATGAGCTTAGAGTTCCTGACTATATTACTGAGATGCTTGATAAAAAAGGCATTGAGTACAAGGAAGTCATAAAACTTGATGATGTAATGGGCGAACTTGACCTTTTGTATATGACAAGAGTTCAAAAAGAACGTTTCTTTAACGAAGAAGATTACATAAGACTTAAAGATTTCTACGTACTTGATAAAGCAAAGATGGCACTTGCAAAAGATACGATGCATGTTCTTCATCCGCTTCCAAGGGTAAATGAGATTTCGGTTGAAGTTGATGATGACAAAAGAGCCGCTTACTTTGAACAGGTTCAGTATGGTTTGTATGTCAGAATGGCTCTTATTATGACTCTTATGGGTCAAACGGATGCTCATATAAATGAAGGCCTTCTTAGAACAATCTAAGCTATAAATAAGATGTGTTTTGATAATCCGGATTGCCTTGTGTATTACTTATCGTAATTTTGAGCTAAGTCTTGATACATACATGATTTTTTTGGAAAAAAGGAGAATACTATGTTAAACGTTGGAAAAATAGAAGAGGGATTTGTACTCGATCATATAGAAGCCGGCAAATCAATGTCTATATATCATCATTTGGGACTTGATAAGCTCGACTGTACAGTTGCTATTATAAAGAATGCAAAGTCAAATAAAAAAGGTCGCAAGGATATACTTAAAGTTGAGTGTGATATCGAAAGTATGGATTTGAACATCCTTGCTTTTATCGATCATAATATAACGGTAAATGTTATAAAGGATGGCGAAATAATTGAAAAAAGAGCGCTAATTTTGCCAAATGAAATTAAAAACGTATTAAAATGTCACAATCCAAGATGCATTACATCAATAGAGCAGGGACTTCCACATATTTTTTATCTGGCAGATGAAGCAAATGAAATATATCGCTGCAAATACTGCGATGAAAAATACGTGGAAACCGATACTGACTTTACATGTAAATAAATGTATTGTTTTAGTTAATTATTTTGAGACGATGGGATTGAAAAGCTCGGGGCTTTCGGAGCCGTCTACTTTCATGTGCCATATTCTACTTTCATCGTCATACATTGAAAAGTATACATAATTTGTTGTGACGCTTATGTTGCTGTAAATGCCCTCCAGAACTGCATAGTCGGATGAGCCGTCAAGCGTCATGACATGGAGAGATGGTGTGCTTTCCGTTGACGTAGCATAGAATATATATTTATCATTCATATTGAAACAGTCGGCGCGGGCAACAGACAATACTTTGACATCGCCTGTTGATGTATCCATGCGGGTAATACGGTAATTATTGTCTCCATCCATATAGTATACATAGTTTCCCGATACTATAGGATATATGATGTTTCCTTGGACAAAAGTGGATGTTTTGTCAGCAGATGTTGTATTTAAAATATGAAGATTGTGGTCGGATAGTATACCTGTATAATATATCTTGCCATCCAAAGCGCATGATGGATCGATGAATTCATCGGAAACAGATGTGAGGTTAGTCTTGTCTATTCTTATCTTTTGAAGAGTACCAAGATTAGCCTCTTTTTCTTGGAAATAAACATAACTTCCGATTAGATTCTGCGCACCCGTAAAACCTCTGTAGAGGCACTTTTGATTGGAACCATCGGTTTTGGACTGATATACGCCGAACTGATTTGTGGCTGAGCCAAGGCCGCTTGTTTCACCGGATACATTGAAAGAATCCATATGATAATACAAATAGTCGCCATATCCGCTTATGTATTTGACATTCATAGATGTGAGCTGCTTGATGTTTGTTTCATCTGCGTTCATAGAGTACAGACAGCCATTGTCGTAGTTGTTTCTAAAATATATTTTGCCGTCCATCTCCAGAAAGTAGCCGCCGTTATTCATATTGCCGGCGCAGTTGCCGACAACAAGTGCATCATTCATGGGTACGGAATTCATATAAAAGTACAATACCAAAAGTATACATATTATGATTGTGATTGATACTGTGATAACGGCAGTTTTTAATCTTCCCATATAATCTCCTAAAAAATACATGCTTATTTTTATATTGATTATTTTTATTCTGATATTACTGCAAACGCATAGGTATATGCCTTGTCATAAGAAGCAAAAGGCGGTAAAATCTAAATAACTGTGGTACTTTAAAGCTCTAATATAACATATTTTTTGGGGCAAACCTAATATTAGCCTACTTTACAAATATATCGGATGATTTCTCTATATGTTTAAAATAAAAAGGCTTAAATTATCGTATTAAGTGTGAAAAAAATAACTTTACATAGGGCATGGATTTTAAAAGTTATCGCGGATAATATTTTATTTTTTATAAAAGGAGCAAGGAATGGATCTAAATACTTTACGAGAAAATCTTGATGAAATCGACCCAAAGATTGTGGAACTCTTTGAGGAGAGAATGGATATATGCGACAAAGTTGCTGATTATAAAATAGCTACGGGCAAAAAAGTATTCGACTCAGCCAGAGAAAAGGAAAAAATCGAATCGGTAAAAAAACTCGCAAATTCTGATTTTAACAAAACATGTGTCGAAGAACTCTTTGAACAGATAATGTCTATGAGCAGAAAGCTCCAGTACAATAAGCTCTTACAGTCCGGAGCATCGGGAAGACTCCCATTTATTGAAATAGACTCTCTTTATAAAGATAATATAAGAGTTGTGTTTCAAGGGGCAGAGGGCGCTTATTCGCAGGCTGCCATGTTTAAGTATTTCGGCGATGATGTGAACAATTTTCATGTGGATACATTTAGAGATGCAATGATTGCGATAGAGGACGGGGCAGCAGATTATGCAGTTTTGCCGATTGAAAACTCTACAGCGGGTGTTGTAAATGAAATCTATGATTTGCTTGCAGAATATGAAAATTATATAGTCGGAGAGCAGATAATACCTATTCATCACTGCTTGATAGGTATTCCTGGAGCAAGTATAGATGATATAGATACAGTATACTCACATGCTCAGTCTCTTATGCAGAGTGCCGATTTTTTGGACGAGCATCCTGCGTGGCGTCAGATTAGCATGAAAAATAACGCTTTTGCTGTCGAGAAGATTGCGAAAGATATGGACAAGCGCCAAGCAGCAATAGCAAGTGAGTATGCTGCTAAATTTTATCATATGGAAGTGCTGCAAAGAGAAATCAACAAATCTCAAACCAATTCGACGAGATTTATAATAGTTACCAATCAAAAGGTCTTTTTGAAAAATGCTAGTAAGATAAGTATACTTCTTGAAATTGGTAATGAAGTCGGATCTCTTTATCATGTTTTGTCGCATTTTCATTACAATCATATAAATATGACAAAGATTGAGTCCAGGCCTATTGAAGACAGAAACTGGGAGTATCGATTCTTTATAGACCTTGAGGGCAATCTTAATGACAGCGCAGTCAAAAATACGCTTAGAATTCTTAGAGAAGAGGTTAAGAGTCTTAGAATTTTGGGTAATTATTAAGGGGGAACATGCTATAATGAAAGAAGAACTTATCTGTTATAGAAATTTAAATACAGACGAACTTTTTGTTGAGTTAACTGATATTATTGATGAACTTACAAGCAAATCCACAAGCGAGTTTGAAATAAGTGATGTCGTTTTAAAAGATTACAAAATAAAACTTTCATCATGCGTATCAAAGCTTATAGATTTCAGTGAAAAGAGCGGATTTGACGGCAATTTATGGAGAGTATATATAACATATCTGCTTGTTACAAGCGAAAATTCTTACAGCCTTGCCTGCGAGATGAACAGTGACAATATTGTCAGTATACGAAGCTTTGCAGAAAATGATTTTGTTATATTAAAAAAATATTTTGACTTCGATTTAAAAAAGCTTTTTGACTTGTTTGATATGTCTTTTCTTTTTAGCATATGCGAGTATAAATCGGCATTTAGAGACAACAGACCATATGGAAGAAATATACGTGACAGGATAAGAGAACTGGCTATAAAGCTTGGAAACAGTGAAAATACAAGCGAATTTATGGATACCATAACAAGATTTTATGAAAAGTATGGAGTCGGAGAATATGGCCTTCATAAGGCTTTTAGAATAGGACATGATAGTGATAAGGTGTATATAAAGGCAATTAATAATATACAAAAAATCACATTTGATGATTTGATTGGATATGAGAGTGCAAAGAAAAAACTCATAGACAATACAAAGGCTTTTTTGGAAGGGAAACCCGCAAACAATTGTCTTTTGTATGGAGATGCCGGAACCGGAAAATCATCTTGCATAAAAGCGCTTGCCGGAGAATATTTTGAAGATGGCCTTAGAATAATCGAAGTATACAAACACGAATTTAAAGATATAAATAATATAATCGAGAAGATAAAAGGCAGAGCCTACAAATTCATTATTTACATGGACGATCTGTCTTTCGAGGAGTTTGAAATAGAATATAAATATTTGAAGGCTATAATTGAGGGCGGTCTTGAAGAAAAACCATCAAATGTACTTATATACGCTACTTCAAACAGAAGACATTTGATTAGAGAGAGCTTTAATGACAAGAAGAGCTTGTCAGATGATGATATTCATAAAAATGATACGGTGCAAGAGAAATTGTCACTATCAAACAGATTCGGTGTAACTATCTATTTTGGAAGTCCTTCGCCAAAAGAGTTTGAAACAATCGTAACAAGTCTTGCACATAAATATAAGATAAAAATGGATGAAGATGAGCTACTTTTAAAAGCAAGGCAATGGGAGATGAATCACGGCGGTTTGTCGGGCAGATGCGCAAAGCAGTTTGTTGATTACTTGAGAGGTTTTTAACTCAGTGGGGTTCAATCCCCGACTGAGTTAAACGCTCCGCGAGGATGCGCAGAGATTTGCATAGAACAAATCTCGCGCCAAGTCTCGCGAGCGAGACTTGAAAAAATATAAAAAGGGAGATGCTTATGAGTGAGGTGTTTGCGGCTATTCATGTGGGTTCCTACGAACTGACGATGAAGATATTTGAAATATCAAAGAAAAACGGAGTAAGGTCGCTTGATCACATAAGGCATAGAATAGATCTCGGAACCGAAACCTATGCGACGGGAACTATATCCAAGGCTCATGTGAGAGAACTTGCAAAAGTTTTGAATGATTTTTCCAAAATAATGAAAAGTTATAAAGTCGATAAATACGTGGGATATGGCACAAGTGCGCTCAGAGAAACCAAAAACATAAATATAGTGCAATCGCTATTGTATCAAAGCTGCGGCCTAAAAATTGATATAATATCAAACTCGGAGCAAAGATTTCTGGATTACAAGTCCATAGCACTTCATTCAAAGCAGTTTACAAGTGTCATTGAAGAGCCGACTGCAATCGTAGATATTGGAGGCGGCTCTATACAGATATCACTATTTGATAAAGACAAACTAGTAACAACGCAGAATATGAAACTGGGCGTCCTGCGTCTAAATCAGATGCTAAGCGACCTCAGCAAAGGAAAGGATAGAACCAAAGACCTTGTAAAAGAGCTTGTTGATTCGCAGCTTCAGGTTCTAAAGAAATTCTATTTGGAAGATAGGAAATATCAAAATCTTGTAATAATAGACGACTATATGGCTCCGATTATTCAGAAGATAGCTGCAAGAGGCTCGGGTAAGGCCTTTTGCAAAAAGGATGATTTTTCGCTTCTTCTTTCACACTTCAAAGAGACTTCGAATGATGAGCTCAGCAAAGAATTCGACATGCCATATGAATATGCAAATCTTGCTTATATATCGGGACTACTCATATATAGAATCACGAAGATATTAAAGTCGGAACTTTTGTGGGCACCGGGAGTTACTCTTTGCGATGGTATGGCATATGAGTATGCGGAAAAAAATAATCTCCTTGAAGAAAAGCATGACTTTGAAGCAGACATCATCGCGTGCGGACATTCTATCGCAAGCAGATACGGCGGAAGTAAGTCGAGAGCTGTAATACTTGAAGAGATAGCACTTAAGATATTTGATGAAACGACTAAAGTTCATGGACTTACGAAAAGAGACAAACTTCTTTTGCAATTGTCGACTATACTGCATGACTGCGGCAAGTACATAAGCCTTGTGAATATGGGAGACTGCGCTTACAACATCATAATGTCTACAGAGATTATAGGACTTTCGCATAGAGAAAGAGAGATTGTAGCAAATGTCGTACGATTCAATCACGAAGCTTTTGAATATTATGACTATTCGCTATCAAGATATGCGACCATGACAAGGGATGATTATCTTAGAATGTCCAAAATCACGGCGATACTCAGAGTTGCCAATGGACTTGACAGGTCACATCATCAAAAATTTAAAGATGTTGAGATAAAACTTAAAGATAATGAAATGCAGATTTTGGTTGATACGCCATCGGATATCACTATAGAAAAGGGACTTTTTGGCGCAAGAGCAGCATTTTTTGAAGAAATATTCGGGGTATACCCCGTAATTAGGCAAAAGAGAGCTTTTTAATCTAAAATATCATTACTTATTCAGGGGGCTATTGTTTATGAAAAAAATAGATTTTGCTGATCCAAAATACTACTCAAACAGAGAACTTTCTTGGATTGAATTTAATAAAAGATGCTTGTCGGAAGCAAGGGATGATAGCAATCCTTTGTTTGAGAGACTTAAATTCTTGTCGATAACGGCATCAAATCTTGATGAGTTTTTTATGGTGCGAGTAGCTTCTTTAAAGGACATGATTCATGCAGGATATAGCAAGGAAGATATTGCGGGACTAACTCCTCATGAGCAGCTTGTGCTTGTTAGCGAAAAGCTCCACAGCTTTGTAAATGCGCAGTATAATACGCTTACAAATATGATTTTGCCATCTCTTAAAGATGAGGGTCTTGTTCTTGTAAGGAGTTATAAGGATCTGACGGATGCCGAAAAAGAATATACGGATAATTATTTCAGGGATTTCGTATATCCTGTTTTAACACCTATGGCGGTTGATTCATCAAGGCCTTTTCCTCTAATCAGAAATAAGAGCCTTAATATCGGTGCGCTCATAAAGCCAAAGGATAAAGAACTTGTATCAAGTCAAAACAAAAAGTCTTCCAAAAAGAGCATGGATTTTGCGACTGTTCAGGTTCCGGATGTACTTCCAAGGATAATCGAACTGCCGAGTACGTCCGAAAAAAAGAGAGTTATTCTCCTTGAACAAATAATTCTTAGGAATATGAATAGTCTTTTCCTAAATTATGATATTGAATGCGCATATATGTTCAGGGTAGAGAGAAATGCGGATCTGTCCATAGACGAGGATGAAGCAGAAGATCTTTTAAAAGAAATCGAAAAGCAGATAAAGAGACGCCAGTGGGGAGAAGCGATAAGACTTGAAGTGGACGCTGATATGGATGAAAGGCTCCTTGGAAGGCTGATACCGGAACTGGGAGTATCGGACAATGAGGTATATAAGATTGACGGACCGCTTGATTTGACGTATCTTATGAAGGTCTATAAGCTTGAAGGCTATGAGCACTTGAAAGAACATGCATATCATGCACCTGTATCTGTACCGGGGATAAAGTCTGATAAGAGCATATTTGAATCAATCAGGGAAAAAGATATTTTGATGCATCATCCATATGAAACATTCGATCCTGTTGTAAGATTTGTTTCGGAAGCTGCTCAGGATAAAAAAGTTCTCGCTATAAAACAGACTCTTTACAGAGTATCGGGTAATTCGCCGATTATTGCGGCGCTTGCAAAGGCAGCAGATAATGGCAAGCAAGTAACGGTACTGGTTGAGCTGAAAGCAAGATTTGATGAGGAGAACAATATAGGCTGGGCCAAGATGCTTGAAAAGGCAGGCTGCCACGTAATATATGGTCTTGTGGGACTAAAGACTCACTGCAAGATAACTCTTGTCGTCAGAAAAGAGGATGATGGAATAAGAAGATATGTGCATCTTGCAACCGGTAACTATAACGACTCGACGGCAAGGCAGTATACGGATATTGGAATGTTCACATGTAAAGAAGCATACGGCGAAGATGCAACGGCTGTTTTCAATATGCTATCGGGATATTCGGAGCCGCTGTCATGGAACAGACTATCCCTCGCTCCTTTATGGCTGAAAGACAGAATAATCTATATGATAAATAGAGAAGCAGAGAATGCCAAAAGAGGCGAGAATGCGCGCATTGTAGCCAAGATGAATTCTATCTGCCATAAGGAAGTAATAGAAGCTTTGTATAGAGCAAGCAGTGCGGGTGTAAAGATAGACCTTATCGTCAGAGGTATATGTTGCCTCAAAGTAGGTATAAAGGGCGTATCGGAGAATATAACGGTTAGATCGATAGTCGGCAACTTCCTTGAACATAGCAGACTTTTTTACTTTGAAAATGCGGGTAAACCTGAAATATATGCATCAAGTGCCGACTGGATGCCAAGAAATTTGGAACGAAGAGTTGAGATTCTCTTCCCGATTGAAGATGAAAAACTCATGGAAAAGGTGCGTCATATATTAAAGCTAGAACTTATGGACAATCAAAAGGCGCATGAGCTGACAGAAAGCGGAGAATATATAAAGGTAAAATCTGATACCGATACCAAGATAAATTCACAGCTGATATTCGGTAATGAAGCCTTTGAAAAAGAAAAGAAATTGAAAGGAAGAGTAAAAGATTCCAGAATATTTGTTCCGGAACAAGGTGTTTAGAATGAAAAATAAAATAATACTTGCATCAAATTCGCCAAGGAGAAGAGAACTTCTTTCGCAAGTCGGTATAGAGTTTGATGTGGTGCCTTCCGGCGCTGAGGAAAAGATAACAAGCAGTGTTCCAAGCGATGTGGTTATGGAACTTTCTTTTCAAAAGGCGCTTGATGTGTTAAAGAAAGTAAGCACAGTTTCCGATATTAGGATAGAAAATAATTCGGAAAAAAGAAAATCACAAACAAATGAGCTTGTAAATAGCAATTTATCCCAAAATAATTGCGATAACTTTGGAGAAAATTTTGGCGCGAATGATGAAAGGATTGTTGTCATAGGCGCGGATACCGTTGTATCATATAAGCAGAAGATACTTGGAAAGCCAAAAAACATAGCTGATGCAAGACGTATGATAACAGCTCTTTCAGGTGGCGAACATGAAGTCTATACAGGCGTTACAATCATGTGGCTTGAAGACGGGGCTTTGAAATACGAAACGTTTTTTGATGAAACTATTGTTTTGGTATATAATATGTCGGAAGATGAAATCGAAGATTATATTTCGACGGATGAACCATATGACAAGGCAGGCAGCTATGGTATCCAAGGATTATTTGCAGCATATGTACAAGGGATAAAGGGAGATTACAACAATGTTGTGGGCCTTCCCGTTGCAAAAGTTTATCACATTTTAAAGAAATACGGTTTTGTATGAGGAGAAATGTAAGTCGGAACTTTTTTTGCTGCTATATAGGAGCGACGGAACGCTTCTGAAAGGAGTAAGACTATGCATGATTATGATGATGACGTACTGGATATCTTTCTAGAGAATCAGAGCCAGCTATTCCCCGAGGATGTAGCATCTTCAAGGGAAGAGGCGGAGGCTTTCCTTGAAGATTGTTGTGCAGTCGTTGTAGATTCTGCACAAGAGGTAAAAGAATATTTTGAAGATGCCGGAGTTGATTTTGGCGAAGGAGATATTCTTGATGCGTCCGAAGTATTCGAAATCGGCGATGGACGTTACCTCATTGTGGAGGGGTGACGAGTAAATTGCTAGAGCAATTAACGTGAGAAAAATATGAAATATTTTTCTCTTGAGTCCCTCCGAAGGAGAACAAACTTGTAAATTGCTAAAGCAATTAACGTGAGAAAAATGTGGAATTAGGCACTGCTTTTTGCGGTGCCTTTTTGCGTGTTTGTGGCTTGACTAAAACTTTAGATTAGTTCATGATTGTGCTTATGGATAAAAAAATATTTTTCTTTGACCTTGACGGTACACTATTAAATGATGAAAAGAAAATATCGGATAAGACCTTTGAAGCTTTAAAAAGATTCACAGACGCAGGCAATTTGTTCGCCATAAATACGGGACGTGCGCTGGAATCAGCCAAGAATGTGCAAAAGGAGCTTGGTTTAAATTTCAAGGGGGCTTTTCTTGTATGTTTCAACGGAGCTCAGATTTATGACTGTGACAATGACAAAATGATTAGAAGAGATACCATAGATCTTTCTATCGTAAAAGAAATCTTCGACCTTGCAAATAAATTCGGGATACATGCGCATACTTATACGGATGACTATATTATATCCCCTGCGGATGATAAAGAGCTTGCATTTTATAGGAAGGCAATCAAGACTCCTGCCAAAATTGTTGGCGATGTTCCTTCCTTTTTGACTAAGGCGCCTTCAAAATGCATCGCGATAGAACTTGAAGACCTTGAAAAGCTTGAAAGATTCAGACTTGAAGCAAAAAAAATAGCTCCCGATAAACTGAGCATCATGTATTCTCATCCAAGCTATTTGGAACTATTCCCTATTACTGCGGGAAAAGGCTCGGCTGTTAAAAGTCTATGCGAGTATTTGGGTATACCTATAGAAAACAGCATGGCAGCGGGCGATGAACAAAACGATATCTCTATGATAAAGGCAGCAGGCCTTGGAATTGCAATGAAGAATGCAATAGATGCTGTCAAAAAAGAAGCCAATGTTATAACAGAAAATGACAACAATCACGATGGCCTAGTGCCATATCTTAAAGTCTGACAAGGAGATAAAATTACATGAGAGCAGTTGACTTACATACACATACAACCAAAAGTGATGGTACATATACACCTGCGGAACTTGTAAGATACGCAGCAGAGAAAAATCTAAGAGCTATCGCTATAACAGACCATGATACTATGGACGGCGTAGCAGAAGCTATTAAAGAGGGAGAGAAATTTGAAGACCTCGAAATAATCCCCGGATGCGAGTTTAGCACAGAATATAATGGCAAGGACATTCATATAGTAGGCTTATATATGGATGCAAATTCAGAGTCTATAAAGAAGGCCTTCCAAAAGTTCATAGATGCAAGAGAAAAAAGAAATGAAGAAATGTGCAAAAGACTAAAGGCAAAGGGCATAGATATAGAATATAAAGATATGCTTTCAAGGTTTGAAGGCTCGGTTATAACAAGAGCACATTTTGCGGCATATATGTATGAAAAGGGCTATATAAAGTCGAGAAAAGAAGCTTTTGACAGATTCATAGGAGATAGATGCGACTGCTTTGTGCCTCGTCATAAGATAAGTCCCGAAGATGCAATAGGAATGGTTAAGAGCGCAGGCGGTATACCTATACTTGCGCATCCTATTTTGTATGGTATGTCGGATGGTGCTTTAAGAGTTCTTGTAGGAAACTTGAAGGCAGCAGGTCTTGTCGGAATAGAGGCTATATATTCAACATACACAGCTGCTGATGAAAGACAAATCAGGAAGATTGCAAAGGACTTTGATTTAAAGATAAGCGGCGGTTCTGATTTTCATGGTGAAAATAAAAAGGACATAGACCTTGGAACGGGCATGGGACATTTGTTTGTACCGGAGAGCGTCTTGGACGATCTGATATCGGACAGGAAATAATAGCGATAAAAACAAAAAAATTCTTAAAAGCTTATGGAATCAGTAAGAAATTAAGAAATATGAAAATAGAAAAGACAAAAAACTTAGATAAAGAGGTAGAAATTTGAGTACAAGAAAGCGTTACAAGGCCTTGATTGAGGCTTCGGGTTTAAAAGCAGATTTGAAAAATGTAAGTTATGCAATGAGATATGTACTTATTACATCGGTTATCATAGCTCTTGCGATAGTGTTTTTGGTTACGGGAATACTTCTTTTTCTCGTAGGAGATGCGATGGCTTTTAGAGCATTTATCACATTTCTTGTTCTTTTTGTACTATATTATGTGATTAAGGTTAGAAAGGATTCAAGGATTGCGACTCTTGCCGTTGACAAGTGTGATACATACGGCGCATCTGTTTTGCTTGCATCAATTCTTCCATATGTGGGTAAAAAGAAAGATTTTTTCCTAAATGCATATAATCTTGCATCGTATCTTTTTTACTCAGGCAAATTCGATGCAATGCAAAATATTATAAAACTTGTGGATGGTATGGACGATAAAACGATGATGGTTGACATCGAAAATCAAATTCTATACTGCAAGTATTTTTTCTATAAAAAAGATAGAGACGAGCTTCAAAAGCATGTAAAGAAACTTTGGGATTTGTCGCAAAACTACAACAGCCCAATGTTTGACGGAATATGCAAGCTATGCTTCAAATATCCCGATGTGCTCCTTCATGAGGAAAACGGCGACTATGAAAAGGCGCTGGAGATGTATAACGAAGTGCAGGGAGATAGCAATATTTTGAAAGTTAGAGTAGCCTATCACAAAGCATATGTATTAAAAAAACTCGGCAGAACAAGCGAATTTGAAGAGTACAAAAATTATGTTTTGGATAACGGCGGCTCTACTTGGTACAGAGAATATATCCAAAAAATATAAATAGTATTGCAAATTGCAAAAAAATCTATATAATAAAAAGGGTTTGAGTTCAAAAAGCACACAGAAAGGATATAAGTAATGATTCAGGCAACAGGTGTAACGCTGAGAGTCGGCAAAAAGGCTCTGTTTGAAGATGTAAATATTAAATTCACGGAAGGAAACTGCTACGGCATAATCGGTGCAAACGGCGCAGGTAAGTCAACATTCCTTAAGATTTTGTCAGGACAGATTGAAACTACAAACGGTGAAATCAGCATCACTCCGGGACAGCGTTTGTCTTTCCTTGAGCAGGATCATTTCAAATATGATGAAGATGTTGTGCTTCAGGTAGTTATAGCAGGAAATGCTAGACTTTTTGAGGTTATGAAAGAAAAAGATGCAATCTATGCAAAGGAAGATTTCACGGACGAGGATGGTATAAGAGCATCCGAGCTTGAAGCTGAATTTGCTGAAATGGACGGATGGGAAGCCGAAGCAAACGCTGAATCGCTTCTAAACGGCCTTGGCATCGAGACAGAGCTTCATCAGCTCACTATGAAGGAACTAAACGGTGCACAGAAGGTGAAAGTTCTTCTTGCGAGAGCTCTTTTCGGTAACCCGGATATACTTCTTCTCGATGAGCCTACAAACCACTTGGACCTTGATGCTATAGCTTGGCTTGAGGAGTTCCTTATAAATTTCGAAAATACAGTTATCGTTGTATCTCATGACCGTTACTTCCTCAACAAAGTTTGTACATATATTGCGGATATAGATTATGGCAAGATTACTCTTTTTGCAGGAAACTATGATTTCTGGTATCAGTCTTCACAGCTCATGATTCGTCAGATGAAAGAAGCTAACAAGAAGAAGGAAGAGCAGATAAAAGAGCTCAAAGAATTCATAGCAAGATTCTCTGCCAATGCAAGTAAGAGTAAGCAGGCAACATCACGTAAGAGAGCTCTTGAAAAGATTGAGCTTGATGAGATGAAGCCATCAAGCAGAAAGTACCCATATATCGACTTTAGACCTAACAGAGAGATTGGAAATGAAGTTCTGACTGTTGAACATTTGTCCAAGACTGTAAACGGTGTAAAAGTTATAGATGATGTATCATTTGTAGTTCATCACGATGATAAGATTGCATTTGTGGGCGGAACAGAGCTTGCAAAGACGACGCTTTTCCAGATACTCACAGGTGAGATTGAGCCTGATGAAGGTACATATAAGTGGGGCGTAACTACGTCACAGGCTTATTTCCCAAAGGATAATACAAAGGAATTTGACAATGACTATACAATCGCAGATTGGCTTACACAGTATTCTGAGATAAAGGATGCCACATATGTAAGAGGATATCTTGGCAGAATGCTTTTTGCAGGTGAAGACGGTGTCAAGAAGGTAAAGGTACTATCCGGTGGTGAGAAGGTTAGATGTCTTCTTTCTAAGATGATGATAAGCGGCGCAAATGTCCTTATATTTGATGAACCCACAAACCATCTTGATATGGAGTCAATCACAGCGCTCAACGAAGGTATGATGAAGTTCAAGGGTGTTGAACTCTTTGCATGCAGAGACCACCAAGTTGTAGAGACTACAGCTAACAGAATCATGGAGTTTTTACCTGACGGAAGTCTTGTTGATAAGGTTACAACTTATGATGAATATCTTGCAAGCGATGAAATGGCTCGTAAGAGAACTGTATATCAGACTCTTGAAGATGAAGAAGAGGATGACTAAAGATTATATTTTGGGATAGAGGTATCCTTAAAAATGAAACGCTCACTGCATTTTTTATATAATGCACAGAGCGTTTCTTTATTTTGGAAAACTCTGCAGCTAAATTTAAAAGTTTATAAACATGTGGAAATATGGGCACTTTCTGTGTTATTATGTTTTGTGGACACGAGAATTATAAACAAATACTTATTTTCTAAAGAAAAAAATATCTTAATTGTTTAATTTTAAATGGATATTGTAAGCGCTTACATTCTTGTTTATACAGATTGCACTATAATTTTGCAAATTGTTTAAAAAAGATAGTCAAATATACTTGCCTTTAGGAAATATGTGTATTAAAATATCAAATAGAGTTTGTGAGTTTTTTCACAAACAATAAGAGGTCAATATGAGTTCTAAGAATAAGATTATTAAATTTGCATCTGTACCGGCTGTTATCGGTGGTTTGTATCTTGCGGCAGTTATGCCTCGTATGACGAGAAAACCATCAAAGAAAGCCTTTGTTGGCAAGTTATATGCACACAGAGGACTTCACAATAATAGCAAAGGTATACCGGAGAATTCTATGACAGCTTTTAAAATGGCGGTAGATGCCGGATATGGTATAGAATGTGATGTGCAGCTTACAAGAGACGGCGTACCGGTGGTTTTTCATGATTTTACTCTTGCCAGAATGGCTAGATATGACAAGGGATTCGAATCACCGTATGTTGTACATAATTTAGATGGTTCTATTGGAGTTAAGGGGAAAGTCAGCGATTACTCTTATGAAGAACTTATGCATTTCCATCTGCTTGATACTGATGAGAAGATTCCGAAATTTGAAGATTTCTTAAATCTTGTGGATGGCAAGGTTCCGATTATAGTAGAGCTGAAAATTGACATGATTGATACAGCAGTATGCCCTGTTGCTGATGGTTTACTCAGAAATTACAAGGGCGATTATTGTATAGAATCTTTCAATCCGCTTGGACTGTTATGGTACAAGAAGCATCATCCGCAGGTTATGCGAGGTCAGCTCGCAGAAGAGTTTTTGAAGGATGATGATATGGATTTCCATTCCAAACTTTGGAAGCTTCCTTCCAATCTCATGTTCAATTTCTTAACAAAACCGGATTTTGTTGCATATAATTACAAACATGCAAATAACTTTTCGAGAAGGCTCGTACATAGGCTCTACCGAAATACGGCAGCGGCTTGGACCATTCAAGATCAAGAGTCTCTTGATAAAGTTAGGGACAAGTTTGAGATTTTTATCTTTGACAGTTTCATACCCGATGCCAAAGACAAAATCGACAAATTCAGACAAGAAGGCACTAGGGAATATATCAGTATATAAAGCATTAGGGATATTAGGGATTGCTTTATAGGTGCTTTTGAGGGCTATGGTAATAACTGCTAAGGCAGATATTATAAATATGTATAGGGAAAGTTGCAGGCACTGCCTGCAAAGAAAGGGAAGAAAATGGCTAAAAAATGGGTCTATCTTTTTACTGAAGGAAACGCTAACATGCGTGAACTCCTTGGAGGTAAAGGTGCAAACTTGGCAGAAATGTCAAACATTAAATTGGATGGTTCAGGAGAGAGTTTTCCTGTACCACAGGGTTTTACTATTACAACAGAAGCTTGTACACAGTATTATGAAGACGGTCGTGAGATAAATGAAGAAATCATGGCTCAGATCGAAGAATACATCGTAAAGCTTGAAGGCATCACAGGTAAGAAGTTTGGTGACAAGGTTAACCCACTTCTTGTATCTGTTCGTTCAGGTGCTAGAGCATCAATGCCTGGTATGATGGACACAATTCTTAACCTCGGACTTAACGAAGAGGTTGTTAATACAATTGCTGAGCAGTCAGGTAACCCTCGTTGGGCATGGGACTGCTACAGAAGATTCATTCAGATGTATTCTGATGTAGTTATGGAAGTTGGTAAGAAGTACTTCGAGGAGCTCATCGACAAGATGAAGGCTGCAAGAGGTGTTAAGCAGGACGTAGAGCTTACAGCAGATGATCTTAAGGAGCTTGCTAACCAGTTCAAGGCTGAGTACAAGTCAAAGATTGGTGAGGACTTCCCAGATGATCCTAAGGTTCAGCTCTTTGGCGCTATCAAGGCTGTATTCCGCAGCTGGGATAACCCACGTGCTAACGTATATCGTCGTGATAACGATATCCCTTACTCATGGGGAACAGCCGTAAACGTACAGTCTATGGCATTTGGTAACATGGGTGATGACTGCGGTACAGGTGTTGCATTCACACGTGACCCTGCTACAGGTGAGAAGGGACTCTTCGGAGAATTCCTTACAAATGCTCAGGGTGAAGACGTTGTTGCTGGTGTTCGTACACCTATGCACATCTCAGAGATGGAGCAGAAGTTCCCAGAAGCATTCAAGCAGTTCAAAGATGTATGTGCAACACTTGAGAAGCACTACAGAGATATGCAGGATATGGAGTTCACTGTTGAACATGGTAAGCTCTATATGCTTCAGACAAGAAATGGTAAGAGAACAGCTCAGGCTGCTCTTAAGATAGCATGTGACCTCGTTGATGAGGGAATGAGAACAGAGGAAGAGGCAGTTGCAATGATCGATCCTCGTAACCTCGACACACTTCTTCATCCTCAGTTCGATGCAGCAGCTTTAAAGGCTGCAACACCTATGGGCAAGGGCCTTGGAGCTTCTCCTGGTGCTGCTTGCGGTAAGGTTGTATTCACAGCTGAAGATGCTGTTGAATGGGCAGCAAGAGGCGAGAAGGTTGTTCTTGTTCGTCTTGAGACATCTCCAGAAGATATCACAGGTATGAAGAGTGCTCAGGGTATCCTCACAGTTCGTGGTGGTATGACATCACACGCTGCCGTTGTTGCTCGTGGTATGGGTGAGTGCTGCGTATCAGGTTGCGGCGACATCGTTATGGACGAAGAGAACAAGAAGTTCACACTTGGTGGCAAAGAGTTCCACGAAGGCGACTTCATTTCAATTGATGGTACAACAGGTAACATCTACGATGGCGTTATCGCTACAGTTGATGCTACAATCGCAGGCGAGTTCGGACGTATCATGGCATGGGCTGACAAGTACAGAAGACTTAAGGTTCGTACAAATGCTGATACTCCTACAGATGCTAAGAAGGCTAGAGAGCTTGGCGCTGAAGGTATCGGACTTTGCCGTACAGAGCACATGTTCTTTGAGGAAGACAGAATTGCTGCATTCCGTGAGATGATCTGCTCAGATACAGCAGAAGAGAGAGAGACAGCTTTAAATAAGATTCTTCCTTATCAGCAGGGCGATTTCGAGCAGCTCTTCGAGGCTATGGAAGGAAATCCTGTTACAATCAGATTCCTTGATCCACCGCTTCATGAGTTCGTTCCTAACACAGAAGACGAGATTAAGAAGCTTGCAGATACACAGGGTAAGAGCGTAGAGCAGATTAAGGCTATCATTGCCGGCCTTCACGAGTTCAACCCTATGATGGGTCACAGAGGATGCCGTCTTGCAGTTACATATCCTGAAATTGCTAAGATGCAGACAGCTGCTGTTATCCGTGCTGCAATCAACGTACAGAAGAAACACGCTGACTGGAATATCGTTCCAGAGATCATGATTCCTCTTGTATGCGAAGAGAAAGAGCTTAAGTTCGTTAAGAAGGTAGTTGTTGAGACAGCTGATGCTGAGATCAAGGCTGCAGGCGCAGATCTTAAGTACGAAGTTGGTACAATGATCGAGATCCCAAGAGCAGCTCTTACAGCTGATGACATCGCTAAGGATGCTGACTTCTTCTGCTTCGGTACTAACGACCTTACACAGATGACATATGGCTTCTCACGTGATGATGCTGGTAAGTTCCTCGGTTCTTACTATGACAACAAGATCTTCGAGAATGATCCATTCGCTAAGCTTGACCAGACAGGTGTTGGTAAGCTCATGGATATGGCAATCAAGCTCGGTAAGCCTGTTAACCCTAACCTCCACGTAGGTATTTGCGGCGAGCACGGCGGAGATCCTTCATCAGTTGAGTTCTGCCACAAGATTGGCCTTGACTATGTAAGCTGCTCACCATTCAGAGTACCTGTTGCTAGACTTGCAGCAGCACAGGCAGCAATTGCATTAAAGGGGAACTAATAACTAATAGATATCCGCTCACCCTTATGAGAGTAGTAATCACCGAATCAGATGCTCGAGAATTTCTTGAGAATTATCCGGGGATGAAACAACTCAAGTGGCGAGAAAATATAATTATGGATATAGTTATTTAATTTTCTATCAGTTAATTAAGAGAGACTGAACAAATTTCTTAGGAAGTTTGTTTGGTCTCTTTTTTGTTATCTAAAAGTCACTTGAAATAAAAATTAAATTCATAAGGAGAAAAGAGTATGAAGTGTAAAGTAATTGCAATTTCAAATCAAAAAGGTGGAGTCGGAAAGACAACGACTGCAGCAAACCTCGGAGTAGGACTTGCCAGAAAAGGAAAAAGAGTGCTCCTCATCGACGCAGATCATCAAGGAAATCTCTCACACTGCTTTGGAATCATGAATCCGGATGACATTGATTACAGCTTTGCTGAGATTTTAGAGAATGTCATCAACAATGAAGAATTTGACGTGACAGAGGGCATTGTAAGGCTCCCTGAAGGCGTTGATTTTGTTCCCGGAAATGTGCAGCTATCAAGTCTTGAGTTATCGCTTGTAAATGTCATGGGACGTGAGCTTGTTGTAAGAGACTATATAAGCATGATCCGTGACAGATACGACTACATAATAATCGATTGCACGCCTTCTCTTGGAATGATGACGATTAATGCGCTTGTTGCTGCTGATTCCGTCATAGTTCCGATTGATGCAGGATTTCTTTCTGCAAAGGGCTTAGAGCACCTTATCAAGATTATAGGAACCATACAGCGTAAGATGAACCCTAATCTCAAGATTGAAGGCATACTTCTTACCAAAGTGGATATGAGAACCAACTATGCAAAAGAGGTTATCAAAACCTTGAAAGATGGATATGAGAAGAACATTCACTTCTTCAACGACTTTATTCCCAGTGCGGTCAAGACAGCTGAGGCGCAGGCCGTGGGAGAGAGCATCTTCGTATATGCGCCAAATACAAATGTAGCTCTTGCATATGAATCTTTGGCCGAGGAGGTAATGGAAAATGAGTAAGAAGGGGATACAGGGCAAGATAAAACTTAATTCATTTGAAGATCTCATCGGAGGACCTGAGATTGAGAGCGCAGGCATTCAGGAGATAGCTTTATCGGATCTCCATGAGTTTAGAAATCATCCATTCAAAGTACTTGATGATGAAAAGATGGAAGAGACAATCGAGAGTATCAGAGAGCACGGCGTATTGATGCCGGGAATTGTAAGGAAGCGTCCGGAAGGCGGATATGAGATTATCTCAGGCCATAGAAGAAGATATGCTTGCGAGCAGCTGGGACTTGCTACCATGCCTGTTGTCATAAAAGAATATACAGATGATGAAGCAACGATTATCATGGTGGATTCGAATATTCAAAGAGAAGAGCTGCTTCCAAGTGAAAAGGCATACGCCTACAAGATGAAATATGAGGCACTAAAGCATCAGGGAAAAGATGCAGGCGGAAGAACAATTACGACTATGGGAGAGGAAGCCGGTGAGAGCGGGAAAACAATTCAAAGATATATTTGGCTATCGAGATTGTCAAACGATTTGATAGGACTTGTTGATAGCAGAAAGCTTGCTTTTGCTGTAGGCGTGGATGTTTCATTCTTAAATAATGAAGAACAGGAATGGGTTAAGGAATTTATAGAAAACGGAAAGACAATCAGTACAGCACAATCGGCGCAGATTAAGGACTAT
>Ga0065711_1033545_pt1 | contig 25312 bp, 11 predicted proteins | sample Hoacrofraction12_FD_59098 | JGI IMG/M metagenome (GOLD analysis project Ga0065711, IMG submission 59098) | Hoatzin crop microbial communities from Cojedes, Venezuela - Epithelial fraction 12 v2 (version 2) | ecosystem: Host-associated > Birds > Digestive system > Esophagus > Crop | place...
CGCCTCGCCGCCCGGATTGGTCTCTCCCGGCGGCACGGCCCCTGGCTGAGGAGAGCGGGCGTCCCTTCAGGAGCGCGGGTGTTGAGGGGACGCCCGCACTCCTCAGCCCGGGGTCATCCGTGGAGCCCTTCGCCTTTCCGCCCTTTCCAACGTCGGTTTACCCCCGGAGACCCATTAACGGAGCGTCAGGGCCAGACCCTTGTCCGTAAATCGGTCCGGCAGCGGGTGACGGTATTTAACCTGTTTGTCCGTCCTGCCGAACGCCAGTTGCCCCGACACGGCAGGAAATTATTTCAAATATTCCTCTGACTATATCGTATTTTCCAGAATTGCCGGTGAGGCACTGCCGGTATCGCATCATAGCGCTGTTTTTTCACTGTCTGTTTCCTGCTAGATCCTCATTTGTTGGGTTTTTTTGTTGGTTTTTTTTGTTGTTTTTTTTTTTCCCCACAGCTGTGTCACACTGGTGGTTCATACCTAGACGCTAAGGAGCCCACCTTTGGTGCCTTCAGGTGCTCACCTCTCATAAATCCCTGACACGATATGTAAGTCAGCTTCTTATTGTATCGCATTTCTGCTATTCCAGCCACCAATGTCGTTAGGGTTTCCCTGTATGATAACTGGTCCCGGTTTGAACAGTCACACCTCGCACCTGTACCATTAACCCATCCCAGCTTTTTGTGTAAGGTTACAAAGTGCTTGAAAGACCAGTGCTAAAATATGGACGATCCCCGCTACTGGCTTCTCTTCAGTTCAACTGCTCTTTGTAAATGCCAGTCAGAGCCAAGCTCTGATTTATTTTGCAATTTTGTGCGCTAATCCGTCTCTTCTGTATCTGTTTTCAGTAACATTTTCCAGTACAGCATCATACCAAATATTTCTTTAGCTTCAACGGAAAGAACTCATTTATGTTACAAAAGAGTTTAATCAGGCATGAGGCACCTTGGTAAATTTGTCCATTAAAATCAGGCATGCCAATTGCATGAGTCTTTTGCAAATGCTTTTCCACTTTCCCGCCACCCAACTGTAATTTGAAGTTCTTATCAACTGTGCTAGCCCCAGTTCCAGAAAACTTATGCAAGAGCTGTTTGGGTAAGCATCCGTTCATGTTATTAGCGTCTTCCATTAATCAGATATTTCAAATGGTCAGAGCCTCCATCCTTGAACTTTCTGTCTTCGTTATCCTGTCACGCCTTCTCATTTCTTCTCAGGGAGGAAAGCATTCTGACCATCACTCAAGTCTCCATTTCTTTGAGCATTGCCATAATTTTCGCCAGCCTGGTGAAGATGTTCTGGTATAATTCAGTGGGAATCTGGCAATGTTGTTTGACCAAATGTAGAACATAACCAGCGGGGTTTTCTCTGTTAGCTTCGGGTCAACGTCCCGCAGTCTATGTCCTGGCAAGTAACAAACCTTGGCTTTTCTGCGTATACTCTGAGCAGAGGACTGTCACTTCATCTGTTGCCATACGTACTGGGTAGTCTCTTTCGAGTCGTGAATCTCAGGTTATACCCCATTTGTTCTGCTCTCAGGAAAGCATTCTGTTCTGCAGTGCCTCGTGAATTCTCTTTATGTGTGTAACATCCTTGGTTTCCGTGTCTGTGTGCATACAGTGTGCCAAGACTTGCTTTTCTTCTCATCTTCCTTGGCACTTTTTCTTCTGCCTACTTCTTTTTACGCTAGTATGAACCTTATTTTCGATTCCGTTTCTCTTTGTACTAGTTCATCCCTTATTATTTCCTGTCCCCATATTCTTAAAAGTCTGCCTTCTAGAGTTTCTTCATTCTGCGTATGTTAGGAGATGATGAACTGTCTGTGCGGCATCCTTTTTTCTCCTTAATGATTTTGAATTCCCATCTGAACTCCATTTGGAATTCTCAGATTTCCTCCTGGTATCCAGGAGTTTTGGCTCCTGATATGACACGAGTTCTGTCAGGCAACACTTTCTGGAGTAGCTTCTACCAGGTACGCACTGGAGGATAAAGCATATTCTTTATCTTCTGTTTGCTGCCACCTCTTAGCCCCATGATCTAATCTACATTATTAGAATTCATCTTTTCTGTCCAACCCTAACTCTGAAGAGAGAATAAAGACAATCCCTCAAACCTCTTCCCAAACAAATTCCTGCCAACATGCAATCCTTTGTTTCCTGCGCCCTCTTCACAGCATGATTTCAAATATGCAAATATTAGAGAGGAAATGTGATGTAGACAGTACAAGATCTTTAAAAATTAGTAATATCATCTTAATGCCAAATCACAGCATTAAAACATTGTATTTCAATCTAAGAAATGTCTTACGCCCATGAGAAAGTGTATTTATCATCTGTATGTATTATATGTATTTATTATTATTTACTATATGCGTGTGATGTGAGACATTGGACCTTAAGCCTGCCATTTGCCCAGGAACTATTACTCCTGTTCTGCATGTCAACCAAGTATAACGTGATAAAAGACCGGACCTCTGTATTTGAGCAGAGAGGGCGACTCTGCTTTGGCAAGTTAAGTTTCATTTTGACAGACAGCGTGTGGATGTGTCTGGGAGTTTTTAAATTAGTCACAACAGTGGATTAAATAGCCAGGGGAAGGTCATATGGCCGAAGATGTATAGTAATGCAGTATATTGTACAGCACTACTGTTTATACCACCAATACCGATGGGGTCAGCAGTTCTGTTCTTTTTTTCAGGTTAGTATGAAAGCTGTAGGGAGGTGAAGCAGCTGGGATTGTATGTGGCATAGATCTTCTGCAAGTGATGATGATAACCTTTGGAGAAAATTTCACTAGGGCGAGGAATAGCTAGCTGCAGGAAATAGTAAAGACTTGAGGTAACTTTTGTGTATGGATCTTTTTTAATTTCTTCATTTTGAAATTGAAAGCATTTGGGCATATTAATCCTATACATTCAGGGCAACATATGATAAATCCTTTGTGGCTAGAAATACATTTTAAAATCACTGTCCCCACACAGATAAATAGTAGTCCTATCGGTGGAAGGATGCAGGATGCCAGAGCATAATAATGAGTCAATCCAACAAATACTTTTCAGTCAATAAGGCTGTCTGTGGAGGACTGTTTATCGTGAGCAAAGGTGGCACAATCTCCCCCAAGCTGTAATATTTGACATTTTATTTGCTTTAAAATAGTGTGTTTTAAATATACAATCATATAAGGTAGTTGTGAAGATTCTTATTGCCCAGCTGTGGGGTTGATGTGTGGTTTTTCATCTCAGCAAAACGTGAAATCAAAAAAGTCTCCATCAGGAAGTGACATTTTATAAACATGCAAGGGAGCCTGAAAAACAGAGGCAGAAGTTACTGTACTGGACTTACCTCTGCAGGTGATCTTTCAAAATTATTATAGGAAGGAGAGTGACACATAATTAGTAGGATGAAGTTCGTTCCCACCGTGTAGGTACACAGACCTGTAACGAGTGGGGTAACGCTTTTTGCAACATTGAACACCTACCAACCAGCAGGCTGTTGAACAGTAGGCTGCTAAACTGTAAGAACACGTTTTTTCCTGACAGTGCGGTAAACCAAAATGAAAAGTTATTTTCTTCTCATTTTTATACAACTACGGTATTTACTTTCGCATACAAAAATATGCGTTAGCAGAATAGAGTGGTCTTCTAATTTAGATAGGTCTGAAATTTAAAATAGCAAAGATGCTATATTAGAATCCAATAATTTGTCACTGTTGCTCAGATTAAATTAGCATTTGAAATTATAAAATGCTAAATCCCAGATTGGAACAATGATTTGCTAAACCCTCCATTCATGGACTGTGTATATATGAATATTCTAATGTAACCTAAAGTGTAATGAGAAATGGGCTATTTGGCTGACATTCAGTGTGGCCTAGCAAAGGAGAAAGGGAAATTAATAAAAGGTAAAATAGGGAAAGGATGAGGAACAAGAATGAACAGGATAAACAGATTCACTTACGAAACAGAAAGGTTTCTGAGAAGTCAAGTATAAAAATTGCTACAGCCCATGGCCAGTTTGGCCAAGATATACAAAAATAATCCACACAATGGCCTTGGCAGCATTACACTGATAATATTTTTGGAAGGTTGAATTAGCGCTGAACAATATTCTAGTATGTTGGGCGCAAACACACTGATATTTTTATTAAGTGTCAAGCATGTATGTATTCCTTTTTTGCCTTCAAGAAAAACATCTGCCACAGTTAGTTGAAAGAAGTTCCCACAGGACTCCCATTTGAGTTTCTGTGAGTGTCAACTGTATGGGACTCTCGTGGTTTCTGTGTGTTTGTGCGCGTGTTCCTGTTTTTCTGAGATCTGGCTAGGACAGATTTAGCAGGCAGTGGTGAGGGCAGCAGACTCCTTGTCAGTGCTCCTATGCATAATTCTTCCACGCTCTCTCCATCTCCTTCTACCATTGCACCCTTCACTAGGAGGATCCTTTGACAGAGTTTCAGTAGCAATGAGAGCTATTAGCAGCTTTTCACACTGGTGGTTCTACTCTTTGGGGATTGCAGGTGAATTTACATATTTTGACATTTAAGGATCATGCCCTGGACATGCAAAAGACATGCATCTTTCACAAAATCTCTCAGCAAGGCTGAGAGAGCAGAAATGCTGTCACAGATGATAGAAGGCCAAAAGAGAAGCCCCTCTGCAGAGTGTAAGCTACAAAGACTCAGCCACTGATCGCATGTATGTATCTGGTGATAATGTTGACAAAATGTTCTATTTGTTTGTGTATATGATTTTAAATGGTAAAAAGGTGGTCCTTCCCACCGATCGTAGCCTAAATCTGTATGTCATCCAGACAGGGAGAAAAGCTGTACATCAAAAATCCTAAACACAGAGTTTACACAGGCACACACATGCTCGCCTCCAGAGGTGTATGCATGCGTGCATAAAGATGTGTATTAATAGGTGTATCTGTAAATTTTAAATTTTTAAGATCCCTAATGATAACATTAAAAATACAATGTTTTTTGAAAGAAAGCTGTAGGAATTACCAAAGGGGGTTGGACTATTTGTTGGTATCTAGAGTTCGTGGGTTCAAATTCCTTAGCCTTTAATAACATTAGGTGGTGATTATTGTTGAAGATTAAAAACTAGCCTGGGGAAGCAGTGTGATCTAACAGATAGGGCTTTTACCCAAGTATCAGGAGTCCAGACTGAAATACTGTTTGTGTGGAGGTCAGTAGGAAAAGTTCAGGTAATTAGGTTTTTGACTTCAGTCTTACGCCGAAGTTGGTATTTTTCTGCAGTGTGGCCTTGTACAAGTTATTTTTCCCTCTTATTTTTTTCATCTCCCATCTATCAGCCTGCCTTGACTGCAGATACAAGAGAAGTCTTCAGGGCTCTGCCTGCCCGTGTTTGTGTGTTGAGTACAGAGACATGAATTTTGGTCAGGCTATGTGATACTGTCTTAGAAATAGTAACATACTGGCACAATAGTGGCCAAGTGATAAGCAATTCATTTATCATTAGGTTCTTTTCAAATTTGAAGAGAAATTTAGGAATTACTGAAAATTAAACTTTCATGTATGTGAATTAAGGCTTAGCAGTTTGGTGTTTTAAGAGTGGACTCCCTTTTAGATGACTCTTGTATCAAGATCCTGCGTTAACAGTAATATCAGAAATTCCTTCCCTTCACTGTAAAGTGTACATTTTCCAGTTTATTAAACTAGTGGTGCTAGACAGTAAGATATTTATCCAAATTCTTCTTATTTTTAAAACTCATCGAAATTACCAGTAATTATCTCAAACCGGATTGAGATGCAATGGTAATTTGAATTTCAAGTCCTTTTGAATTTCAAGCTGCAAGACATTGACTGCAAGACCTGGGAGACAAATTCCAGCTTACAGACTGCTGGAGGGACGAAGGGCATAGAAAAGGGCAAATGAGTTACTTGAATGTCTAAGTAGGATTTTTGCATTTATAAAGGCCACTAACTATCAAGAGAACCAGTGAATAGTAGCTGCCGTATTTAGCTTTAGGCCCTTCTTAAAGTCTCATGTGACAAAAAGCATGGAAATTTTCTCTTTCCTGACCTTAACAAAATTGCAGTTCTTTGTCCTTGCAGTGTTCATTGTCTTCTGTATGGAAAATAATAGGCACTAAATACAACAACTAATGAAACAAATTAAGATGACGAACAGCTAAGAACAAATGGAAACTGCTGCACACATGGAAACACATTTAAGGTGCAAATAGAAAAGAATAAATATTGTGAAATCTCATCAGTTGTTCTGAGTCTGATCCTGACGCCTCTCAAGTCAGTGGCAAAGCCCATTAAATAGCAGTGGGAACTGTGTTTTACTTAACTAAGACATGTTAAAATCTAAGATGAACGTTTGTACAGATGAACAGGTAGGTCTTTAGCGTAATACGTTCTTCTTCATGTTGGGTACCTTTACTTTTTCCATACTGTCTTGTGCTGCACCTGGTTGTGCTGTTTGGGAGCAGTCCGGGGCCGGACTTTTCCTCTATTCGACATAATACATCAAAGAGCATTGTGCACACCTAAAGAATTATTTAAATAATTTAGGGAAATTACAGCATTATATGGAACAGTTGCTTAAAGAGTGCTGTTTCACCAGGGACGTCTGAGGTTGTCTGTTAATAAACCAGTTATTGTCAATTACTTCTGGGCTGTAGAAGCCCCTGTGTGGTTTTCATTTGTTTGATTTGGCTGTTCTCATTTACATAGTTGTTCTCAGCCTTGCTTTCTACTGTATTTCGAGTCATTTGTGGTTTAGAGGCAGAAAGAAGAAGAGATGGATAAGTCAAATCTGAGCTGCAAATCCAGTTAGGAATTGTAGTATGTTCTTCGTGCTGAAAAAAAGTATGTATTTTGAAGTGGTTATTTGCCCTAGCAATGAATTATTGCTGCAGGAGCAACACTTTCAGGAAAGGCATAGAGCAGACCTGGTTTTGGTCCATGGTTTAAAAGCCAGGAAATAAATCCTGGCTTTGGGATAAATAAGTCACGTTGGTCTGTCTTTTCTTAGTTTGAACATGAAACAGTTTGTAAACTGTCAATATTTAGTTGACACGCTGGAATACAATGAAGTTTAAAGACACAAGAAATTTCTTCAATTTGATGTATAAATAGATTACAGCATTTTCAGCATTCCAGTCTTATGATCAAGGGGAATCCAGATCAGGTTTCATTTAACCTAGTTAGAAGAGCAATGGGAATGGTTTCAGATATCTTACGTAGAGTTCAGCAGCACATTCTCTCATATATTTCAAACTCATATTGAGTAAAGACTAATATCAATAGTGGAAAAAATCTACATCTCTTCAATAGACTTTGTATGTGTTAAATCTTTCTGTTTGGTATGAGTGTATTTTAATGGGACATTTCAATAATTCATTGCTGGATTTCCTGGAATCTAGTTTGCTCGTTTTCCTGAAATACTGTTCTTCTTAGAACAGTAAGTAATCACTTTACTTTTTGTGTAAACAATTACTCGGGTTTTTTTACCAGCTATATCAATTATCTGTCAGTGCAAAAGCATGAATAATGGCAGGGCATTTAATTTTTAAGTAACATTGGATGTTATCTTAGCAAAAAGGGAATGTACACAAATTTCAGATAGTTAGATACTGTAAATCACCTGTGGCACGACTTGATCTGTAGTTATAGATCAGTTTGCAGTACTGAGTTCCTAAAATGTGGGTCCCTATGTAGCGTTTGTAGTGTAAGAGTAAGAGGAAGCGTGGAGTAGAAAGATCATCTGTTTTTAAGGTGAGAGAGCAGTTACAGGGTAGACATTAAAGTGAGTGCAACTCTGTAATAATAATATTTAGATGGCCTATTTAAATAGACTTTCCAGGGAGTCCTGATTGTTTGGAATGGTGATGTCTGTGCTCTGTAATGAGCTGAGACAACATTCATTTCGTTCAAGTATGTGAGATACTCAGGTTCAAAGGTGAACCTGTGTCTATGCCCCTCACATTTCACTTCAACACATGCCGTGCCTTTTCTTCCCCATTTTACTTGTTAAGCATGCATTCAAGAGCAAAGATTAGAGCTAGATAAATAAAGGTGTGTGAGAACGTCTACATATTTAGGTTCTGAGTAATTTTTGACAGATCTATTGCTACCATATCATGTGGGATACTGATTAGCCAAAACTGTTTCCCTGGCCTTTTTTGCGTAAACATGCTACAGAAAACTTACATTCCGCAATAGCTGCAACTTCTCTACAGAAGCACAAATACTGTTTTTGTAGTGGATAGTGGATTGATGGATTCTCTGGCTCCAAATGGAAGCTGTGTACAAAACATACGGCCTCTAATGCTTCCATGGCTTATTTCTGCTTCTATAATCAGGCTGTGCAGGTACTATAAAAGCCTGTGACTTTGCACCTGCTGAAACACTCATGCTGTCAGACACTAAAATGGTGTGGCGAATATAAACCTGATTTCTGTTCACACAGCTCTCAGTTCTTCTGCTGTTAATTTTGTTTAAAACTTAAATAAGTGGTTCAATTGAAATCCACTGAAGTGTCAGTGAAACTGAGAGGTTACTCAGCAAAATAAAAGTGCTAAAAGTAGACAAGCAGTAGTTGTTTATGATGATTTGGATGTTATATTGTAATTATTATTTTATAACTGAACACTTCCTTTATAAACTTGATTAAAAGAACAGGCACAATGTGTTGTCCTTCATCATTAATGCTGAAGACATGATCTCAGTATATATCCTTGTGTACAAATTTACAACGCTTTCAGAGTTCTCTCTTGGGAGCCGGAGAAAAATGAGAGAAGGGAACACTTGGGGAAGTGAATATTCTTAAGCTTGGCGGAGTAAACTGATGGAAGGAGTACAAACTTACTTCTGGGTTAAATGAAAAGTGTCACAATACTTTAAAAAAAAATCACTACTAGGATTCCTATAATAATCACCTATTTCATGGTAAGCCCTAACAGATTGTGCATTAGGAGTTTGATCGGTGGAATTGTCCTGAAGGTGTTAAATAGCGTGGAAACTCATTAGTAATACATTGTAAAAGCAGTGATATACTAAGCATTTTCATTTGGAGGAGGATTTTTTTTCTCAGTTGTGCTATAAATAAGTTATTCTGTATGGATAAGAATTAGCTTGGACATTTTGCAAATTAAGACCTTAGGGTATTTTTCTTCAGGGGCTTATATTCTGTTAAGGCATCTGAAAAGCATTAAAGGCTATCGATATGGAGTGGCCTCCAAGAAAAGGAGTGTGGGGAGTAGTCAGGACTTGGTGACTCCCTCTTACAGAAAGAAAGGTGTGGGTGTTGGGTTTTTTCCCAACCACAGTCACGCTCTCACTGAAGTTTGCATGAATTTGACAGTATCTGAAGCAAACTGGTAGATGGGCTGCACAATGTTAGCATTGCTTTGCAGCAAACGCGACATCGCAGTGTAAGTGTGGCAGGATATACACAATATATGCAGTAGACACAAAACAGGTACAGAAACAGAAGAGTTAGGTCTTTGGCTTCATCCCAAGAAAAATCTGGTGCTAGCGCTACAGTTAGTGGCGCTGATCTGTGCAGTGCAGACCCAGGCGGCCATGTCCCATCTCCCAGTGCTGCAGCTGACCAAATGTCCTTGTAACAGCAGTATAGAGGCCAGAAAGTGAAGAGCAGCAGCAGTATCAGAAGGATGAGGTCAGTGCAGCGGGGATGGATCCTGCACTACCTGGGCATCACCTGGCCAACAGGCAAGGCTTCCAGAACACGCAGGTCCAGGTAAGTTGCACTTGGGGGTGGCAGGAAGTCTTCCCCTTCCTGGATGACACCACCTGCTCTGCTGTTATTGCCACTGCTGTTGTTCCTCATGCTCTTCCTTTTGTGTGTAATGCAGCAAAAACCCCTATTTCTGTTAGCTATTGCCATTCCCAGAATAGTAGTTGTGGATCTCAGCAGCTCAGCTGGCAGGTCACAGGGAGAGCTTGTGACAGGCTTTTATCAGGAACCCAGTCAAAGGGCGGGCAGAAACTGTCTGATACAGCGTTGTCAAGAAGTATCCCGTAAGAAAAGAGTATTTTACCTTTATACTACCAGAACTAGTCCCCTAATTTAGTACTCTCTCTGTTTCCCCACCCCTCAGCATTTACTATGGTCACATAAATATAGTAGTTCTGAACCAGATTTATATATAAAGTGCTATTTGGAAAAGTGGTAACTGGCTTTCTTGGTAGGTGATGCCAACAAGAGAGGAGCATAGGAGTCCATTTTACATTGGCTTCTGTGATCATCAGCAAGTACATTGCATCAGAGAATGGAGAAAATATTTGTCAGAAAGAAGTATTTACTTCCCACTCATGAGAGAAATCCTAATAAGAAAACCATGGATTCACCTTCAGAGCTTGTTAATGTCAGACCATGCTATTCCATTGCAAAAAGGCAGACATTTTCTTTTAGTTTGCTCTTAACAAGCAGCTATTGTTTCCCCTTCTGCTTGACAACGTTTTATTTCATCATGCAGTGAGTCTCAGGTACAGCTGTTCATTCTATATTCTATTTATATCAACAGAATTTACCTTAAATTAATGGTTGCAAAAAGTAAATAGTAATGTGCTAAGAACATGGAAAACAAAATATGGTTTCTGGCTTGCCCAGTCTTCATCACTGAGCATATTTTTCCTTAGTGGTTGCCTTGCTGTAGTAAACAAAGTTAAGGGCTAGTCCATTTTATTAGTAACAATTCTGTATTGATGCATAAGAAAATTAATTGCTGTCCTTCCTTTTCAAAAGAGGAAGTTGCTGTTTTGCTGTAGCATGACATACAAAGCCATAAATAAACAAACAAATTTTGGTTAGGAAAAACAAATACATTTATTGACACTACAAAAACAGTAGTTCTGTGACATCAAAAAGTGCAGTTCTTATATGATTGTGTAGTTAGTGATAGAATTAGAAGCAACACTACAACTTCCTTATTTGTGGATAAATTTACTGAACAGTGCAAATGTCATGTGGGGTTAAGTCTTGAAGTTGTATTGCTCTCCGATGAAAGTGTACAGAGTTGGGTAACTGAAGTTAGTACTAGCAGGCGTACATGAAATGCAGGAATCAAGCTTGAAATCCTTGTTCAAGCAGAATTCCCATCAAAATCCAGTTTGGAAATTGGTGTCAGGAAGCACTTAGCAAGTTTTAGCAATGTCTGTTACTATGCAGAAGCAGTTTCTAAATGCTTTGCACTCTGTGATGCATAGATTCAGGCTCTTCCTTTCATTAAAATGCTAGTCAAGTGCAGGGACTGCTGATGATTTCACTTAAACCTGAACTGCAGACAAAGCCTGTGGAATTCTCAAGAAGTTTTTAATTGGGTCTGAAATGGAGATGAATACACAACCAGGGCATTTGAACACAACATGTAATAACCGTTGCTGGAACTGCAGTGATGGTGGGTTCTTACTGCCTTTCCCTTACGATGGCATTGTGCTATGGCTTGGTTTTGGCAGGAGATGACACAGAGATTAAATATCACTGAACACTGCCTGAAGTTCCAGGCATCAAATTGTTGTGACTGGTTCTTTTCATACTCTTCCAAATACTAGAAAAAATGTCAGATGCATTTATATTAAAGCCAAACATGGTTTGGAAAAATAGTAGAAAATACGGAGGTGAATTGCTCTCTGACTGAACTGCAAGATTTCCTTTAACAGTGTGGTCACAAACCTGTGAAGATAATATGCATTCATGTGGGAATGGGCCACCCTAATAAAATGAGACATTTGGCAATTATTATGCGACATATGATCCAGTATCTCCAAGGAGATTTGCTCGGTGAAAATATATGGACTGGTCCTCTCTGAGTTAGTAAGTCTTACACTTGTCTATTCATCTCTGGTTTTTTACTTTTTCTCCCTCTTTAGAGACAATAACAATTTCAACTCACATAAGCGTAGTTCCCTTGAGAATGGTTCTAAAATGCTTTTGGAGTTGTTCTACCACTGAAATAACCCTATCCTGGGTCAGCACAAATTTGGCCTGTATTTTTAATTTGTTTTCTTTTTCAGTTTTTATATGATGTTTGAAAATGGAAAAAAAAAATCATCTGCCCTACTGAAGAAGTAGACAGTCAGAGTTTGATTACTGAATACCATGAGTGATGTCGATTTCTCTCCTTGGACAATAGTGTTTGTTGTGCTGACTTGTCCTCACACTACAGATAACTCACTTCAACAGCACATAGTAATGTACATTCTGACTAATTCAGCTTGTAAGCACTTTTATTATGGTTTCTCCAGTATGGGAGGTTTGGGCTTTTTTTCAGCGTTAAGCCATACACAATTTTTAGATGATACAGTCATACAAGTAGAAGATCAGCTGAAGGAAAAGGGAAAAGTTTTTTTCTGAATTTCCCCATCTTTCAGCATTAGCAACTTTAGTTTGCATTATGATGACCATATAAAAGCCATTAAGTTTCTCCCTTTTTCCCCCTCAGTGAGGCACTCAGATTACATACCCTACTGTGAATCGGGCACTGTCCAGATCAAAGATCTCCTGGCTTATTCAAATCTTAGGACGTTTCTCCATCTAATTATCTCAGAGCTGACTTTTTTTCCTTCTCATCTGGTGCCGATAACAACGGGCAGAGACGATAAGTGAAATCAGTATTGTTGTCTGTTACAGAACTGCAGGTTGCACAATGCTGTACAGCGGATCAAACAAAATTCTGAAAGAAGGTCTGCAGCGATCGTCCAGATCTCAAACACTTTGGTGGGAAAGTTTGCGTGCAAGTTGCATGGCCCTTACCTGACAGCCCTTACGATTTAGAGATGCTAATTGAATGCTGGTACGTGTAAAGCAATGTGAAACAAGCTAAGCACAAGATGCAAACTGTTAATGGAAGTTTTCTGAAGGAAAGGATGTGGGCTATAAGAAAATGTTACTCTCAGAGTGTTGGTGGCCCTTGTGCTGCTCCGGCATGGGGGCTCACCTTGCCAGCAGTGGCAGGGAGATGGTGGGCACATGCCTGCTCTCTTCTACCCTGGCCGAGGGTGACTGTGGCAAGCAGTTCCCTTCAGTGAGAGACACACAGGGCGTAGTTCTTGGTCTGATGGCTATACTGTGTTTCAGTGAATCAGAAACATTTCAGTTTTTTCCCAGGGTGATACTAGGGGTGACTCTGTCCAGTCATAGTCTGCTCCGGTTGAAAGATTATGATATCGTCAAGGTCTTTATGAGTACACATAGGTTGGAAGAAACTAGAGGAGATAAGGATGATGGTGGAAGTGTGATGCTGAAATACAGACCAACAGTGCAGTGGAACTGTATTTTTATTCTACGTAGACCAATATCACAGTTAACCTGTGTAAATAATTCAGTATTTACTCATGTGGTAAAAGACTTTTATAATGGTAAGTAAATATATAGTGTGATAGATTTAGCATATGGGAAAGTTCATGGTGAGCTCTGCAAGAATATGAAGGTTAAGCAATATCAATGTACACACAGGTAGCAGAAAGGGGGTTCAGATTTTTTTAAAGTTAAAATGTGCATGTAGGCATGCTGTTCAAATTAACATGACAGTATGCATGTAATAATTTATTTGAAATTACTTTTCAAGAATGCTGACATAGTCAAATTTCTTAGCCTGTAGCTGTGGATTGTATATGCATGTTGTACTCGTCCGTTGTTTCTGCATCACTATTTTTGCAGATGCATTCACACCATATAGGATATGGGGCAAAACTGATTCTGAGTGTTAAATTACTACAGGATTTTTGAGCCCATATTCTTTGTGTGTTCTCACGCAAGAAGGGAAACAATGTTCTGCTTGGATCAGAGGTGACACAGAGCAGAAATGGAAAGCTGGAGATAAAGTTGTGCAAGGAGGAGGGAGATGCTTTCAGTTCCCTCCCACATTTTGTGGTGATACCTTTCCCTATCACATTTGCTTTCTCATTCCTGCTTCCCCCTTTGCATGTGTGGCAGCAGGAGGAAGTTTGCTGGGTTCCCAGTGTAGGATTCGCCACTGGTAGTCAGTGCTGCTGGCTTCCATGGAGCTGCAGCGGCTTCCAAGAGCTGGTGGTCTAGTGCTCGGCCACCACAGTTCTAGAACAGAGCACTATGAGGACTGCAAGCCAAAGTCATCTGTCCTCCTAGCAGATTGCTGGAGATTTTACCTAAGAACATGCATTTAGGTCACATCAGCATAACTGATAACAGTAGTTAGATCTGGGATTTTACTTTGGCCAGTATTCACAAAGACAAGCTGTGGGACGTGAAATGAAGTCAGTAGCAGGAACCTGACAGGGACTTGCATTATGTACCAAGAAACCTCAAGTGACAAGTTTGTATGACTTTACCCTGTAGAACGTCTAACGTGTATTACTTCCTCCCCTGACTCATATGCAGTTGCACGTAGACAGGAACCTTGTAACCCTGTTTTTGCTTTGTAAATCATTAGGCTTAACACCTTTTAGCCTCATCTTGTTGAAATACTGAAATGAAAAACCGCACCCTCACAGTCCCCACTGACCCTCATTCTAGCCTAGACAAATTCCTCTCTGCAGGAGTTACTGGCACTAGCCCGCTCAACTGTAAAAGAAAAAGCTTTATGACAGAGCACTGATGGTAGGATTACGGCTGCAAGACAATCCTTCTTCCTTTGTTTCGATACTGGGTTTACAAGGAATGAGACATGGTAAATTAAACCATTTGGGGATCTGCAAATACAGAGCAGAAAAAGCTGAGTAACATATAGCATAGCAACATTGTGGTCTGTAAGGAATCTATCTAGCCAGTATGCTAATCCTATTCTAAATAATAAAAAAAAAAAGTGATTAAAGTGATCAGAATCTGGGTGGGTGCGGGAGGCAGAGATGAGCATTCTACAGTTTTTCCCAGACAACACAGAACCTGAATTACAAGCTGACATCACAGCTCTGATGAGTAAACTTGAAAGCACTTGTCCTCAGTCTCCTCCATGCTGTGTTGCAAAGAAAAAGTATCAGAATATCTTGGAAGGCATGGAAGTTAAAGATGTGTTAAGAGTTTTATGAGCCTATTTTCACAGGTTGTAACACAAGAAGAAAAGAGTAATTCAGCAATGTTTTTCATCATAAATTTTCAGAGTATTAGCGGAGTTTTAAAAAAATTTACAATAGTACTTAGAAGAAAACAATAGAGGCAAAGAAATTTGATGTCAAGTTTGCTTCCAAATTCACTATATATAATGCAGGACAAACCTTGTTCTTAATTGTGCTGATATCTATCTGGAACAACTGCACTATGAAGTGGAAGTAATACTGAAGTTGTGTGCAATCTAACTCTGTAAAAATGGCCTTCTGGTAACACAAAGGACCTAAGAAGTACCCAGTGGATATCCATGAAAATTATAGGGTTTGCATATCGGTTGCTTCAATTTGCTATATTTACATTTTCCACCACAATTTCTTTAACCATATGCCAACTACCCACTAAAGATTTGATTTCCCACCCCAAAAAAGGCCCAAGAAAAGAAATGTCATGAAAATATCATGTCTGTATATTCTTATTTTATTCTCCTCAGTGGCTTCCTGAAGCTTAAAAGGACTACCAAAACCCACACTTCTATACATAAAATCACCTCTGCGTAAATATGATTACAAATGGCACCAGGGATAAGGAAATGTGTTCTCATTCTTGTGTGGACACTAATTCATTGAATGATATCAAGCGAATTTCTTCATCTCATTGCATCACAGTTACTCCATTTTCGAAATAAGGTTGATGAATATCCAGCGTTGTTAATCGTCTTGAGATCTGCAGTTATAAAATAGCAACAGCATAGGCAGATTCAAGATGACAAATGATCCACATGTAGTTTCGTGATCCTGGCCTATGGCAAAAGCTTTATGTTGCCATGATAGTTTATTCAATAGCCTGTAGCAGTTGCTAAGTAAGCACTGAAGATTATGAAATAACTAATACTCAGAATTAAAACCTGTAGAAAGATTTATCGAGTTCACCACAAGACCTCCCTAAAGACTTCCCCAGTTTCTTGTTTGGAAAGCGTTTTAAATTCATCACCGTCATTGTTTTTATGTTGCTAATTCCCAGACCCCCATTCAAGTTCTGTGCATTGAAAAGAATAAATGCATTACCCAGGTAGGTCTTCAGAAATTTACTTCTTCATTTGTTTGTTACTCAATATGTACGGTCGTTTTGTGGCTGTTAGGGTCTGGCCATAAATGCAAAAAACTGATTATCGTGTATTCATTGCTGTCTTATCTAGGTACTATCTAATCTAGCTTAACTTTTCACTAGTGCTTACAAAACATGATTCCATAAAAGCTTTTTCTCATGACAGGAGAATGTTCATGAATAAGGATTATTCATGGGAACAAGATTTACAGGGCTGGGCCCAAAGGTAGCAAGTATATTGAGGTTCTGTAGCTTTTGAAAAAAAGAAGTGGGAAACTTTATCTCTGAGCATGGAAAATATGTCCGAACATATAATCAGTGTCAGTCTCTGTGAAGACAATCCTTTTGCAATGAAATGTGATCCAAAAGGATGTCAGAGGCATGTTCGCCATTCACCAGCATTAAATTCAAGTCTGAAATGTGGCATGCTGAGTGGAGTCCGATGTTTTTGGCTTAAATTGGAGAACGGATGTGCTCCTGTTTCTAGGATTAAGACCGTGCAGGCCTTTAAGACATTGTCCAGTGGCTTGGCGTGTCAGTAAATGTGACTGCTCAGTCCTGAGAGTGCCAGCGTCACAGCCCCTCTTGCCTGTCGCCTGCTCTGGCGTCCGACGGGCCATGCGTGCGGTGGCCTTACGTGAGCCTGCAGCAGCAGGACTGCTGGCTGTCCCCACAGGCATGCACAGCGGAGCCCGCTGCCAGCGGCAGCTTGCTGCCCGTCAGAGCTGGGTCCACCCTGCCCGGACTCAGAGCGGCGTGCAGGGCTGTTTGCGCTCCAGACAGATTATGTTGCAGCAAGCTTGCATACAGAGAGCAAAGGTGTGCGAGATGGAGTCTGGTTCTTTGGGTATTGCCAAAGTGAATAAAATTTAAAGGTATGTTTTACCCGTACCAGTTCTGAGCAATTCCCATCCTTAATGTAAACCTCGGTATGATACAGTGTTTGTTTCCTTAACTCAGGACCTGCCTTTATAACCGCAGCTTTGTTTAGCACACATACCTATGCCTCTAAAATTGTCTATTTCTAAGAAACATATAAAACCCATCAGAATGATGCTCATTCTGGGGTCATGTACTTATACCTTGGACCAGACCGAATTTACAAGCCTTAGGGGTATACAATGTAGCTTTCATCCAAAGCTTAATTTTATTTTCAATTCTGTTGATAAATTTACTGTACTGATTTCAAAGTCATAGGGCATGTTAGCTGGATGGCTAAAATTTTTTCAGAAGGGGGACTGTGTATTTATAAGGATAACAGTAACATTCAGAGTGACATCAATAAGGGTTATAAAAATAATCAAAAGTGTTTACTTAAGTAATTACCACACAGAATAACAAATGAGGAGTAGGAAAATACAATTCCTGTGTGGAGGTTTTGCATAGCTGCCTCCTGCTATTCTGCTTTCCTCTCCCGCACTGATCGTCGGGGCTGGACACTAGGCCGTATACATCACTTTAACGTGGTAGACCCCTTTTGCCCACCAGGTGGGCAAACACCAAGCAAATGTGGTCATGAAGACCTTACAGTCCCCCATAAATATGGTATGGTTTTACTAAGGAGCATGAATGACTATGGTAAAAATATAGTGAAGACCAGGCGTTTAAGTTTCCTGGGAGGTGTGTAGAGTGAGCTCGGCTGTTTCGTGCTGTGGGAAAACCATCATGCTTGTTCTCCGCTGTAGTCTTGCCTCAAGATTGCCTGTGCGTGTTTGTTCCTTCCAGTTTGTTCTTCCAAGCGGTGCAGACAAGCCCTTGGTCCCATCCTCCCGGAGCAGGAACAACGTGTTGTCACGTCTTGCAGTGACTTTGTAATGCGGAGAAACTGGCATGGGGATGAGATCACGCTTGTTCTCTTTTCTGAGCTGAAGGAATGTAAACCCACTGACCCTGTATATATGCAGATGCGGGCAGATGCTCTTATGCACATCACTTTGCAATTCAACATTGTGCTTAGCCCTTACACTGCATCATGAAGTGCAGAAATTAGCAGCAAGTGGTCTTACGAGATGCCACCACTGCATCAAGAATAAAAGCAAGCTTCTCAGGTGGGCTGACCCTGACATGAGAGGTGGACCAGAGTCCCTCATTCCCTGGGCAGGCCCATGAGAAGGGACCAAGAACAGAAAACTTGGTTACCACGTTAGTTACTGCGAGGACACCTCAGAGGAAAGTGTGATGGGCAAGGGAGTCTCTAGAGACTTCCACCTGAATCCAGGTGAGCTGTGAGTAAATCCTCTTGAATGCGCAAGACGCCCCTTACCTGCCTCCAGAGCTGCTTCTATGCAGCCGTGGGAGCCCCCGTGGAAGGTGCTGTGTGAATCCCCTTTGGAAAGCATTCATTCCTGGTGTGACTTCCACATGGAAGTCTGGCAGTCAACAGCCTCATGAGTGTGCAAACTGCATGTGCTGTCTTACCTGGAACAATCCTTCTCCATGCTCTATTGCAGCTCAAGTTGGCCCCGGGAGCAAATCTGTGGCATCCAAGTTGAACAGGGGTTACTGCTGAAGAAGATGGCATGGCCCTTTGTTCTGTGTGGCCAGGGAGTAGGTTTCTGAAGAGGATCCATATCTGAGGAATACATGGAAGAAACAAGCTGTCCATACGGAATAATTGCTGTCACAGTCTGGGACGGTGAGAAGTTGGTATTAACCTCTAATCATCTATCCTCATTTTCTCCAATAAAATTCAATGCTCAGCCAGCGTAAACAGGACTCGAAAGGTAGAATTCATGTGACTTTAGCTTGTCTAACTCTAGTTGTCTCCAGCACAATGGAGAGCAGGGTGCTGAGGTTCCTAGCGCTCGAGGGATACCTTCAGTGGCGTTTAGGGTAGGGGCATTTAGGTGTAGACTCATTGGTGGCAGTCACTTATACTGCATAAGAAGATTACAATCCCTGAGCAATCCTATTAATTAATACAATTAATTATAATAGTTCTAACGTTCAGAGAGAGCTTCTGCCCAGAATGGGTCAGAGAGAGCTCCCTGCTACTGGTGCGCAGAGGATGTTCCACAGTAGGATGCAGCACGGGTGGCACGTGGGAAAGTCAGGTTTGTTGCAGCACCTTCTGCGTGAGTGACCAGTGGTGAAATGCTACGCGTGGTCCGAGCTGACCGTGCAGAAGGGCTGCGTGCCCCCAGGCAGTGGGGCAGGGGCCTGCCCTCCGGCTCCCAGCTGGGGCTGAGCTCAGGTGGAACAGCCTCTCTCCCTATGGGTTGTTACAGCTTGATCATGCTGTGCCCCCCCAAATAGTCTTTTCAAGTTGAAACAATATCTTATTTGGATTTTCTTTAAATCAGTTTCCTTCCTCCGATGAGGCTGGGTAAAAAGCTCTGTAAGCAAATAAATAAACAGAACTATAATTTGTACACATTGTACTTAAATATAAATTATTTATTAATATTACTTCAGCTACAATAAATAAAATAATCTTTTACAGAAAAATAAAATTTATAAAATTACTATGATATAGCTACAAGGAAGGAAAAGTTGTTTCTGCTCCAGTAACAGAGTTTTTGTATTTCCCTAAAAATCCGCTTACTAGCCCAGTTCAGTCCCCACTGAGTAGAGAAGTCTAAGGAGTGGAGAGGAGCAGAGATAATTAAATGTTTAAGGAAAAGCTCTGATAAGGATATAAAGTAAGCAGCATAGTAAAAGACCTGCCCATTATGACTACAGATTATGATCTCATCCCCAACGAATCTCTCAACCCAATTTTATTTTCAAATGCCTTTGAACCAAAAGGAAGCATGTACTGAAAATACAATGAGAAAACATCTTAAGGTCCATCCTTTTGCATGCTATGGATTCGTGAAAGATGTATCCTGTATCTTTACAGGATATGTTTGTGCTATGGTATAAATTATCTAGCTCTACTTTGATTTCAGAAGCTGTAACGAGATGGCTTATGGTTCAAATCTGTATCAGGCTGTAGTAGTGAGAAAAAACAAACGACTGTTCTCACCTGTGACATTTTAAGTGCTTTTTAGCAACGTTGAATATCCAGACAAACCAACATTGCTTTGAAAGCTACTGTGGTAAATCATTAGTGATAATATGGCCAGAGACAATTATGAACATGTAAAATAAACAAAACTGGCATTTTCTAAATATGTCTCCAAGGTCCGATCGTTTGCTCTGCATCACGTGCATTTCAAAGGATCCATAGATGTGCTACAATGAGTAAATATGTATATATAGCAAAATTTAAAAATAGGTCATAGTTACATGAAAAAATAACACTTCTCTTAAGAACTAATAGCTAGGAGTCATCATACCATGTCGTATGTCCACACGAGCAGAGTTACTGGCTCCAGTGCAGATAGCTGTGGGAGCAGAGGGATGTGAAATCAGGTCCAATATTCGTTTGCTTATTCTAGCATAGATCGTCCTTAGAAAAGCAAGAGAAAGGCTCTTTATTCCTGCAAAACTTGTGGTGTTATCCTCTGTAACCTTCATGAGGGTGGGGAGTTCATACCAGAACCTTTGCACAGCTGCTGGCAGGCTGGCTGCCCGGGGCTGCTCTCCCGAGGAGTCAGCACAGACCCGGGCACTCCGTAACGCAGCACCCAGGTATGCTGACCCCCCAGCATGCAAAGGGCTGTTCCTGCGGGAAGAAATCCTCTTTCTCAGAAAGAGAGACATAGAATTTAGGGGGGAAATGGAAAGGTTTGGTCATGTTCCCACCGAAGCTGCTTGAAATGCATATGACTGACTTATCTAGGGAGTATGAGAAAACCAGCCAGTTTTAATTAATAGCCTCTATTCAGCTGTCAGAATCCAGTGGGTCTGCTGATGAGACAGAGACATGACAGATCGCCCTCTACTAACATGCCTTTAAGGTAGTAAGATGTATGTTTAAAAACATATACTTAGTCATCGGCACAAATCTTGAAGTCTTTCACAGATGCCCAGATTTGTATCTCAGTTACAGATTTCCTTGAACGAGACACTCAGTTTAACTTCCTAAAACAAGTCAAACCTGACACAAAAATTATTAATTATTGGACAAAAAGGTATCATCACAACCATCTGTGAATAAAAAGAAGAGGGGAGTTTCACCATTGGAGATAGAAAATTCACAGCTGTAACATCTAATGTGTGGGGGTTTTTTTTAATTATCCAGATGAATAACAGATTTCAGAATTGCTAAAATGACTGCTTTACATTGTTTTGGATGCTGTTGTTCTGTTTTGCAGTGACAGAGTTTTCCACAGGAGAAAAATGTGGAATCCCAGCCTAAAATCTCACATTGCAGGGGTAATGTCCTCAGCCTCATGTCGGGCCAGAACTGGCCACCTGCTCAGGAATGTCACTGAAACGCTTGCAGCCGCCCGTGAAAGCCCGTCAGCCCCTTTCCATGACTGCAGGTATGGTAACAGGGATTTGTACCTGGGCTTTTCCAACGGTGAGTGCTCAGCAGAGCTTCCACGCGATTTCTTGTGAGATACGTGCAGTGTACAGGATAATGATTACGTCTGACCAGACTAAACCTCGCGGTGTTAGCATTACCTCAGAGTTAGCAGTTGAATTACCGTGGGTATGTTCCTGCTTCATAGTTGAGCACTGCACAGCAGAGTTGCACCCGAGGGCTCACAGAGGGAGGTCCGAGCTGTCGGTACCCCTCAGAGCATCCTTACTGCAACTGCCTTCTTGCTTTGGAGGAGGTTCTTGTTTGGAGAAAGTGCCCTCAGTGTTGGAGCCCATAAAAGAGCTTTTCTCTGTGGGAGAAAGCAGATCTGTGAAAATCCTCAGGCCAGCCTGTGGATCCCTCGTTTCAGGAAGAAGCCATAGAGCCTTTGGGAAACAGCCTACACCTGTCTTCTGCAGGCTGTGGAGGAAAGTTTATCTGTGTCTCCTGACTGTGTACCAAGCAATGTGTACTAACCGTGTTTGTGGGTAAACACAGCAGCGAGTGCACTTCCAGCTTTGAGGAGGTAAGGTCAGCACGGCAGGCTGAGGGAGCAGAGCTGAGCCTTAGCTCACAGCTGAAAAGGTCTGGTCTCCACTCCTCGCACACAAGGACAGTGACCATGCATGACTTGTACGACAGCTGAGTATTTAGCCAGTGGTAAGCACACTCTTGGCAGCAAAGAGAAAGCAAGAAAGTGAAAAGTGACAGAAACAGGCCTTCAGGTTAGTACTTCAGTCTCCACATCATCCCTGCGAGTGAATTCATATACCCTCAGCCGATCAATTTCCTTTCATCTGCATAGGTGTGTTGAGACCCACAGGGTAACATCAGGTCTCCGCACACACACACCTGCGTTGCATGAATGCCTCTTGTGTGGCTGACGGGAAATTCTGGAGGCTGTGAGCCTATGGCAAAATATAGGTGGGTCTGGTTTCCCTAGTCATCATCTTTAGTATTACACATGCCATGATGATGAAGCACTGCAAATCATGAGTCTGCTTGCATTCACTGATAAACCTGTCATGCAAAAGGCTCTTTGGAGTAGGAATTCAGCAAAGGGCATTTTACATCTGTCAGAAATAATTCAGGGGTGTGGAGTGACTCACTGGGAAGTGCATGAATAATCAAGACTTCACAAAGCCATGAACTTTTGTCTGGCACTTCAGGGGGGAACAAGTTCCCTGTGTTAGGGATTGTGTTCTGGGGACTGATGCTAGCAAAAATACCAGAAAGAGGGATTTTTTTCAATGAAAACAGACTGGCCACTTTTAAAGTGCAGTTTTGTGTATGCCAGCTTATCATGGATGTAAGACTGCAAAGCTCAGTGTAGAAAATAAAACTGAGCAAGCAGGCAAGCCTTGCTCTGGTGTATGGTCAGAGGAGTTTCTGCTGTAATCAGAGGAGTGATATCACATCTCAAGGTGTGTCAGTTTCCTAAACTGAAACAGTAGTGCAGTGAACCAACAAAGAAATCCACAGCCTCAAAGCAGGTGGGGGTTGAGATCAGTCCCAGAGAAAAGCCCTGTCCCACCACCAGGTCGTCCTTCCCTCGGGAAGCCTCACAGAGCACCTGCCCTGCAGTAGGGTGCGAACCGTCACATAGACGACAAGAGGGGCTTGTCTGTCCCACCAGCTGCCGACTCCGGCACATGTCTCCATCGCTCTTCCCAGGCGTCTCTCCTAAACAATGCTCTTTTGCGAAGGGGATGAGGTGAATCAATCAGCGGTGGCTTATTTACCATAAACAAGTTCTCAAAATATATACCTTAACCTGTCGTGACCTCATATCTAATGGTCAGCGGGACCTGCATGTGCAGAAGGGTGACTGGAAGAAAATGAGGGTAATCAGTAAACATCTTTCCCACACAGAGCCCAGAGACACCTTCTCTACCGTACAACAAACTCTTCTTGAGATATCACTTCTTAGTTGTTTTTTTTTTCCCCAGGACAGAATATTGTTCTAATTATAATCAGGTACCATGTTAGGTGAACAGGTAATAAGGTAATTAATGGACAGAATGGATAGTTTTGAGAAGCAGTTGATGCCAGGTAAACCTTAAAAATAAAGGATTAAACTAAAAATCAAGGCGTAAAATTTGAGACTAGAACAGACAAAGGGGAAATTAATTCAGCCTAAGCTGAGTGATTTAATTAGTGAAGGACTCGGATCTTTCCCTCACCCCAGTAAGAGGCAGAGAGATTTGTGTTTCAAAGGAGTGATAGATTAACTATTTCCTTTGCCCTTGGCCAAGACTAGAAAGTTGCCAACCGCTGCTGGTTCCTGCTTGCTGTATGGAAATGAGGAGCTTGATTTTTTTTTTTTTTTTTGACTGCAAACCAAGCAACCAGTAGGAGTTGTGCTGATGTGAGGTTTTGATTTGCTGCGCTGCGCAAGAAGAGCAACGAGAAGGGGGAGAAGGTGGGGTCATTTTTTGGCTAGCCTGTGCCGAGGTCCAGAGCCAAGGTACCGTGCAGGGTTCAGGTGCTGTGACCCCCAGCTTGTGCCATCGGGGCTACCAGGTACTGCATCCCCTGGAAGACAGAGCGCTCTGTCACAGAAACTGAGAGCTGGAGATATCAACAGTGCGTGGGAACGGGAGACTTGGTAAATGCAAGAGATGGCAGGAAATCGTTGTAGGCTGAGGAAAGGCTGGGAGAAAGCTTGCGAGTTTCAGTCACAGATTGGAGAGCGGATGAATTAAGTGACAGACATTAGCTTGTGTTATGTGTGTAGTAAGGTCCAGAGGTTGTCACTACAGATCACCTATTTCCAGCACTTATTTTCTTTATGTAAGTTGTAAAATACTTCTAAAAAGTACTGGTTAGGCGACAGGCTAATCTACCCTTGATCTGTTCTTGCAAGGACAGGGTCACTGTGGGCTGAATTCATCATGACCACAGCTTACCAGCACTTTGTCGGACTGCTTGATCCGACGTGCGTAAGATAGACAGTGAATGTGAGCTCCGAGAGCGCAAGTCCATGACAAAGGCATGTCTTGGAGCAGGGCGAGGAATGCAGAGGCGTGTGCTGGAAGGTGTGGCAGGTATGCGTGAGCTGTTAATGACTGTGCTGAAGAAATCCTGGTGATACAGAGGTGAAAGAGTCCAAGAACTGGAGCACAGCCCATGCTTTGGTATCAGCTGAAGGTCTGGTCTGCGACCGTAGCAGCTGGTGGAGGTTCCTGGCATGGAAATGCCATTCAGGAGCAGTGATTCTAAATCTCACACGCTAGCAAAAGATATGAGCCTGCCTTGTTGTTATCCTAATTTTCAAAGACTTTATAATGCTTTGCACAGCCATCCCGTCTTTCATTTGAGAGTTCACCGGACAGGGCACTTCACAGCTGTTACCACCCTCCTCTTCACAAGGCCCCTCTGAAGCTGACCTCCCTGTCACCCACTTACAAGCGAGGAAAGGCAGCAAAATGAGGGGTTTCATTTACTCTGATGGAAAGTGGCTAGAACTGAGAAATATGATAGATGAAATGTGGCAAAAGCACTGTCTAGCATTCCTAAAGCTGAAATATGAAAAGCTAAGTTCTGCAACTTGAAATACACGGAGTCTTGTCAGATTGCGAGTCAAAGCTGTGGCAGGACCTGAACCCGCCTTGTCAGCCCTGCGACTGAGCTGCGAGTCCCTGTGTGTGCTTCAGCTGCGCGTACCACAGGGACCTGCACAGTCCGTACATGAGCGCTGCTCCGCCTGCCTGCATTGCCTTGCTGCAAAGAATGGCCCTGAAGTATGGGTGGTCAACATTGCACCAAAATTTCTTCCCGCC
>Ga0065711_1004128_pt1 | contig 25311 bp, 14 predicted proteins | sample Hoacrofraction12_FD_59098 | JGI IMG/M metagenome (GOLD analysis project Ga0065711, IMG submission 59098) | Hoatzin crop microbial communities from Cojedes, Venezuela - Epithelial fraction 12 v2 (version 2) | ecosystem: Host-associated > Birds > Digestive system > Esophagus > Crop | place...
AGGCTGAACAGCCCCAGCTCCCTCAGCCTGTCCTCATAGGAGAGGTGCTCCAGCCCTCTGATCATCTTCGTGGCCTCCTCTGGCCCCGCTCCAACACATCCATGTCCTTCTTATGTTGGGGGCTCCAGAGCTGAACGCAGGACTCCAGGTGGGATCTCAGGAGAGCGGAGTAAAGGGGCAGAATCCCCTCCCTCGCCCTGCTGCCCACGCTTCTCTTGATGCAGCCCAGGATGCGGTTGGCTTTCTGGGCTGCAAGCGCACGTTGCCAGCTCATGTTGAGCTTCTCATCCATCAGTACCCCCAAGTCCTTCTCCTCAGGGCTGCTCTTGAGCCGCTCTCCGCCCAGCCTGTACTTGTGTTTGGGATTGCCCCAACCCACGTGCAGGACCTTGCACTTGGCCTTGTGAACTTCATGCGGTTCANGCAGGCCCACCTCTCCAGCCTGTCCAGGTCCCTCTGAATGGCATCCCTTCCTCCAGCGTGTCAGTTACTGCCTTTTGTTTATTTTGAGCTCATCAGGGGAGGAATATAATCAGATAATATTTGAAATTACAATCTTGGCTAAGAGAAAACATAAAAAAGTGAGGTAGTCCTCACCCCAGATTAGCATTCCAAAGCTGATAAGTAGACAGGCCAAATCATCTGCACTCATTTCCGAGCAACAATTTAGGATTCAGGGGGATCGGATATTGCACTAAGCAGCTTTGAGGAAATACGGCTGGGGTGATCAAGGTGGGAGAATAAAGCTGCAACAGCAGAAGCTGGAGCAATTTGCTAGTCGCTCGCAGCTGAAGAATGCAAATATTCCTCATCCCGCTAGAAAATTAGGGGTCTGCAGAGATAGAAATGGCAATGATTAATCCCAAATTTTTACCCACATTTAAAGGAGACCGTTTGATCCCAGAAGGCTCCACAAAACCTCTGCCACTTGCCCAGTAAGCCTCACCACGTGGGCAGTGTGGGCAGTAACAAGCTCCAGACTGTTAGCACGAAAGTGCAAAAAAATTGTGATGTGCCAGAGGGAAAGCAAAAAAATAGGAAGCTCTTGCTGATGTCTTGAACTACTGAATTAGCAGCGAATTTGCTAGCTAAAAAAAGGCCGGCTGGTGCGAAGAAACAGGTTGCTTTCCCAACTTCAAAGCCTCCACCAGGCTGTCCAGGGAGGATATTTCCTTCCATGAACAGCCCATTTAACTCCTGAGGGCATGAGTGAGATGGATTAAGCCAGCTCCTGACAGAGACTTTTTTTTTCGTCTTGCAAAAATGTTAAACAGTTTGGGCTCAAGGGGAGCAAATACGTTTTTGAAAGGTTTTTATGGAAATTCCTTCTGCAACAGGGCCAGAGATAGACCTTTCTGCGCTGCAATTGCAGGAGGAGGTGACCTCCTGAGTTACAGCTGAAGGAAATTCACTTTATTACCTAAGCCATGGTTATTTTCTCAGAAACTTTGTGCTTCAGGGTGTGTGGAGGGGGTTCTCCAAGAAAAGGTTTTTGCCTCTGAGCATGGCTTGGTCGTTCTCAGCAAATCCCTGCTGTCAGGGGCCCATTGGGAAGGAGGGCGAGGGGGGTTTAATTACAGGGGTTACAGAAGCGGGCAAGGGAGAGACGATCCGTAGGGAGGCATTGGGCTCCAAGTCTTGTGCTTAGGTTTGTTACGCCTGCTTTGAATGTGTGCATAGGCATGAAGGTGTTGAAGTCGGTAAAAATTTGGCTGATTTTTGTAACAGTGAAGCTTCCAAAATTGCTTCATCTTCATGCAATCTGGCTTTCTGAAGTGTTGGCGTTCCATGGCGTTCTGCATACTGTGCTAAATTCAGCAGGTTTTTTTCACGTTGAAGTGGAGCTACAATAATTTCTGTGGCCTGTGGGTTGTTTCAATTATTTACTTCTGCAAAAAGATTTTTTTTATAAATCCTTTCTCTTTCATATTATTAACTTTCTTGTCAAACTTTTATTTAAACCACAGAGACAAAGATGGATCTTTCCTTTATAGCTCTGCAAAGTTAGATTTACTTCTTTGACCTGTTTCAGTGTGATTGAAAGCTCATCTGTCTCCTTTTTATTGGCTTTCGGTAAAGCATGTATTTCTTTGTTTCCCTTTTTCATTCTGCATTGTCTTGTGAAAATATGTAACTTCAAGCTGTAAAAAATTATCCTCCTACAGGGAATAAAAAAAATGACAACCTGTAATCCAATCCAAGAGAAGGTTTATGTCTTTAATTAGCTGCTTGGATTGTATTCGTGTATGATTCAAATAAAATGAACTATGAGCAATAATAAAGGTACTGCAGTCACCTCTGACCTTGCAGAGAAGAATGCTAAAGCCAGAAAGCTTTTTTGGCTCAACATCAGTGTCGCCTCCTTGAATTTGTCTTTCTTTGGAGCTAACTTTTTGCCATAAAAAGTGTGCAGAGTGCTCCCACTGCAGTTAACTCGCTTGGCCAAGGGCATGATTTGGCTTGCGGGCCGTTAACTCCAAAGACTGGTATTTTAAATAGTGTTGCACTCCACTTGTGTAATTAGTTCTTTCAGCGCTCTAATCCTAGAGTATATGTTTCTAACCCCTCTGCAAGAGTTATTTACTCTTGCTTTTTAATGCACTTAAGGACATAAAATGGCTTTTGTGTTATGTTACAGTTAATATTTCTATTTATAGAGGTTGTTAATGTTTTGCCTTACTCGAGGGGATGATCTTGTGATCATCCATAGTATTATATTAGGCAGAGAAAATTTTGCTCCATATACATGTCATTCTTCTTTGCTTCGAAAGAGCTGAATGAGCATGTGGGTTATATCCAGGGCTATTGATCCTGGGACTGGTTTTGATAGAAGGTGCTGACTCGCAGCAGCAACCCAAACTTGATCAGCGTTTCCTTCTTCTCAGCGGGAAGCATCTCCGCGGTGTCTCTAGCAGGCTCCTGACCCTCTGCAGCAGGGCCAGCACTTCAAAGGCACGTTGTCAGGCTTAATGTACTGCGATTTGCAATGTGTTTGCAGAGTTCCAGGTAGGGAACAGCAGTAAAATCTTGCTCACTTACTACTTGCAGTAGCTTAATTTATCAAGGCGTTTTGCTACGTTTTCTATGCAATGGCTTCCACTATATCGGAATGTAAATAAGTACTATAGCCGCTTTTTGCTTGTCTGCAGGGGTGAAATACCATCTCACTGGCGTGTAAGGGGCAGGCTCAGGTGCCGCAGTGTATAGCAAATATTCACCGCTGTTCTGTTCCTAAATGCGTGGAATCGCATTCAAACCAACAGAATTGTAATCAAAGTAGAACAAATGCTGCTAAAATTAGCAGCTGTTAAACCTGCCGGTTAGGGGTAGAAAAATCTTCAAAAGACCTGTGTTTCACAGTGTTTTGAATATGGTGGTCGAGTTCTGGCGTTCGTGTTTTTGGGTTGGAAGCATATGGATACATATTTTTTCATTGACGTTCCTGTTCATTCTTTAGGCATATTTTGTTCTGGTGTTACTGAGATTTAATCACTCAGTCCTGACATTCATTAAATATGAGCTATTTTTATATAGGCTTTTAAAAATAGTTGTAAATTGGAAATTAATAATGTTCATTTAGCACTTTTGCCTTCTTTATGAAATCATGATTTATTTTGGTACATTTGTTGCAGTGTTGTCTACCTGTAAAACTGTGTTTCGGTCACTTGCTGCCCAAACAGCCTACCAACAAAAAGCCTCCAAATCCAACCAAAAAAAAACCCCAAATCCCTGTTTAAGCCAGGCATGCTGAGGTAGAAGGCATCTAGGTACTACAGTAACCTCCACTCTGAAATCAAAGGGCTGGTTAATATAATCTTGAAGAGCTGAAAAATATTTCAGAGCATAGATGGACATTTCCAAATGAAAAGTTGGGTTTAGAAGGCAGTTATGACAGAGTTCAGCATCCAAGGTTAATGCGTGAATGTTGAGGCAATTGTGGGGTAAGTGGAAATTTCAGCTATGAAATGAAGACTAAAGAAATAAAGAAAAGAGAGGAACTGGTCAGGAATGTATAGCAGAAGAATGTAAATATTAAAAAACCAAAAAATATATGTATGGATTAAAGCTACAAAGGGATTTCAATATTTTACTGGTTAAAAAAACCCAACAAACAGAATTATTTCCTGCACTCTTTGGACCTCTTTGTCTAGATGTGGGGTAATGGTGATCATCCACATACTTCATTAGACCAAGTGTTCATTTGTGCTCTGCCTTCACTGGGTTTACCACCGAACGTGAAAATACCAATGGAAATAATTCCCTGATGAAAAAATCCAGTCCTCCTTCGGGATGATGCCATAGTTCACGTGGTGCCGCACTGGGAGTGTACCGAGGGCAGAAACGTCTGTGTGTGGTGTAAGGATACACGTTTGTGATTGAATGAACCGCACGACAGGGCTCACAGCTGTGAGTTGATGTGGTTGGTACGATCGCTTTGTGCAGCCAGTGGACTCTGGGGAAAGGTCGAAGCGCTGTGGGTGGTGATTTGAGGACACGGGTTAGTTCCCTTTTCCCTTACGGTCGCTAATGTGCTCTGAGCTTTGCTGCTTCAAAACTATGTGCCCGCCTCTTTTTTTTTTTTTCTTTCTTCTGTTTGTGCCTGTCTTGTTGGTACTGCTCACTGCCTCTAGGTAGAGGAGCATGAAGTTAGTAAAATATTTGTGGTGAGGGTAAGGAAAGCATTGCTTTGAAGTTTATTAGGTATGAAATATCTCAAAGGTAGTCAAGGCTTTGCTCTGGGTAGCAAATCTAAAATTTTGCAAGTCTGTCACTGGTCAGAGTTGATCACTTGCATGATCATTTTAATGAAGTTGTGGGCTAGGGCTCATCAATGCCAAGTGCTACACAAGGACGCAACCCTAAGTATAAGAAAAATCGGCGGAGTACGGATTTGGGAGAGGAAAAGAAACAGCAGTATAGTTCTGGGTGTGATGATGGAATTTCAGCATCCTAAACATCACCTTCCCTGATACAGGAGTGTTTCAAAGAGGGACTTGAATTTTGAGGGGGTGTAGGGAAATCTCTGCCTAAGTATTAAAGGCAGTATGGAAGTAAGTCCAAATAAAGATGATCCTTTGAAATCTGTTAATTAGGAGATTTTGGAGGATATGTTCGTGGGACAAAGACAAACTGACTGCTGGCTGAAGACTTGCAAGTTAGGGACTGACTGTCAAAGGCCTTGATAATTTTTTTCCATTGGCAGACACAGTTTCAGAAGAAGAGGGTTGGCTTGAGCTTAGACTGCTATTATCTCACTAGCACATGTTAATTGAGCAATGCGTACATGGGCAAACTGATAAATCTGAGTTCAGCAAGGAAAGGCTTTACTGCAATCCTTATTAATTAGGGGGAATAATGCATACTGATTATTGAGGCTGAGTGGCAATTACTTATATTAATGGGTGAAAAACAGGTTTTTTGATTGACTAACCTCTGTCTCTCTCTATGATGGTGCATTGTATTGTACTCAGGTCACCAGCACATTGACTGATACGACTTGGAATTGCCTTGACTTTCTGATTTGATGTCTCTGAAAGCACAATGCTGCAGCAAAAATTAATACAAATAGAAATGGCTGAATAGCAAGAGTAAATAAAGAAAATGAATGCAGCCAGATATAGCAAGTCTTTGATCATAGATTACAAAGATATTTCAGCGCATGTAAAGAGTAATGATGTCTTTGAAGAGTTTGTAACAGAAGTCCACGTACATCACAATAGAAAGGAGAGAGAAGGGTAAAGGATTAAAAGAGGAAAAGATAAGACTTTGTGCATCATTAATGAAAGATGAGGAGTAGAAGACAAATGAAAAATTTCACTGCATAGAATGATGACTTTGATTCTTTTCTTTTACTGATCTGTTGGTATAACACAATACGAGGATTTAAAGAAGTAAAAGAGAACAAAGGCACACAACTACTGTATGTGTATCACAAAGCGTGAGGAAAAGGTGGCAACGGTTTCCAATGTGAAAAGGAACCAAGAAGAGCCTATTAGAATGTGACGTACATAAAGCGAGCCACGAATTGGAGCTGAAATGGGATTGTGCTACAGGGAAGGGAGTGAAGCAAGTGGCGCTGCTGGTCTCTGTTACAGGGCTGTTTTCCCAGGGGAAGGGCAAAGAGGAGACCCATTTAGTGTATTTGCTGGCATGGACCTTTCTAGATCGTGTATGTGCCAGGAGGAGCTGCTGGCTGAAGGCGTGCTGGAGAGGGGGAGCTGCCACCCCATGTGGTACCTCACTGCGTGCTGTCGTGTGAGCTGGGTTGGGTTTCGGTGCCGTGGTTGCTTCTAGACCCTGGGGCTCACCTGGTGCTGCTCTGAAATCACCCTTTGCCTTGTTCCCACAATACTGCATTCTATGCTAGGAAGCTTCTAGGGATGCAGCTATCTATGCTTATTTTTCTGCTTCCCTTAGGGCTGTCAAATTAAGAAAAAAAACCCCAACAACTCAGAAACAAAACCCCACGCAGAAGGCCTGCCACTTGCTTTCATTAGTTCAGTGTACTCCCAACCCACTGTTTTGGTTCTCTTGTGTGTTACTACATTGCAGAGGTCATGGCCAGATGATTACTTAGCAGTGGTAGTGTGCTCCTCTACCCTGTATGATGTGCTACCTTAGAAATATATTTACTTTTCAATTGTCTCGCAACAGGTATTCTCCCATCTCTGGGTCAACTTCGTAAAACAAGGTTTGATGAATTTTTCTGCCTGTTTATTGCCACCTCTAATCTTTTCTCTGAGGAGCTTTACTGCTCCTGTTTGAGCCAGGAAATGGGAGAAGTCTTGTTTCTTTTTTTTTTTTATTTTTTAATCTGTAGACTGATTCATTGGTGGAATCAATAGAATTTAATCCAAAACGTCTGCTGAAGGTTTTAAGGAGTCTACAGAACGCATACAGCATGCAAAAAGGGGCACCAAGACCCCTCTGACTGCCGGAGATCTGAAGTGGGCTGGGTTGCCAGCTCCATCCGAGATAGCAGCTGCTCCAGGCCGGGGCTGGGTAGAGGCTGAGTTGAGTTCTGCTGCACTTCTCCAGCTCGCGTGAGGCTGGAGAGAGCTCCATCAGGGTCGAGTAACGTGGGGGTCTGTGTAAGTAGCTTTGCACCAATGAATCCCTGGATTCCTTACAGCGAAGGAGAAGTGGGGGGAGGTAGTGGTGGTTCGTGGACGGGGTGTTCTGGTCTGGTGGGTGCCTGTATCAGCTAAACGCATCGTTGTTAGGATGTTTTTACCTCGCAGTCTAGGCTAGGATCAGGCACCCAACTGACTGCTCTCCACTCTGTTAGGAGATGTTGTATCTGGTTGTAGCTGTACGTAATCATCAGAGGGCTTGGATTTTCAGAATATGGAGTTCACAGCATAACAAAGGAGTAGCCTTAATAACTACTTTCTGTTTTTGATATCTAGCACCTGGAAAAGTAAGTCCATAATAATGTGAGCTATTCTGTATAGCTGTTAGGAGTTTCAGGAATAGATACGGCTTAGCTGTAGGCACCAAGTTAAAGGAGTTGTGAAATGCCATCTGCCTGCTTGTGTTGTGTATTTTAATCCAGCAGGCAGCTCATACTTGGTTTTGCTGAGGTTTATCTTGTTTGTGCATCTTTTTTTCTTCTTCCAATAGGTTTTTTTTTAACTCCACCTTCAAGCTTTTGCTTTCAGCATTGGTCTTGGTTGTAACTGAAAGCAAACATTAAAGTTATGTGGACAAGATACTGCCTTCTATTCCATCCAATGTAATTTAAAGTACACATTTTGAAGGTATTTTTGAATATAATATGTAACAAGCGTTTTACTGTGAAATATGAGCAAAAAATAGTATCTTTTGTGCAGAAACTTTTTCTAAGTTGCATAAAAATTATACAACTATGCTGCATTGCATCAGCACATATGTTTTGTGAATTAAAAAGTATACTTTCTGTGATGATCTCCCATCTGCTGCTACCTCTGATAAATGTAATGCTGGCTCCTGAATACTGAAACACTAGGATGCTTTACTCTGGCATTTGCTTGAGAAGTAGATTCTGTATCTCACAGGCTGACCCTCTTGTGGATGACTGCTCATGAAATATGTAAACAATAGGCTTGGTGAAGTCAAACAAGAAAAAGGAAACATGGTTTATTTGTAGCTTAAAAAGAAAAAAACCACCAAAAAAAAACCCCCTTTCTGCTAGCCTGTGCAATAATGTCTCTCCTGTATTAATTTATTTTAAAGTGAATTTTTTAGCAGCCTGATGGGTAGGCAGATGATAAAGTTTACAGCTAGTGAAGAGAACTCGCTTTTCCATTTTCCATTAAATCACTGCAGAGCTGTAACAAAATCCAACTGATGAGGGCAATCTGCTCCCCTCTGGTTTTATGGTTGTCTGAGCCAGCTCCTGGCACTTGGCTGAGAGGAGGGAAGGATGAACCGGCAAATCCCTGGAGAGGAGACTGGAACCAGTGCGGAACTCTGCTGGAACTAGTCCCGCTTCTGGGGAAGCCCCGCGCAGTCGGTGTACGACCCAGCCCGCCGGAGAGACCGCGGGCCGAGGGTGGCAGGGCCTGGCCGAGCAGCGAGGCTGCGTCCGAGCCTTTGGTCGCCCACGTGCTCCATCCCGCAGGGCTCGTGCGTCCATAGCTGGAGGCACTTTGGGGTCGGTTGTGTGCAGGGGGGAGTCAGATTTATTGGGAGACAAATAGAGCCTTACTTCTGTGTCTCATTTCTAGCGTGTAAAGTAGTTCTCAGTACAGGAGAAAAGATAATATAATTAATAAAAGAAATCAGTTATTATTTTGAATATACAGCTTTAAAACCTTTTTTCCCTCATCCTTCCTCCTTAAAGTTATTAGATTATTTGATCCCCTTAGCCCATTTCCAGTTTGCAGAAGCCCCATTGCCGCCTTCAACTGAAGGCAATTTTGTCTTACAAAATCTGGAATAATTCCACCAGACTTCTACAGAAGTCAAATCTCACTCTGGTTTTGGAATGTTAAATAGCTGTTACTTTGGGTTTTGGTTTGGCCAAAGTAATGAAATAAAAAATTTCAAGTATTTTGCTGATGGTAGAGGAGCAGCTCCAGCATTTCTCCCACTGGAATGTGGAGTGTTCTGGGGAGATTGGTGCTTCCATTCTGGGTAATACCTCAACCAAGAGCAGCAACTGTCCTAAAATGTGTCTGATGATCTATGATGGCAGAGAAAATCCACTGATATTTTTCATCTCTAAAGCTGAGTGGTTCACTCCTACAAATGTGCTTATGGATCAAAAATGATGGTGCTGAGGACACAGCTGGATCAAGCACATGATTTCATTGTGTCTCTGTTTGCTTGCTTCTCCATGGTCATGCGCTGCTGCAGTCCTTTAGCACCTTGTAGGCTGATTGTGAAGTGATTACAAACCAGAACAAGCGGGTGGTTTTGATGGTACTTTGTGGTCATTTTAAACTCTTGTAGCTGCAAATGAACACAGAGGACAAAGCAGAGCTGTATCAGGGCCCCAAACGTGTTTTATTAGATTAGTTTATTTTTAACATGTATCAAAAGAAAAAATTATATTTTTGTGCTATAATGTCACTGAAAATCCCTGCAATACAAGGAACAGAACAGTGACTTATTCAGAAAGGTTCCAGACATTTAAGACATCGCCGTTATTGTCCTGTAGCATCTTTTCTCATGAAAACAGCACACAAAAGTGCATCCACAGGGTCCATGCTAGGCAGTAACCTACAAGTCTGGTCAAATATGAATAAAATATAATGCCAGTGAAAGAAAACATGAGGGAAGTAATTTTTCTCTCAAATATTCCACCTTATGTGCAAGAAGTGAATTAGTACCTCAAGGAGAGGCATGGCCACATCAACGCAGTGGTTTTCTTGCTGCCTGGAGATGGCATTTTGAAAACTGTAGTTGAAAATAGCTTAGGGGAAGGCAGTAAAAGTTACTAAAATGTCTAGTCGTCTCTTTTTTAAGTAATTGTAGTTAATTGACAGGAATAAAAAAGGTTCATTTGAAACTCTCAACTCTTATTAACCAGAAATTTTCAAAGTAAGAAAATCCCTGTGAACAAGTGTTGTCCTGTCTGTGTCAATATCTCCAAACATGGTATTGTCCATAGCTGTTTGACTAGAAATGTATGCCACAGCGGTGGAGAATTGGGTACACATGGGTGTAAAAAATTATTTTGTCTTCAGCAGCCCCAAGATCAGTAAACAGAAAATAGTCATTTGGGAAGTACAGGTAAGGTGAAAATATTGAACGTGCGTGGTAAATAGATACCAATGGAACTGAAACACTAGCAAAATCCTTAAAATACCTTATTTTCCTGAAAATAATGATGGTAGCTTAGGGAAAGCATGTAGCTGAAGGGGAATTAATCTGAATAAGGTTTTAATCCTGGGCAGCCATCAATAAAATGAGGAATTTCATGTGCTTTAAAGGAGTAACTTTAAAAAAGAAATCCTCTTAATAGACTTATCTTACCATAGGATACAGTAGGCAGAGGAGACAAAGGCTGTAACTCAGACAGCGTGGGAATGCACGTTATTACCTTTCAGAAGATTTAGGCTATGTCTACTGTAGAGTTTGTGCTGATGCGGCTCTTTGGTGCAGGTACGATGCATGCCGCCAAAAGTTACCTGTTTATCACATTCTTCATAGCTTAGTCCAGGCTGTTTGAAAAGATGACAAAGAAATTTTATTTTCATACAGCTATAATTATGTCAGTGGTCTTGGCAAGCCAGTGTGTTAGCTGGTGCTGATGAGTATCTGGCTTCCTCTTGTGAGAAGGCTGAGGATGCAGCTCCCTGGTAGAGCTCGGTGGGGAAGGCGAAGCCTGGTTACCACTGGCGTGTGATATTTGGGTCAACTATAATAAGTGTATCTGTAATGGACACACAGTTCTGCAGATCTTGCAGAAGATACCTGTGTAGTATTTCTGTTCCAGCAAAGCTAGCCAATGGAGCGGTTCCTCAATAAACTCAAAAGTTTGCAACAAGTAGCCAGTCTTTATATGTGAAAATGCCCAAAATGTTTTTTGGGGGCTCAGAAGTGCTGGTGAAGGTGAGGTGCGAGGCATGTTTCATTGAGCTCGGGGAGAATTTCAAACAGGACTCTCTCTTTTAAAATCCTATTAGAAAAAAGGTGATGCTGGGTAACTGTAGGGATAATCCACCGTGGCTGCTTTAGTCTGATGCAGACTGGTGTGAATCTCCACAGGCGAGTACATTGGTGCACAGACTGAAAGCTGGGAAGGGGCAATTATTTTAATTGAAAGGGTTTAGCAATACCTCTTGACTCGGGGGGGTACTATTAGTATTACCTTTCCCCATCCAAACATATCCTGTTTCACTGATTTTGCCATTCCCTTTTGTTCCAGCCGCTAATATAAGAAAAGTGAACTATATTTTACAGAGGCAGGTGGGAGAACTGGATGCTAATGCTAAAATGTTCTGTTTCAAGTTGGTTTTCAAATGTGCAGCACCTGCAACAGGCCTTTAAAAAAAAGAAAAAAAAGTGAAAACCCCTCTGATAATTTTACTGCAAAATGGATACTTCATCTCTATAGAGAATAAAAGTGTCATTGATCTCTATGATAAATTGTATCTCGGTGTCTGAAAATATAGACCTTGTTTTTTTCATTATAAGGATGACCTTCCCTCTATTGTAAATCAAAAGTAACCAGGGATTTGTGGCTTTTGTAAGATCCAGAGGGGCGAAAAAAATGACTCTGAAGCTGCAGACCGTTTTGGAACTGAGGGTAAGGGCAGAGCTTCTCTGTTTCATCAGGCTTACACCAGGATGGATTTTGCTCTATTGGATGGGTGCTGTATACTGCCCACTTCCCAAAGTATGAGATGAAAGGAGGAGCAACACAGGAGAGTTTGGTCTCTGGCCAGGAGGGCAGAGAGAAGTGGTGATTCTTCTTTAATTGCAAGAATTTCCAGAAACTTTCTCCAGCCAGGGTTCATGTGCTGGCTGTGTCCTGTTGAGCGACTCATACTTTAGTGGTACTTGAAGCTTGATAATACAAAGCATTTCTCACCTTGCTCCTTTTAGACTTTGAATTAAAAACTGAACAATAGTACTTAATTTCAGTTTATAAATGAAGAAAAAAAAAGCACACAGTCTTAAGAATTAAATAGTTCTAAACTGTAGCAAATTTCAGAGCACAATCCCCTTTGCAGGAGCCCCAAACTGATGTTAGAGGAGGCCATGGAGATCACCCTTTGAGCTGGCGCCCTGATTGGAAAACCAGCGTGTTGTGCTAAATGTAAACTATTTTACTTATCCCTTTCCAATCAATTATCTCTAATCTCAACCAAGCAGTGTTTTGCCTGCCCTGTTTCTCAGATGGAGAAACTAATGCAAAAGGAGCCCGTCCTAGAGACGGGTGGTGGGAAGAGCCAGGGTGGATTGCAGAGCAATGACTCCTCCCGGTGCTGCAGGGCGCTGGCGTAGTGGATACTTTAGGCCTGGTTTGGAAGCCCTTTGTGTCAGGAACAGTAAGGAGAAGACAATCTTGGAAACAGTTTGTGTCATTGGAAAGAAACCTCTGGTCTCAAAAAATGCTGGCATGAGAATGAAACCTTCAACAGTTTCAACTGGAATTTCACCAGTATTAAAACATAGTAATTTTCCAAGTGGTGGAGCCGCTGACCATCAGACTTGGGGCTTTGTTAGAGTTTGATGTTGGCATTAACCTTTGCTGTAGGGAGTTTGGGAAATGCAGGCGTGTGGTTTTTGTCAGCGGTACCAGATAAATGTCTGTTGAGTGTGAGCCTCGCAACTATGGAGGGAGCAACGGAGGCAAAAAAGGCTGGAATTCTTCCTTTATTTCCCTTCTCAGGATGGGGAGCATCTCCGATACAAACAGCTAAGCCTTTTCCCTGGTCTCCGTGAGTGTAATGTTGCGTGGTCTATGATGGAGTCCTTCATACTGTGCACCGTCCAGCCCCAGTCTTGTTAGATGTTTATAGAGTTAAGTCCCAGTAGACAGTCTAAGTTTAAGTAGGAAAAGAGTTTGTACTGGCCAGTCTTCTATACCCAGTACTATTCCTGTCCGGTGCCTTTTGAGACTAGGATTTAAGCAAGTGTCAAGTTGGGAGCTGGCAGGTCAGGTAGTAGCTTCCTATTAGGAGATCAGATGTGAATGGGACCTGCTTGAGGGGACATCAGGGCCTGTCCATCTTTCCCCTGCAGTTTTTCCCCAAGGCACAAAAAAGTGCAACTCCCAAATTATTTGGTTTGAAATGTTTTACTTTGTTTCAAGTTCAAATGCCTTTTTTTTTTTTCTGAAAGCTGAATGGTTCCATTGATTTCCATGAAGACAAATTCACTTCTCTGATGCTGAACTACCATATTCATGAGGCCAAATTTTTGCTTCCCTCACGTTCCTCCTCTCATCTTTAAGGATTTCCCGCTCCTGTGATATAAGATAGTCCTACAGAAATCACTCCTCATCCATCCAGTGTGCTGAATAAGACAGGATCTTAAAATTGAAGTTCTTGTAATTAAAACCATATCATTATGCACAGGCACAAGGGGGCAAATTAGGGTTGTGCAGTCAGTCTTCATTCTGGCATTTCTATCTTTGAAGCGGTTGACTTTGCATCTTTAACCACAAGGAGAGGATGTGACTGCTGCTGCTCTCCACTATATCCTCTTACCTGAGTTAGAGGAGAAGTTGGATTACTTTAGTGAATACTGAGATGGCAGCGCTTTGTAGGGAAGTTGTGTGGTAACTCTGCAATAATATTCTTTTAAAACAAACATTTTCTTCTTATTTTGAGAGTTCAGTTCCAGATACCTGACCCCCATGGTGGGGAGACATGCAGTTTCTTTACAAATCTTGGTTTTCAAACTGTACCAGCTAGTTGCTTGCTTTGGTAATTTAAAATCCTTATATCGGGAATGCTTACTGGTTGTGCCATTACCGTTTCACTGGGAAGTTATTTTTGTATTTCAGTATTCTTCAGAGTTACCGACAATAATTCTGTGTGGTTTTAGTAAGAGAGGAGTGAAGATGCAGTGAACCTTGATTTATGCAACTCTCCATCAGGAACCTACAAAATTCCTGTTGAAGGGGAAAAATATGTTCCAAGCTACACCAGGTAGCATGGAGAGCTTTGCAGGCAATTTAGGTGGTTATACCGTGCCCAGCATTATATTGCTATGATATTACTGATATTGCTTCAGAGTCTGCACAAGCACCATCCCTGGGAAAGAAGCGGGGTTCTGCCTGCTGCCACAGTGTGGTTGGCAGAAAGGACACTGTTGGCATCATGGGAGGATGTGGCTGGCTCACACCGGCGTGTTGGGTGAGAGATGTCTTCTGCGTGGGAGCGGAGCCACTGATGTGTTTAAATCATGGAGTGTCATCCAGCCCCTGCCTACAGACAGCTTATTGCTGCTGCTACAGGCGTGTCCAATATTTGTTCATGGATTTGGACCCAAAACGCAGAGTATCTAAAAGAAACTACTATACTTTATATTCAACAGACGTTTTTATTTCTTTTTCAATATGCTTCTGAGCTGGAAGATTGGGCTGTACTGAGAATCTTGGCAAAGACCTCGGAGCAGAAATGGCTCGTCGTTTTACAGGGCCTGACTTCAGCAAGGGTTTTCAAAGTGCTATTAAAGGTAAATGGCAGTGCAGGGCACATCACGTTCCAGTCAATAACTCTGTTTACAAGGAAGACTGCATCACTGTTTTTTGAGAGTGATATCATGTATCACAATGAAAAGAACAACGGTGGAACAGCAAGCTCTTGCCTGGACAGTTGATGATGTAATCTGGGAAACGAGATGTATTGCTCATCCCTTGATTGCATTGAAAAGCCCGGAAGATTTGTCCATTAGGAGCTGGAGGAGTCTGTCTGTTATGAAGCTGGTTAATGTTAAGAAGTTATATATTGTTCATACACAGATCACAAATTTTGTACCTTGCATGGGAAGAAGGTAAGCCAGTTCTCTACTGTTCTCACATTTACAAGATCCTTGGCCCCTTGGGAACGATCAAAGTCCTTTCATCCACAGATAACTCTCTGCAGGGCGACTTCCCTGCTCCCAGTCGAGATGCAGGACAAGGGAGTATTGAGAGAATATTTTTTTGTTTAGGACCGTTGCTGAGAGCTGAACAGGTTGGGGGGAAACTTCAGAGCGCTTTGCCTTTTCTCCCTGAACCCATTCTGACAGCGCATCCTGGGGATGGAGGGGGCTGGTGCGTAGCATCCTCGTGCCTGGCTGTGGAAATGAGTAACGTTTAGGGCCTGAGCACAAAAGACATGTCAGGAGGCCAACACTGTTAAAAGAAAATAATTCTGCCTCTTCAGTGGTAGTTTGCATTTATGACTCTGTGATGTCAGCATCTGCTTTGATGAAAATTTATTTACTCATGGCTGAAGGAAAGGGTATTTTACAAAGTTTGCATTTAACTCTGTTTTTTATAGAAGGACTTTTTTTGTTGTTGAATGGCAACACTTCTTTAGGATTGTTCTTGAAATGCTGGAAATTTAAACCATTTCTTTGAAAAATGCAGCAAACTAACTCAGAGTTTATCTTCTTACTGGGAAAAATACCCCAGTGGGTGTTGGAATATTTATCTGTATAAGCTAATTAGTCATTGTAATTTTGGTTGATGCTTATGGCAGCTTCATAATGATATACTTTTATTATGTTTTCTATCTGTGGGATCATATGCTTGAGTAGCTGTCTTTGAAATACTCCCCATATGCAGTAACCACTGCACCTGTGTCAGTTTGTTGTTCCGAGCCTTTTAAGAATATTGGCATAGATTTTCAGAAGCCAATTGAATAGCTAACCTCCAGAGTACAGTGAAATAACTTTATTAGGCATTATAAGTAGCGCCACTGAGTTTGTTTTGTGTCTCTGTTATTAAATCAGCTCAGTTAGCTGTTTGTTTTGAATCCCTATAGTTATTAAGACCTCATTCTAGAGCAGAACCAATCTTGTATTAGCAAGACTGCACAAATGAAGCTTCACAAGTCTAAAGCAGAGATGCTGTTGGCTGAACTAAGGAATAATTAGGTTCCTTGCAGGTGAAGGCTGCTGTGCATCAAGCCTGGTTTGCTGTCCTGGACTGCCGCAGGGAACTCGTGTTGCTGCTGTGACCGTCCTGGCGACCACTCGCGTCCCATCGGTTGCTGGCTGCAGAAGTGGCCGCTGAAACTCCTCGCAGTTTGCGTTGGTTAAAGCAGCCATACCTGGAAATTATCCCAGTAATCGTGAACAGGAACCCCCCTCAGAGGAGTGATGTAGTCTTCCAAATTCAAAAGACTTGCTGTGTCTTGTCAGGCTAATGGCAATGAGTTTCTCTGATGGGTGGCTGTTCACCTCCAAGATGCCTTCTTGAGCACCCTTAATTACAATTTGTAATCAAAATTTGCCAGCTCAAGATGTAGTGGTATCAAGGAGAGCTTTGGTTTAGTGGTTGGACCTGCCTGTACTTTAATGTGGTATGAGCAGTCTTTTGAGGTTGGTCATGAGAAATGAGGGAAGGAAGCATATTGGAGGATCCAGAGGATGTTTGACTTCAGTACCTTGGATGAATTAGAGGTTCAGGGGTTTCAGGTGGAGGAGTGGTTGCCAACCCCTCTCCTGCATCGCAGGGTATTTCACAAGCAGGGCGTTTGTGCAGTGGATGTGGAAATACTGAGCGATTGTTGATGGTTATTGAATGTACAGGACGTGCTTTTAATGAGGCAGTAGTGTTAGTTATGAAGTTTGAACTAGTAATTTCTTTCATTTTTTAGAGTAGCTTTGGGAGTTTAAATCCCAAGTTTTTTCGGAAAGTACTGTAGAGCAAGTTGAATTTCCTTTATTGAATGAAATAATTTTTTTCCTTGGAAACTAAATGTAACAAGAATTTAATAATTCATGAATTGAGCTTCAACAGCCTTTAAATAATAGATAGACTGTCGTGCCAAGTTCAGCTGAAAACTTACAGAGCATACGTTTTTATGTTTTTCTTTGACATTTTGAAGAATTACAGAACTACAAACATTTATTTTGTATTTTTGCTCATTGCAATATTTTATTCCTTTCAGGCTGATTTAAGAAATAAAAGCAACAGTTTAAAAAAAAAATAACTAACTTCGGTTTCTGATGGGAAAAGAGAATAGGAGGGAGAGAAGCCCTAGGTACACATTCATAAATGATTTACTGGACTTCTGGCTGACAGATAGAACAGTTTCGTAATAACTTTGTTTATTATTTTTCTTATCAGTGGAATCAAATGTTAAATAGCTCTACGGGAAGTGCTGTAAGTTTGACTAACAATTACACCTCTGTCACCTCTGCTGTCTTTGTCCTTTTCAAAATAATCAGACTGGATTTATTGTATTGGTTATTTCTCCCCGCCCTGTATGAAATAGAAATGATTTCCAGAAGATGTGGCGAGCTGCAGAAGCAGCGTGTCATTCTGTGGTATTTTTGGATACGGGGAGGATGGGTAGGCGCTTGCTTAAAGCAAAAGAAACCCAGGAGTTGTCCCTGCCGCTGACCTTCAGCGTGACTTTGAGCCCTGCTGTGTTACACGGCTGGCCTTGCTGTGCCCCAGGAGAAGGGGGGTGGGGATGAAGCCGTGGTGGCCCAGGTGCCTCTGTCCCATGTCACAGAGCTCTGTGCTGTCCGTGTGTCTGGTCTGCAGGGGTATGGTCGTGGCCGGCAGACCAGGTTAGCTCTCTGGGGGTTTCAGTCCTGCTTCTGAGGGAGATGGGCAACGCATGGCCAAGCTTCAGGCACGCAGGTCTGCATCAAGTGGTGGGTGCCACTTCTAACCAGTGCAGAATCTGCAGGCCAGTTTTGGCCAAACACAGCAGGAGGTAGAGCTTTCAGACAATTTAAACTCCTACAGCTTTTTATGAACCTGAACGTCTAGGATTTCTCTGCTCTTTTCCACGTGTACTCCTAGTCAGGCAGAAACCCAAAGCACAGGCTCAGGCTGTTAAGACAACAGATAATCTACAGTGGGAGGTGATGCTATAAACATTACAGAGGTTTCAATCCAGAAGAAAATCCCAAACCAGAACACGGAACTCATTATGTCTGAGAGCATCCAACACAGCATCACAGACCCATGAGGCTTTACTAGTTTGGTGATTCGTGCACCTACTTTGTGATATCAATTCGGTGGAGGAGCGACTGACTTCTTAGTGATGGATTGCCTCATCGATCATGGAAAGACCTTCTGAAATCCGTGGATAGACTGCTACAGATGGCATGAATAGGTAGCCACCTCTTTGTTATTTTGGCTAATTCTTCAGGTACCAGAAATGGAAAAAATATTTTTCTCCTTTTATTCCCATGAATGTGCATCTTTCTTTCCCACTCCCCCTTTTTCTATGCAATGGAATTTGATGCTGGAATTGGTGAGAACAAAACTATGCTATTTTTTTTAATTAGTTGCAGTCAGGTGTGTCTTACAGGATGTCCTAGTGTGAATACTGCTCAGTTGGAGGTTTGAAGTTTTTGAAATGAAGAGCATTGATCTGTTCCCTGGCACCAAGTGAGGAATCGGGCAATATGGGTTTGTTTGCAGAAATGTGGTTGCCATTCTGTAGAGTTATTTAGGAAAGAACTTGGATATATCTGGTAATAATTTATTAGTATTATTTTAGCTTTACTGTTTTAATTTCTGTGCTGTATGTGCAGAACTCAAGAAGCAGAGGAGTAAGAAGTATTGAAGTATCCAATGCAGACTATTTGAAGTTGTAGTACTGTACCTATGCCTTTGTGTCATACTTTTACAAACTATGAACTTGTCTTATTAGTCAAATGGGAACAATCAAAATTTTAAGGGAATCGTTATCTTTCAACTAGATATTCCAAGCGTGGAAAGATAACATTGGCACCTGCAGGGTATTAACTGGCAAAAATCAATTGGAACTTCACTGTGATAACCATTCCCACTTGTGACATTACAGGGAATCTGCATTCAATTCCAGCTTGTTCAGCTCCATGGAAATGGTTTGGTAATTGGGGGGGTTACTCTCAATAACTCATCAGGCTGATGATACTGCTTATTGCACCATATGTTATCACTTAAGTCTCGAACTGTAACTTTTAATATTTCATTGAAGGGGAAATAGGTTAATAATAAAATCAAAGAGCTTGAGTTCTTTTTCTTTACTTTTAGAAACTTGAACCTATTTCTTGGAGTGTCCAAAAATGAGAAGGGAATAGGAGAATTCATATCAGCTACTTTTTGCACCAGTTTGGGCTGATCTCACATGGCTCTTTTTGTAGAGAAAGGGCAGAAGAAAGTTCATTTTTTTTTTTTTTATTTGGGGCTATTAAAGAAGGCTTTTTCTCTCCGTTGCTCATCGTTTGGAGCCCTGAGAGAAGAGCTGGCAGAGTGCAGTTCCCAGCTCCGGTACGGGTTGGGCTCTCGGCCCTCAGTGAGACGGAAGGCGGCACGATCTGCCCTGCCTGGGTGTTTTTAGGAGGGCTTCACCTGCACACTCAGGTTGCTGTCAATAGTCTTTGTAGCATGATTATACCCAGAAGCGTAACTTTTGGCTAGGATTTCTTGTACAAAAAGCTATAAATATTCATTATTAATAGGTAGTCTCCGCCCCAAAACTTTTCTAGCATAAGTAGTTTGAGACCCAAATTGTGTGATCCGGCGTAATACCATTTTGTTCTCCTTTGTTATGCCATTTTAAAGTTGGGCCTCTGTGTTCATTTCTGATAATATATTTCTAAAATATGTTTATAAAAAAGAAAAGTTTTTGCTCAGTCAATCTTTTATCCAAGTAGCTTTTAACACAGAATGTTTCGTTTTCTCATTGGGAATGTTGCAAGCAGCTTAATCCCAAGGGGGAAAGAGTGCTAATATTCAGTGGTGAAAGAAAATAATTTGGGTGTGATAGTGCAATGGTGGGAACGTTTTGATTAAAAATGCAAGAATATTCAATCATACTCTCTAGCAGACCACATGTACATGAAAAGCCTATCTTCATTCTTACCATTCTGGGTGCTCATTTTTGACGGGATGATTGATTGGCGAGATTCCGATTTCTACACCTTTCATTTATCTTCAGTACTTTCATAAATGTTGAATTAAGCAGTTTTTATGAAACTTATCATGAACTGGAGTGCTCATCGAAAGTGACTGTGACAAAGTGGATTCCCCACTCTTGAACTTCTACAGCAATATTGGACAATACATTCATTTCTGCCTGGTTAAAAGCACAGATTTTTTTTTTTCTTCTTTCTTATGCATTTCTAGCCCTAAGAAAAATTAGAGAGAGAGGAGGACTGAAGGACTTTTGAGAAAAGGAAAAGAAAGTTTCTTGGACTGAAAATCTTGCCCCTTATTCTCAGCTGTGAAAAGCAAGACTACTGTCTTTGTAAAGTTGATTTTTTTCTTTTGTTCTTAATACAATTTTTATTTGGCCTATTTCCCCTACGATTGTCTTTTTACCTGTAAGCCTCTGTCTATCTTGGATTCTGCTGTGTCTTTGGAACTAGTGCAATGTATGCATGGTTCTTGCAGGTCATTTTTGGTGAAAAGTAGATTGTATTATATTAACTGCTGTGTTGTAGACATCCCATATCAGCATGAAACCGTTGCTGGAAAAAAAAATTAAAAAAAAGTTGGTAATTCTTTTTTGTTACCTGTGACTGATGTTGGGCTTTGGGAATTGAAGGTGACCTCTGTGCAGAGCCATAGTTGGACAGAACTGCTGACGATGCTTGCAGCTGACAAATTTCCTATGGGGGGACCCTCGTGAATATTCCCATGTTAGAACTCGATTGGGCTAAACTTCTTGTTTCCCCCACAGTGATGTGAATCCACAGCCGTGTTCAAATGCTCGGCGTTATCAGGCAGTTCGTTTGCTCTGGAGCCGCCGGAGCCACATTGCATCACACCTGCTGGCGCTGCTGGCACTGCAATATTCCATTAAGTATCTTCCAAACTGGGCTTATGTGTTTTGGGGGGGGGAAAGATATATAAATGCTTGATTTATGGGAGCACATGGAATGTGCAGATGTATCGGTGTCACCACTTCCCTCAGTAACTGAATTAAATGATTGGAAAAGGACAATCAAGGTGGCTGTCACATGCCAGTGCGTGGAAGTTAGTACAACATCTGCTTTGCCTGCTGTTTCGGAAATCACTGATGCATATTAGAATAGGGAACAGGATCTCTAGGACTTTTTTTCTTTTTATTGGTGAAGATTGTGCATGGGAAATGTTTAAACTCTGCTGAGAATAGCTTTATTTTTGTAAGTTATGGCAGCAGGTTGATATTTCTACCCTGTTCAGCATTTAAGTTACAAGAAGCTTGGAAAAAGGGCACTTTTCTCTTTCTGTAGTCACTCTGACGTTTATCTTTTCATCGTTTGCCTGAGCACCTAATGCTCTTCACTGCTTGCTTTTGGGAGTGCCACCATTCATTGCCTGATTAGTATTTTTGATACATACAGTGAGTTTATTGTAACTATAATAGCTGGAAGTGGTTGGTGTTTTGCTGACGTAATATGGTGTTTTCTCACAGAACTGTTAGAAGCGGATGCAGTATAAACTGCTAGTTAAAAGCGGTCAGAAGCATGGGTTTTCTGAAGGCATGAGGGAAAACTAGCTATTGGGAGCAGAACTTCCAGTTAGAAGCGTTTATGTTGCTTCCCTTAGGGAGTATGATGGGAGGGTAAAACTTCTATACTCTCAGGTGCTTGTAAGCAATTCTCCATGTGGGACTTTAAATTGGAATAGCTCTGTTATACATTTGTACCCCAGAACTCCCTGGATAATAATCTGCATCTTCTCCAGAACTCCCTGGATAATAATCTGCATCTTCTCCTAGCTGTGTGCGGCGATAGTCAGGTGCCGCTGGTGAAACCACAAATGAAATGCTGCTCACTGGACTTGGAAACCCCGCACTGTTTAGATGCTTCCTCTGTCATCTTGGGCAGTCTCTTGCTGATAAAATGATATTAGATGCAATTAACTCACTGCACACATCAAAAATATTTGTGACTTGTTATAGAGATGATTTCTGTACTAGAGTTCACAGCTGCGATTTGGGACGTGATTCCAGGTAGGTGACAGAAGTGACAGGAAGGTGTCAAACCCCTGTCACCCTGCCCTGGCAGAGCGGTTCAGAAACCGAATGGTCGTGTAAAAGCAGGAGCACAGTTGCCACCTCCTTTTTCTATGCTTATGTGAGCATTGGTTTATGTCTGCATTTGGTGTATGCGTTTTCCAGCGGTCTAGCGTGCCCGGCGCTTTCTGGTAGGCTTACAGCAACGGGAGAGGATGCTCGCCGATAGCTTCAGGGCCAAATCATCCTTGCTTTGTTCAGTTGCCTGCATGAGTAGAGATAGGGAATAAACTCGAAATGTTTCAAGTGTGTTTTTCATCATGCTGTGTTTCATTGTTTGGACAGTAATGCACTGAACGGCTCGGTCAGTACTGACCATTTTTGACTCGCGGAGCACAAGAACTCCTCCTGTTAATGACTGCATCTATTTAATAGCATAGCCAGGCACTGGGAGGACGTGTCACTAACTATTTAGATGTTGCCTTTGACCTATTGCAGGCTGTCTTGCTGTTTTCTCATTATCCCAAATTGGATTAGTAGATCGATGAGCAGTAACTGGAAAAGCAGCAGAATTCGGTGTGCCTTGGGTCTGGCTGCCCTGGTTACTGCGGGGCTGCCGGCAGCCGCGCTACGCAGCAGCGTCGGCTTCACTTGCGAACAAGGCCCCCGAATTGTCACTGAAGCCAGCTGTAAGGTCAGAGAGGCCAACTCGGTCTCGGTGAGGAAGTGCTGTAAACCAGTGACTGCTAACAACAGGGTTTTGCAGCAAAAGGAGTTTTAGGAGAATGAAGTTGTTCTCGGCTTATCAGTGCCACAATTTCTTGTTTTCTGAGAGTACTGTTGGTGGCCGCGTGTAGTGTCTCTCACAGCAAGTGTCTTTGAATTATTTATGACTGACTCGATTTGCAGTCCTAGAATATGAGTGTTTTCCAGCCTAAAATTAGGCTAAGCAGTAATCTGTCCTGAAGCCCTTGCTGGTTATTAGAAGTCATCTCTGATCACCCCTCCCAATGTGTTATGCGCAGTTTGCTACCGGTTGCTTGTAAACTCACCCAAACACAGGACATCTTGTTGCAGCCTCCTAGTCAGGCTCTTAAATTCTGTGAAATTAGTTTTTCAATGTGTGTGGTGGGTGTGTCGGTGTGACACCCTACACGGGGGTTCGTTGGGGTGGCTGTGAGCAGGGCCAGTCCGCTGGCAGAACCAGCCTGGCCCCGCCTGGGCTAAGAAAATCTTGGTTTGGTGACTGGGAACATCAGTGGTGACCCTGGGGATTTGGGGTGGGTTTCTGAGCATGCTGGTATTGCAGCCCGAGTGTCTGTAGATGAGCTCCAAGTACGGTCAGAAGTACTGGGCTGCCCTGGGCAGTGGCTGCGGCTGGAAATGGTCCTTGGCTGCACCCGAGTGAAAAGGTAACGAAATGCTGAGTGCGGTGCCCCCGCCTCGAAGAGACGAGTGCCTGGCGCTCGCAGAACGGTTGGTTTGCTTCATGAATACTGACTCAGTTGATGTTTTTACTTACCTTGTGGGTGAGGATGCATTTGTAAGCCCGTTAGCTTATGAGCTGAAATTAATTTGTGAGTTTAGCTTTTACTGAGTTTAGTACTGCAACATCAAATCATTTTTCTCGCAATTTAGCTTAACATTGATTCCTCGTTTAGATAAAAATTTGAAATCTTACAGGCTACACAAGAAATTAGGTTCTTAATGACTGTTTTATTCAATTATTATAGAGATACTTGTCCTATCATAGTTAATGTTCCATTTCGAAATTGGCTTGAGAGGGAGTGTTAAATGTTACTTTTCTCTCTAAGTCTCCAATATCCTCATGAGTAATATCCTCACATGACATTTTAATACAATTTTTAACCATGTTAGATTTCCCTTGTACAGTTTTATTTTATTTTGTTTTATAACTTGAACCAAGAAATTATTAAAATACAGTTTAAATTGGATTTTAAAAGCTTTGATTTTTTTTTTTTGCAAAGATTGTTTCTTACAAAGTTTTTGACACTTTTTCCAAAAATTCTTTTTAACAAAACTGCAGTGCCGCTTCTTTTAGGAAAAAAAAACCTTCAAATTCTTTGTTATTTCTCAAGCAGCACTAACAGGAATTTAACAGTTATTATAATCCTTTCTGTTGATGGATAACATTCTTGAACAGCAATTGATTTGCAGAAAACTGATAGATAAATCTGACAGGAGATATAACCCAGCAAAGAATTTTCAAGGGGGGTTGGAGAGGGGGAAGGATTTTTGGGATAATTTTAAGACGTTATTCATCATGACTGACAGCTAGTGGTCACTAGTTAGGTGAAGAGATAACATCTCTAGACTTTGCAATTTTCCTACGACGGATGACTAATGTGCTTCTTTCTGACAAAAGGGAAAGATTTGATCACATAATGAGAGGAGGTATTGATGAGGAGAAGGCTCTAGGAAAATGGAAACCTATGCAGTGAGATAAAATGGGGCCACATTTCAGAGGAGTGCGTTGGCATCTGCTGCCTTTCCAATCTAAGAAGTGACTTCTATTTAAGGAGTGAGACTGGGCAATGGGATCTAGCTCAAATACTGAGCATTAAGGTGACAGCTTAAGTGCATTATATTTGGTGATAGTGGGCACTGCTAAGAATAGTTTCTTTTAAAAAGTAAGTGGTAAAGTGTTGTAGCAGAAATTGAAATCTTTGCAACACAATAAACAAACAAACTGCTCTGCAGTGTGTACATCAGGGAAGATCCTTCACACCCAAGGTGTGCTTCTGTATTGCTACCCATAGACAGAGAGACAGTCAATTATCTGTATAAAGGTAGTAAAAGGGGAGGAGGCGGGTCTGGAGAGTTTGATTAAACCCATAGACCAAGATACGTGCTGGTGTATTTCAAGTAGTTTCCAGGTAGTACAAGAAGTATGGCGTTAGGTGTTACTTTGGACAAAATGAGTAAGAAATGGCATTGGCTGGAGCAGTCACGGGGATGTGAAGGTGGGAGCCCCGGTGAAAGGCTGGGAGGATGATCGTAGCTGAATGCTGGGGCAGCTCCTTGCATTTCCATTCTTCTCTCCTTCCCGCATCGCTACTAATTATTCTTAGCTGTACAGGTCAAACTCGCTCTGCTGTATTCCAGGCTTAAGATACGGGTCAGGCTTATCCCTTCTGTAACTGCATGGGAAATATTTTGTGTGGTTGCAGGGCTTTTGGACCTTTTTTGGATGGGGAGATGGGGGAAGTGTGGTGGGGTGTTTTTTTTGTTTTGTGGTGGTTTC
>Ga0065711_1033546_pt1 | contig 25310 bp, 16 predicted proteins | sample Hoacrofraction12_FD_59098 | JGI IMG/M metagenome (GOLD analysis project Ga0065711, IMG submission 59098) | Hoatzin crop microbial communities from Cojedes, Venezuela - Epithelial fraction 12 v2 (version 2) | ecosystem: Host-associated > Birds > Digestive system > Esophagus > Crop | place...
TCTGGAGATATTCAAGACCCGCCTGGACAAGGTCCTGTGCAGCCTGCTGTAGGTGACCCTGCTTCGGCAGGAGGGTTGGACTGGGTGACCCAAAGAGGTCCCTTGCAACCCCTACTATTCTGTGATTCTGTGGCACAGTTGGGAAATGCCTCATGTCTTCATTACAGCTCTCGAGTTGCCTCAGGAGTGCTGTTAGTGGGTCCGTACAGACCTTCTCGTAGCAAGGGCAGGGTGCTCTGCAACGGAAGGCAAGCCAGGAGCTGACACTGACAGCAAGGCAGGCAGGGCCAGTGATCTAATGGGCAGGGTGCAGTCCCACATTACCCAAGCAAGAAGAGCAGAGCAGGTCCAGCAGCAGTAACCAGGGTCAGCCGACAGCTCACACTGAGAAGGCCAACTTGGAAAGTCCATTCAGCGGGTTAGGATAACGGCCAGAACCAGTGACATATGAGACTAGGCCAAGGCATGCCTGCAACCAAGGTCAGAGACAGACCAAAGCCAAATGCCTCGCTCCTCAGCAGAGGGGAGACAGGCAGTTACTGGGGTTTCTCAGTGCTGGATGGCTGCATTATCGAAGTTGGCCCTGAGCCCAGGCAACCAGGCCCCAGGGACTCTCACAGCAGCTACAGAAAAATACTTCCTCGCTGGCTGCTGTGAGTATTGGGTTAACATCAGGAGAGCTTGAGCTGGATGAACATAAAGAAATGGAGCTTTTATTCCTAATTAGACCACTTTTTAATGAATTGAGTAAATTTATATCTTCATTTATCATGATGGTATAAGCCTCATAATGTGTTTATGGGGGAGTAGCATTTCATTTAAAGTGTCCAGTAGTGATGAATTCATTTGGCATTCACTGCAGCCATAAAGCTTGCTGCTGAGGATAGCGTTGTGTTGCTTTACATCCAGGAGAACCATGCACAAATTTGAGGCCAGTACAATCGTGCTTGTCTTATCTACGGCTAGACAATTTATTACCCACTGTACCACATAACTTCCTGGGGTAAAACGCTTGCTTTTGAAACAATATGATTCTTCTGATGGGAAAGTAATAGTAATTTGCTTCCCTCTTGGGTACAGACATTCAGTACGTGTTGGTGTATGTCTTCCTACATGCTGGGATGGGCTGAGTTAGATTAGTCTGGTAAAGAAGATATCAAAATGTAAATTTGGGACAATACCAGTGATCTGTCTGCCTTTTGATTTATTTTTTTTTTATGTTGATTTTGGTACTTTTGTAGGTGTAAAGGAACAACCAGTTTGTCTATTATTATAATTTACTATCTTTCTGAAGTACATGAAGTTAAACAGCAGGAGTGATACGCTTCAGTCTCTGCCCCAGAGAACTTGCAGTTTTTACTAATAGGTTTATGGGACAAAAGACACAATTATATCAGCAGAAATAGATTCAGTCATAATGATCATAGATAGTTATGATTTGATCTGAAGCTAAGAGCCTACACTGCTGAACTGCACATAAACATAAAATAAAAGAAAGCCTCTTTGTAGCTCTTACAATGTAGATAAAGCATAGGAACTAAAGGTGAGCAGAAGAGACACAGCTGTGTGGTCGTTGAGGACTTGGAAGTATTTGGCTCATTTCTCTGATGTGCTCTTGTGTTCAGGTTGCCATGGTACTGCTGTTTGAAACTCTGTTCCGAAGTCCCCTAGCTACCCATCACATGTTACAGCTGGTACTCAGTTCTGGTCTGGATATCTGTGGACTCCGCCTGCTCTACCCTCAGCAGGATGTGCTCCTCTCTAGCTCAGGTGAGGTCTCATTTCCTTCAGAGATTCCATTGTGTGACAATACTGAGGTGAAAGCAAAGATCTGTAAATGTACTCAGATGAAGAGTGATGTGGTGCTGTGGGCATGGGGGAGAGGATGTCAGATCTACATGAGTGTTGCTTTGTCAGTTCCCATATCTTTCCCAAAAGAAATGATAAAAGATCTTGGGCTGTTTCCTTCCTTCTGTTCCCAGTGCTGAATATTCATTAGTTGAATTTTTAACCCTTGATACATTTTTATGTCTCAAACTGCTTTAGTTGATGTTCCTTTGCAGCAATCTTTCCCAGACTGTAGTGCCCTAAGCTTCAGGGTTAGACTCATGTGAGTTAAATACACTAAATTAGTTCCCACTGATTTTCCTGAAGGTTTTAGCTGCAGAAAATCCAGCCTCCCCCTTCCACAATTCACCCCCATCCTGTTGCCTATGGGACTTCAGAAGCATGGACAAGAGTACTGATCTAGCCACCCTCTAATTGCTTTGGCTGACAAGCCATCACCAAAACATCGCATTTGCCACTAGAAGATGATCTGGGATGGGAGACAAAGAAGATAAGGCAAACAAAAGTGATAAGGGTCTTTGAATTCAAATTACTAAGTCTTGAACATTAGACACAACGTTTTCAAATATTGGCATGTACCACTCAAGTCTTTATTTTTTTCCATTTGTGAAATAATGAAGCCCATCTTCAAGCGTGTATGGAATATTAGGAGTTGCTACTGCAATATAACTCTAGAGCATCAGGCATTAAATTAGCTGCAAAGCACAGAGATTACTTCTGCAGTATGGTATGGTTTGTATGTTCTTTTAAGCCAAGAAGTTCTGGAAGTTTTGTACGTGATACCACCATGAATACAGGCAATACATTTCTCTCAGGGAAAGGTATAGGCAGGCTGAGAGTGAGAGAAATGAGTTCTCCTCGGGCAGAAGGTGAGGAAAGACCAGCTTAATCGGAGACAAATTCTCCAGTCTCCGTGCCCCTTTTTACATTTGAAAACAATAGGAGCAGACTGCCTTCGAAATGAGCTTGCAGTTGCAGTTGTTTCAGCGCTGTACACATACTACATTCATACTGATAGCTGGAGAGATGAAGAAGGACTCCAGAAATGAATAGGAAAACCATAAAATCACCAGTCATTATTAGGAGATGACAGGCAGCAGATCTGCTTCAGTGCTTTGTATCACGCACCATTATTTAGGAACATTTCGTATGAAGAGACAATTCATTTGAGCTGAGAACTGCTATGCAAGTTTGTAAATTAGATTTTTACCCTTAGCTTGAAAACTTTAAAATGATTGTTTTGAATATTTACAGCCAGTTTCTGCATTATCTGCCTGCTCTGGAGACTTATGTTCTGGCTTCTGATTCTTATGCAACAAATGATGTAATTGAATATGTTTTTAAACCTTAAGGAAGAAAGTGATGCACCTTGCTTCTTTTTCTAACATCTGCATTAAGAACTGTGGAGGAGCCAAGCTTGCTCTTATTCTGGGGTTAGTTACTGAACCCCAACCACGCTGACAGTAGACATGGAGAAAGGTTCACCAGAGACATAGGGAAGAGTTGCACAGGAAATAAGGGAAGCCACAGTTCAAGTCCTGGCAGGGAAATAAGGGCAGCTAATCAAATACTTGCCTGGAAATGTTGCCTTACAACATAGTACAAAATCTGTATTTGATACAGAATGAAATAATCTAGAAAAGAAGTCTGTGAATTTCCAGTTTGTGATCCCCTTCCCAGCGTTCCCATATCTGATAAAAATTATAGAAACAGAAAACACAGACTCATATTCTTGTCCTATCTCCCCTTTAATCCCCTTTAATCCCCCAGCCTTCCTTGTGGGCATGACTACCGTACTGCACAAGAAGTTGAAGTGTTGACTTCTAGTGTATCAGCTGCTCCGTATAAACTAACCCTGTGTACACTCCTTTCCACAGCAAATATGAGGCAACCAACTCCCCTTTCTTTAACAGACTAACGTGAATAATGTCAGATTCACTACTGGGTAAAAACACGCAGCTGGTTGCCAGCATATCACCCACAGGACAGGTAACCAGCAGGTTACTTTGAAGTCTGCCTATGACAGAACTGAAAAAAGCACTTGAGTGAAATGAATGACCTTGGGGCGGATTGTTCCATGTTTTAGTCATGCATGTGTTTGTCTTTCACAGAAAAGCTGCCTGCTTCCTATACTTCCAAGACTGGCAAGGTGCCACCAGTGCTGGCATTAGGCGTGAGAGGGCCTAAAGCACGCAGCACCTTGCAGAGTATTGTTGGGCCATCTGACCCACGGCTGGCTAGCGTGATGGACTGCAGTTCCATCAATGCCATCTACGGCAGGAGCCCAGCGGAGCCTCTCGTCTACCTGCCCTTCCTGGACAGCCATGTGCACGAGGAGCTGTGCCTCTGGTTTGGAGCGAGGGCTACGTGTGCTGTGCTGCCTTCTGGTGTCCTGGGTCTGGCTTCCCGATGTGACAGAGCAAGGTGATGGCCCTGGATGTTTTTGAACTGTGGTTGTTCCCACAGGCAAAGCGTGGCATGGAGGCCAGGCAGGCACGCAGCTAGCGTGCTTTGTCTTTACATATCAGTCTTCTGCTAAAGGTCTCGGTGACCAAGAGTGCAGGGTGGGAGCAATCTGTCTGCTTTTATATTTCCAACCAAGTTACTACAGTCTGCATAAGTCCCTCTCTCGCAGGACCGTCTCCTCTGCAGCACATAATAGATGTGTCAAGGGGGTCAGGTGTGGGACTCCTGCAGTTGCTACCTATCCCTTGTTCCCTGGTGGCTAGGCCTGTAACTCATACGCTTGCAGCACCTGCTCTTGGGCCCTATATGCCTGAAACATCTGATCAGACTGATCTGAGACCTCTTCCAGCTGTGCCTGGTGCTGGAGGAGGGCTGCAAGCGTGTGCCACTGAGGGGCCCTTTGCTTGAAAGCCTGGTCTAGCTTTGCCCTATGTCCCATCCATATCAACTGATTAGAGATAAGGGCCTTCGGATGGCAATAGTTCTTTGGAGGATTATGACAGAAGTGTGTGACAATGAAGGACGGTTTATAAACTTTTAATTCTAGCAGTCAGCATGAGAAATGCAATTTAGGAACTGATGGCATAGCAATAGGGTGCCAAAAAGTGGTGGGAACAAGTGAGGTTCAGGAGTCTGGAATCTTGCTCTCAGATGGGTCTGGGTACGGCTGCAGAAGGAACTGGGCTTTTAAGCGTCTAGGAATCCATCATGCGACATAGACCGTCTGCGCTAGGCTGTGTAGTCCTACAGGGAGAGGAACCACAGCTCCCACAGACTCACTTAGACTATCTCGGACAGAAATGGATTTAGCTAATGTTTTTTAATCTTCAAGTTGCTTGGTTTGTAACATTGATCTTAGGCTGACAGAATGCCTGCTGTTGGCCTTCCTCAGCAGAGCAGAGGTGTGTGAGGGAAAGGGCTGGGTGGCAGGGAGAAAAGCTTCAGCAGCTCTGTGGCAGTCAGCACTGAGCAGCCCTTACACACCACCTGTGCCTCCAGAGAGGCAGAGGAAAGGCTGAGCTGGTAGCCTGGACTCTTGCACTCCTTCCCAGCACTCTTTTCCCAGACCTCTCAGCAGCTTTTTCCTCGATGAAAATGAGTACTTTCTACAGCACAAAACAAACATTTCCCTTCCCGACAATCTTGCAGCTTCCTGGACAGACACTCAAACCTACAGACCCAGGAAGCACATTGTAAATGAAGGGCTGTACTGTGCTCAGAGGTCCCTTTCCTCTGGAGGATCAGAGTAGGCTGGCCTGCAGAGGGAAGAAAAGATGCACTTGTCTTTTTCTGGCTTCTGAAAGACGCCCCTGTGGTTGTTCCAAGCTGAGGCAGATCTGTGGCTTTTGAAGCATTTGTTTTACAGTGCTTTATCAAAAGACCTGGCTTAGGGCTTCAAGGAATTTCCACCAACCAGGAGGATATCAAACTGTATATCTCCTCTCCCTATCTGTCATGCTTGTCACGCAGGCCTGTGCAATCACATGGGATGCCAGCCTCTACACTGGGGTTTCAGGCCCTGGACATCTCCTTTCAATATTGCTGAACTGAATAAATGATGCTGTGGTGAAATTCCCCTGCAGAAAGCTCAGACAAGGCCCTGCACCTGTAAGTTCTGGACAGATTTTTAAAGATCCCTGCTAATTGTGGATACTGGGTGCAGCGTGGCACGCTGTGTCAGTGGCAGCAGGCTAGAGGTGAGGTCTTCTGCAGTCCTGGTGGTGCTTTCTGCAGACTGGCAAAGTGCACCCGTGTAGAATTAATCTGATGCTCATGGAGGAACTGTGTGTCAGAGTTCATTTCTGCTTGGCCATGAACAGTGACTCTCATCATTTTTACTTTTAAGATTTGAAAAAAAAACAGTTTGGCAAAGTTTCCTTCTCTTTTTTTATCTGTTTGTTTTCATCAGGGATGCTTTTTTCCTCTTACAAAGGTGATGAATTCTGCTCCTTCAGTATAAGCTAGCCAGTCCAGAGTGGTGCTACATTCTAAATAATGCACTTGTCTGTCTTGTAATGCTGGCAATTTGGTCCATTGGGAGACAAGAATACAAACTGCAACTCAGATTATACTTGCAAATGCCATGGTCCCCTGGGAGCAAACAAGCAGGGTGTATTCCAGCCAGCTCTGTGGCAGGGGATGAGGCAGGCAGGTTTGCCTGAGCAGCCTGTACTTCACAGACCTAGCCAAACTGTTTCACCGACTACAGTTTGTGTTGCTGTCCGTCCCTGCCTTTCGGAACCACACCGTGCTGTGATTTGGTCCTTTTGGATATGCAGGAATGCTGTAGACTTTTCACTGCCGTGAATATCTCTGCCAGACTTAATAGTGCTTGTTGCCCAACATGAACCTTTAAAACTCGTTAAACGCTGGCTAAAGAACCAGAAGTGAATGGCAACTATGATGTATTTTGGGTAGGAAAAGCTCTGGTAAGACAGCCTGACATATTTCTTGATTCCCAGATTTCCTTGACAAGCTCGCTGCTTTACATTAGCTGCTTTTACATGAACACAGAGAGCCTTGGGGGGGAGTAATATAAGATGATGTTCAGTCAGAGAGACCTTGATGCAGCTCATGCCACAGACAAGGGATTGAAATGGCTTTTCCAGTAAAGCAGTTTTACCAGAGAAGCTTCTGTGGCCCTGGGTTTGTTGCAGAAAGTAGGTTTGTGTCAGAGCCTGGTATAACAGCTTTTAGTATTTATTGTCTTTCTTTAGCTGTCAGAGTCCTTCATCAACTAGGGCCGAAGCAGATGAAGAAAATGTTGATTTCCAGGGCATGCTGCTGTCTCGACCTCCAGCAATGCTTGTGTCGACTACCAAAGGTCAGTGTTAGGAATGAATCTTGAGGTTTTGTGGTTCTCCTTCACTGACAATATTACCTTACTCCAGCCCACCTGTGTTGGGGAATTCTGCCTCCCTGGATTGCTCAGTGCTGAGACCTGGCCAGCTTAGAGCCAGGAATGAATTTCTAGTGAAACACCGTTGCCTAAAATGAAGTGACGGCGGAGTGTTACCACCTCATACTCCTCATGGGAGTTGCTGCTAGAGTCCTGTAGGCGGCTTAGATTTCACTGAAGGGTAAAAAAAAAACCAAACCAAAACAAAAAAAACAATCCCCCAAACTAAAAACCACCCAACGGGAAATCTCTGCAGATAGGGGCCTGTTCATCATAGAAACAGTCATGTGAAGACCTCACAGTGTCCTTAAACTGCATGTTTATCTGATTAGAGATCACCTACCTCTGCTGGTAACAAGTTCAGTACCATCATCGTGGGTGTGTAATGGTTAAAACTTCACTCAGGGCAGGACTGACCACACAGTCAGAAAAGAAAGCACTTCATGGGGCTAATATTAACTGGCTATCACCTGACTCGGCGCAAATCCCTGTTTTCCCTTTGTAGGAGTAGTCTTCCAGCTTCTGAATTCATACCTAGCTAGCAGTAGCTTACTGTGTTCAAGGGAAACCTGCCAAGGCATGCAGGCCTTATAACCAGCTAAGAAGGATCTCTGGGGTATAGGGATGTCTGTGGTAGTGGGCCAACGTGCTGACAATCTTCTGTAGTGTGGCGTGGCACAGCGGATCTTGGGCACAAGTGATTTTTAGACATTGCTATCAGAGCATTGCTATCCGGTTTCTACTCCCACAGTTGAATATAGTTTCACAGGAAAAAAAACCTGAGGGGTGTGGAAGCTCAGCAGCTGTCAGGGAGAAGGAAAGCAGGGTTCTACTGACATAGAAAGAAGACACAGAAAATTTTATTGCCAAAGGAAAGAAAGTATAAGAAAAGAATGAAAGCATAAGTCAAAAAGATGAAAGGAGTGGAAAGTGACAGAAGGTGACAGAGAGAAAATGGAGAAGGGAGAAAGCAGAAAAAAAAAGGTCTCAACTCAAGTAGCTTGGCAGACAGCCCTTGGCTCTGTGTTATTTGGGATTGGTATTGATGGCAGCTGGTTGCTGCTGATGGAATGAGTCAGATTTTATGCCTCCCCTTCCTTTTATGGCCATTAATGATTCACATTTGATGTGGGCTGCCGAGTTACACCACACCACGTTCCATCTGTATTTGGGCTCAGGAAGTCACTTTCAAGCTTTGCTCCTCAGATAGATAACTGTCACAGCTAACATGACTCTCAGAAGAGAAGCTGAAAATCTGGTCTGGGAGCAGACACCCTATGGGGTTTTAAGGAAAGGAAGCATTCAGTGACTCCTTCCCCCAGGTCTCCAGCAGCTTCTCTTGGAGACAGGAAGATACACCCATGCAGAGCAAGCAGAACAAATGTACTGCTGCTCCCACCAGGTATATCTGCAGCTTCTCAGTAATCAAACTTTTACTGACCCTAGCAGGTATTCTCGTTGATTTTGGGATATGATTATGGTGTATGTGAATTTTTTTTTTAAGTGTTATCAACTAGAGAGGAACCAAAATCTTACCACCTGCAACCCTAAATGTTGACAGTTCACATATAATGAATGATGCACTAATGTCAGCCTGGCTCAAAGCCTGCAATATTAAAATCAAAATCAAATAGAAATTTTAGGCGAAGAAACATTCTGCCTGTCCCATCCTTAGTAATAAACAAGCTTTCCTTTGTTTTGTTACCATTGCTTTGAACCACCAAGCTGAGCCTTGGTCAGATTCTTGTGGGGGCAGATACCCATGTCACAAAGTCTAGAACGGAAGGAAACATTCACTGCTGATAGTTCTACCCCCAAAACAAAGTGTAACTGGGACACAGAGACTAAAATACTTCCGGCCCCATTATGTCATTTAGTTAGAGCTAACAGAAATTAACAGGGCAGTGTAGAGGAAACCACGTACAAGTGGTACTGACGATTGTCTTCAGAGCTCACTCTTGGCAGGTTATGGTGATCTGAATGTACATTCTGTATAGAAGAAAAAAAAAAGCTCTATTAGGACTAGGACAGTGTAATAATGGAGGTGAAGGTAAAAGCAGAGACCCAAGATAAGATTAGGACGAAGCAAACACCTCAGGTAGATCAGAGGCTTGAGGGAAAAGTCTTGAGCTTGTCCTGTAGTACCTAAGATGGGGATTATACACTGCTCAGGAGGTGTTGTAGGCTCTTTCTCCTGAGCATGCTCATAGCATGCGTTGCCACCCTGTTGGCAGTGAGCTTGGGGTTCAACTTAGAAAACAGGAGTCTAAAAACCCAAGGTTCTAATTCAATGTAAATTCCAGTTGCTTCTACAATCTTATCTGCTGGGTTGAGGGATACAAGGAGAGCACAAGCAGCCAGACCTAGTGGATGAGCAGGCTGATACCTTTACAGTCAAGGACAGGAACCTCTGCAGCCACAGATGGCACCAAACAAAAGAGTGAGGTGAGGTCATGATCACAGGCTGGTCCAAAGAGTCAGGAGCCTGAGCCACAAGGCAAGCTCTGGGATGAAGGTTAAAGAAGGGACAAGAGGAATAGAAGGTAGTGCTGAACAAGACTGTAGAAGCTAGCTACAAGCTAGGACCACCAATAATAGCAGTGAGGAGTGACAGGAGTTGCTTCACACACTTCATGGTGGACAAATCGCCAGTTGGTCTTTTTGACCTTATTTAGTTATTCATCAGTGTGGTCAGGCTTATCAGGTCCTTAGACCTTGAGGGACCTGACTGCTGTCAGGTTGCCAGCTGTAAGGGTAACAGCTCAAATGCAGCGTGGCAGGGGTGCTAGCTGACGCACAGCTAGCACGTGGACTGAGAGCATAGATACCTCAAAGGTAGATGAATAGCTCATAGATAGCTACATAGACCTGATGAGACAGACTGTCTGGGGTAGATGATTCATGAAGATATTACCGATGCCATAAGCTTTTCCATCCTAGGCTGGCCTCCGATAGCAGTCATTATGAGCTGGATAGAGCAAATAAACCATAAAATACAGTGTCACCATTTGGGATGAGCTTCACCTTGGAACTAGCCACTGTGAGAGTTGCCTTGCATTGATACCACAGCTTCTGTGGAAATAATATGCTGCTTTTCTTACCCTCTTCTTGATTTAGGGGACATCTTTTTGATGGTGTCACCTCTGGTATCTCCTCATGCGTATGGCAACGTGATTTCGGTCTGTACTCGTCGGGGGTTTGTTCTGCAAGGAATCAGACAGCTGCAGCTTTCACCCAAGCAAGCCGTTGTGCTAAGCATGACAACAAGTCAGGTACCGGACAGAATGCATAGCTCAGTTGTGCTCCTCGGGTTACCACTTGTTCTGAAACTAATTATGCTGTGAACTTATGGATGTGTGAGCCAACCCACTTCTAGTAAGTGTTCTCAAGGACACTCATTCTCTCTTTACTAGCTAGCCAGCACTCTGTATTTCTGTGAGTGGTACTCTGATTGCTTTCAGTGATGTTTTTTTCTTTAGTAAGAAAATCCTACCAGCCCTCAGCCTCTAACTGAGAACAGAAGTGTAAATTTACAGTCGGGCCTCCTCCTACTAAGGCAAACATGATTTTTACCATTGATTTCAAAATAAGCAAGAGCAGGCAGTAGCCCCATAAACCAAAATAACAATTTCTGATCTGCAAATGTGTATTCAGGAGAATAGTCTTCATCTAACAAACTGATGTTTGGTTATGTACTTTGTAGTCTCTCTGGTACAGCTTATGGCCTTTCAGCATGAAGTCTCCTAGTCTAATGCATTCAGATGGGCTGCAAAAAGAGCTTTTCTTTTGTCAAAAATTACAAATTTTTTTTTCTTTGAAGCTCTGTGTAACATGATGATAGATTCAAGTTAGAGTGCTGTTGCGGTTTAACCCCAGCCACCAACTAAGCACACACAGCCACTTGCTCACTCCCCCTCCCCGGTGGGATAGAGGAGAGAATCGGAAAAGTACAAGTGAGAAAACTCGTGGGTTGAGATAAGAACAATTTAATAATTGAAATAAAATAATAATAATAATAATAATAATAATAATAATAAAATGTAATGAAAAGGAAAATGACAAAAAGAGCGAGAAATAAAACCCAAGAAAGACAAGTGATGCAAATGAAAGAAACCCAACTGCTCACCACCCAGCCTGTTCCCAAGCAGCGGTCCCCTGGCCAGCTTTCCCCCAATTTTTATGCTGAGCCTGACATCATATGACATGGGACATCCCTTGGGTCAGTCAGGATCAGCTGTGCCCCCCTCCCAACTTCTTGTGCACCCCCAGCCCACTTGCTGGTGGGGCCGTGTGAGAAGCAGAAAAGGCCTTGGCTCTGTGTAAGCGCTTCTCAGCAGTAACTAAAACATCCCTGTGTTATCAACATTATTCTCATCCTAAATCCAAAACACAGCACTGTACCAACTCTATCCCAGCTGAAACCAGGACAAGCACACTTGGCATTTTGACAAGTCAGCCTCAGGAAGCAGTAATAATCATAAATGCAAGATTTCAGTCAAATTTAACATATGCAAGAAGTCCAGTTCTGCACTTCTTACACAATAGATCACCTAGGAATGGTATGACACTTTCTCTTACAAAAGAGTGGACCCCTTACTTTAAATTGTCATGCTTAGGATTGTTTTCTGTGTCAATCAGCAAATGCATCATTTTGCAAATTAAACTGTGTGCAAAGCTGCTCTTTTCTGCTTGTTCTGTGACCAAGCCTGAGGAAGAACACTTTTCCTGCCCATAATGTTTTGTAGAATAAACATAACTCTTATTTACGAAATACTACAACCCAAATAGCCAAATATTTGGAACATGCTCGCCACTTAAGAAGTTGGCAGCAGCATCTATTGCTTTAATGTGTTCTTTGGTGCTAAATGTTTCTGAAAAATCATCCCTTCATTTGGGACTCAAGATCATTTTTGCATGAGTGACTTAGGATGGTACCACATATCAGCTGAGGTATGACTGTAGTGATTTTAGCACAGCCCAGTTCCAGGGCAGAACATTTTCACGTTGAGCTTCTTCCCTGAGGTTTAATTTAAGTTCCTCTGTCCCATGAATAGATAATACATGAACACTCAGTTACTGGAAGTTGCTATAGCTCAGCTGGTAAGTTGAATCTTGTTATGCCATTGTAACTTAAGGATTTGCTTGAGCCCTATAGTGATTACACCTGGGTTTAGTAGTAGAATCTGGCCTTTATTGTTTCAGATTGCTGTATTTTGCCCTAGCAAGACTTCAAGTTCACCCGATACCAGTCCTTCAAGAGGAGAGCTCTCTGCTGAACCACGTGTGCACTGTCTCATTTTGTTGTTGAGAAAGGAGAATGCTAGTCATCACATTCCTACATTGGTAAAAGGTAATGCCCGACAGCCTTGGAAAAGAAGGTTTGCATTTCAGTGCATATGAGCTAAACATTAACAGTCTAACTACATTGCGGGGAATATTAATTGAGAATATCAAGGCCTGATTGTTTTGCTGTATATACCTCCAGACCAACATGTAAATCAGTCGCTACTGCATACCCAACACAGTAGGCTGAATTTTTGTCAGTTGTTTGATCTTTAGTACTGGGGTCCTCTTGAACTTAGAATCATAGAGTAATTCATGCTGGAAGGGACCTCAGAAGGTTTCTCATACAACACCCTGCTCAACGCAGCATCAGCAATGAATTCAGATCAGGATGCTCAGAGCTTTTTTCAGAAAATCTGAAGGGACAGAGTTTCCCTCACCTCGCTGGGCCTTTGTTCCAATGCTTGACTGTCCTCGTGGGGAACTTTTTTCCCGTTGTGTCAAGTTTGAACCTCCTCTGTTTGAATTTATGAGCTTTGTCTCTTGGCTTCCCATTGTATACCTCCATAATGGGCCTGGCTTCATCATTTTAAAAACCTTGTTGCACGGAGAGGTAGGGTAGCAAAAATATGTATGTGCCACTAAGCCTGAGGATGGCATCTGATCCTATCAACCTCAGCCCTGAGTTCTGCATACTTGTGACTTCCAAGCATCTGAAGTGTAACTCATTTTATGTGTAGGGACTGCCAAAAAACAGACAAGTTACTGCCCGAAATCTTCTTCGAGTCAGACTCTGTTCTGAGGCTCTGGTTCATGAAAAGTGTTATTTGGTTTTCTTAAGGATGCGATGACTTTGGTCTCAAGTGGGAAAGGTCAGAGGCAGCAGCCGTGACCAGTACGGAACAAAGACCCTGCTCTGCCTGCTTCTCCCTGCTCTGGCAGTGGGCGTGTTGCCTGCAGCAGGAGAGTCCATTCCTGCATCTGTTTTCCTACGACCTCCCCTTCAGACACCACTGCTGAGAGAGGAGGATCGCTGTTGCTGACCCCTCTGTTGCCACCATCATGAATAGCTCATGATGGAGGCATTCATCCACTGCCCAATTGCTTCATTTAATCTATCCACAATAGAAAAGAACATTTAGACGTTTGGGGACAAAAAAAAAAAAAAAGACAATTCAAAAAGTCCTCTGCTTTTTCTCCTGAGACTATCACAGAACGTTCTGAAAACATGTACAGACACAGTGGATTAATCGTGGCAGACTAATTACAGCACCATATCACCTGCTGCCTGTAGACCCAAGTAAAGTTGCTCATTAGTGAAGTACAGTTTTTGCTGCTTTTCTCACAGAGTGCCACAGATGATGTTTACAGTGTTCATGTTTTACATGGGGAAATTTCCACTAGAAATATATAGGTGGGCACTGGAACAAAGGATATTCTGGAAAGGTAAAAGGTTTTCCCTCATTGTAGAGAACTTGGGTGTTTTTCCTTTTTTTTTAGGAAGATTTTGCAAATGCCTCTCTCTGTGTATTCTGTGGTTGCTTCAGAACTGATCCAGAGAGATACTTTATTCCATGTCCCGGAGCCCTGGAGAGGGACAGCTGACATTTTCACCACATAAGCTTTGGTTTTGCCTCTGGGAAGTGTAGAATAGTACTAGGGTCTGAGCAGGGTAAATACCACACTAAGAAGTTTTGTGTTTGTAATCGATACGCCTGAAAATCAGTTATCCCTTCAAGGTCTAGAACTCTGTTCAATTTTCAAAGCAAACGAAAATTCTACAATCATTCCTGAAACAGAGAAGATAGATAGGTGTCTTTGGGTAATGGATCTCTGTCTTGAGAATCAAACACCGTAAATTTTTCTCCAAGCTTTACTTTTTGCCACGTATGGAGCTTGAATAAACAGCAGATAATGCTGCTGTGGCAGTGATGGCACATTTTTGGTTACTGATGCCACCTGAATTTTGACAAGCGGATAGGTGATTGTCAGTGGTACAAGCTCAAATGTCTTGTCAGTGCTACGTTTGACATCTGAGGTTTATCATCAGCCTCTCACACTAACAATCTATTTCCCATGCTACACTGCAGTAAATTTTTGATGGGCTTGCATGGTAGAAAGCAATAAAATGTATACAAAGTAATTTAAAAAATAACAAGCCTTTAAAATTGTGGTCTGAAATGTTATTATAGAAGGCTGAACTAATTGTCATGGAACCATACTGTACGCACCTTAATGGCCTGCCTGTGCTTAGCCCAGCCTTTTGGGGGAAGAACGGGAACTGAGAGGTTGCTAGTTTCAAGCACTTTCTGTGTGCAAAAGCGGCGTGGAATTGGCTATTTTCCAGACTGGGATTTACACGAGCAGAACATGATGCTTCTGTTCAGGTCTGTAATCCTAACAATGCCTCTGTGGCCACATGGTGCTGCATAGGGTGCAGGACACCGGCCTTGCTGCTCGTCTTGAGGGCCTGCGCTCGAGCACTGGACTCAGGATTTGTGATTTCTCTTCCTTGTGGACACCAACTTAATTAAGACACCTATTGTAAGAGCTGTGTGGCATCTTCTATGCAGATGTTCCACGTTGCAGTTCACAGCAGTTGTTAGAAGGTAATAGAAACAGCTGGGGTGCTGGTCAGAAACCAGAGATGTCTCCACAGAAAGCTGTAGCCAAGCCTCACTTTTTCAACAGCCTCTTGCCCCACTGCAGGTGAATATAATTTGGGGAGAGGGGTTGATCGAGCTGCATTTCGTGTCACCTAGGGAAGCTCGGCATGGCTCACATTAATGTCTCTGTAATGGAACTGTGGTCAGATTAATCAAAATATTTTATAAGAAGAGTGTTTTCATGTCAGACTGCATCACAGAGCTCTGTATTCCTGACATTTTCTTTTGTTCTGTGCATAGGACTGATCAACGAACTGGCAAAGCGAGGCTTCCTTGGCAACAGGCAGAGCAGCCTGCCTGCCACTGCTGGGCTGGACCCCTCCACGTGTTTCCATGTGGCTCCTTACACCGACACCTTGCTGCAGGCACTGGGTAGGTTAAAGCTACAGGCAATGCATTGTTCTGGCTGTTATAAGGTCTGACAACCTTATTAGAGGATTTTCCTGAATAAGAATATTAGGAATATGCTTGTCTATAATAACTCGTTTAGCATTCTGCTGTCTGTCAATGATAGTAACTCTCATTGAATGTCTTCTGTTGCTGGATAATGAATGGAAGAATCAATAGAGAGGTGAAAGGGAAATACCTTTTTTAAAGTAAATTTTAAAATATGTAGAAAAATAAATTCTTTAAATGTGACATTGTAACAACCAATTCAACCTTTAAACCTACCATAATTAAAAGATTAATATCCAATCAATATGTATTTATTGCCATAGTTTCAAGAGAAGTCAAAATAATAAAAGGAGATAAATTGGTGATTAAGCATGTAAAACTAGAATTTGCTGAAGTGATAAATGTTGGCAGCTGTAGTTTCCTCAGTAGGTGCAGAGAAGGCACTTTTTCATTTCACTTTACTCAGATGTTCTTCATTTTGGTTTATACAGTTGAATTCACTTCAGTAACTCACTTGTTCAAAGCTGGGAAATTGATAGGACCTGAAAAAGCAAGTAAATGTGTTTTACATTATAAATCTATAACTCAAATGGGTAGGAGAGTCTTAAACCTACTAGTTCTATACACTTGGAGGTCATGGTAATCAGAGGTTTATTTCACTAACTATGAGTAGTGTTTTCTTATGTATTCAGCAGGTTAATACAGTTTTATTCAACTAATTAAATTATTTAAAATTTTGGATATCAGGATTTTTAATTGAAGTATGATGCTCTCCAAAACCAAATTCACACTAAATCATAAGGAAAAATACTAATCAAGTGCGTGTCATTCACCATTTTTTAGCATTGTGAAATGTTAAAATGTAGGAATAACTAAGTAAATAAATGTTAATCTGTACAATTGCTTAAACAATCATGTAGTGAAACAGCATGGATTCAAACACAGATTTCTTATGGGCCAGAGATTCTGCAGGTTATACTGTTCCCAATAGGACCGTGGATATACGGATGGTGTTATACCAGTCCCCTATTTAGCCCTCAATTGTATGCTGTGTAATCTCCTAGAAAGCAAAACGAAGTGTCAATTTAATGTGAAGTCAGTCATCAGTTATTAATCTGAAATTGATACCTTAAATCATTTTGGTATAGATCTACCAACACTACTTAATGATATGAATAAGGATATCAAAATTAGGACTGAATATATTTGCTTTATGTGGTGAAAAGTAATTCCAGGTAAGGAGTGTGACTAAATAGTAAGGGTTTGCTGTGATACTACTCCTCATGCATAATTCTTTTTCTGGCTGTGCTGAGCTGCAGCATGAGGAGCAGTATCACAGTGAGGCACTGGCCTTTGTCTGCCCAATCGAGAATTAGTCAATTCCTTCACACTGAAAAAGACTTGAGATTTGTTTTCGTGGGATAACTAGTTTTGTTTTGATGATCTTCCTGGGTAGGAGGAAACCTCAGTGCAGTGCCAGACCCCTGTAACATTCCTCTGGATCTTTTCTTCAATCGAATATATGCTTCTGATCCTGAGATAGAGCAAGTTGTCATGCTGACGCTGGTCGGAATGGACACTATGAAGAGTGCTGGAGAGCTCCTTCGCCAGATCCTTCTTCCTGGGGACAATATCCAACCTCAGAGTGCAGGTGATCCTAGCTCTGGGGCAGGGCAGCAGAAGTTGGTCAGGAAGCTTCCCCTGTCCAGCTATTTTTATCATAGCAGGAGCATTATGAAAAAAGTGGTGAAAGGGACTTCAGGAAGGAGGACAGGTTTCTTTGCTTACCGACCTAAAGAACTGAAGAGTTTATCTTGGCTAGGTAGACGTGGGCAAGGCCACTTTGCATATTGGAGACAGCTCAGGTGGACATAATTTTCTTCAGACAGTTTCAGATTAGTTCAAAGATGTGCTTAGACTTACTAAGCCTTTTATGTAATCCAGAGCATTGTGTCTTTCTCGAAGTACTGGGAGATAATGCAGCTGTGTAATTGGGACACAGCATCAGGAATTCAGAAGTCACAAACTATTCTGTCCCCTGACATCCTTTGTGATCGGAAGTGAGACACTTCACCACTTCATGCTTTGTTTCCTCATGCACACAGGAGGAGTAACGACACTATCCTCTGCATTAAATGCTTACAAATGCATCAAGAGTGCTGTGAAGTGCTAAGCAGGATGATGACTTTATATAATTTCATGATGCAGATTGCATCTAAGTGTAATAATGCAGGAAGTTTATTAACAAAGGGCAGAGGTTTGGCACCCTGTCTTATACTGTGTTGCATCCTACTTTCTTGAAACAATACTGTGGAGTAAGTTCTGTATCATGGTAGGCAAGAAGGAGATTCTAGCTGACAGAAACTTCCAGCAGTATGCACTCATGGATTGAGCCCCTAAACGTCTTGCTACATTGGAAGTAAGACTACTTTACAAACACAATGTTTAAGCTACTTTAGAGACAAGTCAGTGTTAAATTGTAGCTTATTACTGTAATGACTATAGCTTAAAATGCAATGTTATGAGAGGTGTTAAAGGATCTATAATTATGGATTATACTGTGTCAAACCAATTGTTATCAGTGTATTATCAGTATTTCCCTTTCAACTTCTCTCCATTAGCTGTGTTCTCTGATCAAATCATGGCACTTATTGTCTGTGGCTCCCTGTTTATTTCCCAGATAGCCCATTTTTTGTTTTCCCTGTAATGTAATTTCCTAGCATTTGTATCTTGTGATTTTTCCCAGTATATTTCTATATCTGTATTACAATCCATTTTGGATGCAACAGGGGGCAAAGTCAAAGCAGCTTTGGAACTTGTTGTCTAGTAAAAAAAACAATGTGAATGCAAAACACTTGTCTCCAAAAGAAAACACAGCTTCTATGAAACACACGCTGTCAACTGATGCTAAACAGATTTCTCTTGACTTGCAGAAAAACCTGATTCAGGATTTGAGCTCCTAAGTCTCAAGTGGTTGCCCCACCTCACTCGATGTCAGGCCAGAGAAATAACCCCTTTTGAGGTTGGAGATACTTCTTGGCAAAGAAGCCTTGATAGGCTAATGTCAAACCCAGTCCTTGTGTGTGCATTACGGCAGATCAATGCCTTCGAAGTTCTTGCAGATGCATTGGAGAGATTAACGCAGTGCAGGGAGAAGCTAAGCAAGAGTGGCAGTCCTCTACAGACAGTAATGGCCTTAACACCAGAGGTCACATTCAGACAAGCCATCCTCTTCTTCACAGAGACCGATTTTGTAACTGGTAAGACATGTTCTTACTGTTTCTAATGTCCTCAGTTATAAGGTGTTTAGGAATTTGTTGAACCTGGACAAAAGAATCCATTGCTATGGGGTTTTCTCAGGCACAGAAAAACTTCATAAAGTGGGGTTGTGTGCTGCTGGATAATGATGAGGGATATTAAGTCAGCAGGAGCCAGCTGAGTTCATCTACATGTTGGCCTATTAATTTAATGTCGCTATGCATGGCCTGGTGCCCTTTCCGAAGATCTCAAGGTACTCCATAAATACTAAATAGATATTACAGCAGTCGGCAGGACCTGTAAATAATACTACGCGTTTTACCTCTGTATATAAGAGAAACTGGGAAACAGAGACCAAGATCTATCCCACCTAAATGTGGGCACCTAACTGCGGTGCCCAACTTCTTGAGGCTAGATGCCCCAACCATGCCTCTGTACTCAGGGAGACAAAGGTACTGCCAGTCTACAAGAGCTGAAGGAAGTGGATTTCTTGAGAATTAATTTTTATACTAGAAGAGAATGAACAGTTCATGAGGAACACAGATCTTTGTTGTCAAAAGCTTCTCAGACTTCAGTGATATATGTTAGCATTGATCTTTCAGCATAGTAAACCTGCTAGTTTCCTCCTGTAGCAAGAAATGTATAGTCACGCCTCTCTAAACTAAATCACCGTGCAGACTATGGTGTTATTGATATGATATGCTTTGGAGCAGCAGAGTATGAGCTCCCACTGGCTTCTTCTAATGTGAAATATATTGGCATATCACCTCCGTTCTTGGAGAAGCCTGACTCCTCACACCTAAAGATAAACAGTTCTGAGCCTAATGATTTCTGATTATTCAGAAACAGAGATAAATCAAGATTGTGGAAACACCATGTATCAAGTGAGGAGGAGTAACAATTGCAGACATGCATTCATGCTTTGTAATTTATAGCTCTTTCCTCATCTTTTCTTGGGGAAGGCCTTTGTTGTCAATGCAAACTTAGACGCTTGTGCAAACACACGGTGTTTATGTAGCACAGAGTAACAAATTTGCTTTACTGAATAGAAAGAAACAGATGTGATGGTGTCTGGAAAAAGATACTCATTTTAGTCTCACAAAAAGTTAGATTTGATGGTGAACTACATAGGTGTCCTATGTGAGATTGTAGAGCAAGAAGAGCAGGCCTTCAAAAAAGAAGGCATCAGACATCCCAAATTACTGTATAAAACTGTAAGAATTCATGCATTGCTGCCCTTCCTTAAACTAATCTTGAGACCAAAAGGCAGGATAAGAGGAGAGCAGAACTGTGAGATCAGTTTATTGAGGGAGGCTGTAATCACAGTGCCAGCCTTTCCCACCAAAGCCATTGTTGCGAACAAAGGAGCATAGCTGAAGCATGACTTCAGCATCCTGCACTATCTCTTTTATAAGGTCATTACATTTTTTTCCTCCCGTTATTGTTGTTGGGAGGAATGGAGAGGTCTTTGTGCTAGAGAACAGCTCTTCAATATTTTGCAGCTGGTCAAACGTCTGCCATTTCCCCTGCTAAATAGAACTACCTTCATCACCCCCTGCTCCCCCAAAAAGTGAAGGTCCCCATTATGAATCCATCAAAATACATCTCCTTCCTTTTACAGATGCAGAACACCGCCCTGCTATGAAATACCTGCCACCGCCTGGCAAGAGGTCCAGGGCTGAAGGTAAGATCAGAAATATGCACCGGTTGCCTCTTGGATAAAAACAAATAGCGTTATACTCTTAAAATGGATTGAAAAATACTGTAACTCTGTGTCCTCTGTCAGAGTCATTCAAATGGCATTAGTAAACCTTTGGTTAGACATCAGCATCCCAGGCAATTAGGAAGGAAAGGCCAGATGGGTCCACTTGGCTCTGGGGGAAGGTGGTAGTATTGCCTTTCTTCTACACAATTCTGTGCGTGGCTGGATGACCTATCTAGGGCTGGTGTGGAATGCAGGCCAGAACAGTAATTAATGCCTGCTCTTTAGCAGCCCTTTTCAGTTGTAGATCTCCAAGAAGGTGTGTTTCCTCATGTTTTACAGAGGGGGTAATTGAAGCCTAGAGAGGTGAAAGGTGTTGATCACCATTGTCTGACAAGTGGGTGACAGAAATCGGAGCAGGAGCACGTTTCCTAAGGCTCAGACAGGGGCTCTGTCATTTGCATTACAATGCCACTCCAGTCACCACGGAATTCACAGATCTTGGAAGTTCTTTCAAAGAACACCAATACTAAATAAAAAAATTGGTACTGTGAGGAAGTGAGCTAAAAATTTACGAGGCAAGGACCTCGAAGCTCGTTGCACCTTTTATGTGTACTCTTGTTATTCCAGGAAAATAAAAGACAGACATGTGGAAAGAGGAGAAGGTCTCATTAAACAAAAAGAACACTTTGGCTAGATACTTTCCAGGGCAATGTACCTGGAAGGTAGAAACACATGAATTTCAGACAGTAGTAAATACAAAAGAATGGTAATGATTTTGTTTCGATGAGCAGATTTTAGTTTTCTATCATCTGCCTTGCATGTCACACTGATTAAATTTGCTGGTCACTGGGAAAGGAAGTCCTTTATCAATCTGGTGCAAGCTTGTCCTCATTGTGCCCCAGTCCTAGATGATTTCCCAATTTGTGTGTGCCTTGAAGTGCCTTAAATTTTCCTTGCCTCTCCAGGTCACTGCAGGTTTTACATTAGACTGAAAGAAACATTTTTGTATAGGCTTTTGTCATAAGTTCTGACTGACCAGACTCCTTTTATACTGTTCTGCTCTTATCAAGAACCACTGAAGCGACCATTCCTGGCTGCTTGGGGAAGATCGGTGAGGTTTTATCAGCAGAGCTGAGGAAGGGACTGAACAACAGTTCTGGGCTCAGTGGGTGTGTAGTCAGAATACACAGTCCTGCTTGGCTTCCAGGGGCACCAGAGAGGACATTAAACAAAACACCTGAGCTTCTGGGACTTACACTGGAAACAAGACAGCTTCTAACTTGGCTGTGAAGTGTTGGGAGCACCAAGGTAGCTTAAAACCACTGTTAGCCACTCCCTGAAATACACAAAAAGGGTAACCAAGAATCAACATGATTTAGTACTTGCAGTCTATTTCAGGATATGCTATTGGGCTTACTGAAGAAGTGGTAAGTAGGACAGCTCCCAGGGTATCCCAATACATCTGAATGTCTGAAATCAAGCCATGCGTGTCCCCGTATAACACTTTAAAATAACCGTGTGTCCTAGCGATGATGGCTGCATTATGTAGAGATGATGGCAATATTCTCAAATTATTGTCCCAGAACATCCATACCACTTACTCCAATCTGTCTGCTTTTCTTATTTAGTGGGAGAGAGCCAGAGGCACCACGCAGAATCACTGTTTACCTACTTGCAAACAGGTGAGAGAAGAGCAAATGGAAAAATGTGGTTTGATAAGGACTTTGTGAAACCAGCTCATCTAGATATACCAGCCAATAAGAGGCAAAAGTATTATAACAACTTTTTTCCTTAGGCTTGAATGCAGGCAGTGGTATACATTCTTTTTTTGTAAGCATGGCAGGAAATATGGTATTTGCCTCTCTAGAGTTTACACTTATTTTAAGCCATGCACATATCTAAACTATTGTATATAAATAGTATATAAAATAAAAAGTATTTATCACAGTTACACTATGAAATCAAAACCTATGTAATATTTTTTGGGGGGAAAAATATAATTGGCCTTGAGGAAGGGATCTAAAAATACTACAAAGCAGAAAAATATAACAAAGACCAGGTAACTTTGGCAAACCTGGAAAGGCCACAAAGCATTTGGAACTGGAGATGGAAATCAGGCATGCTTGAGGGCTGCCAAACAGGCACCTCTGGTAATGCATGATCAATAGAGGCTGTTCCCATTGATAGATAGCGGCATTTGCTCTAACTGTTGTCACTTATAATCACCGAGGAGAGAAAACTAGCTCTAGTGGCAAGGTGTTCCACCTATGTTCAACACGTGTCTTTGACCAAACCAAGCTGGCAAAGTGACATAAGACAAATCCCTCCTGAGGCATCTAAAGTACATAAATATGCAGCATGTAGTGATTCACATACCACAAGAATGAGAATGTTTGCCCAGAAACACAGCAGATGGTGAGTAAACCGTCTTGAGGACAATGGGCGCTTATGTAACAGCATACAGTCGAGACTGCCGGTCTGCACGCGAGCAGCTGAGTGGATCCGAGAGGGTTGCTTCTGCACTTGCAGGCTGTTGCTATGGCATTTAAACCTTTCTGTTCAAGAATGATGTGAAGAAAATAGCAGATCTTTAATAGGAGGGCTACCTGGACGATAAGGGTTAAGTTTCTATATCAAGTGGGGGGGGCAGTACTCTTGCTTTTTATTTTTGATCCCATATTTCTCTGTCATGAATCAGCAACATGCTTCTTGCCATTTGAAAATTACAGTATGCATTAAATTATATGTAGCATTGTTGATGCTTCATTGCGTCAACATCTGTATAATTAGTAGTGGCATGTACAGGAAACATAAAATGACATTTTATGTACACAAACAGATAATCATGGATCAATTTTAGCTGACTGAAGTACTGTTACCTCATGCTTCATGCTAATTGGCATGGTTAGGCACCAGCAGTTAATGGGTCCTAGCTGACTGGTTCCGACACTACAGATGCCAATACGTCTACAAAGGCTGTGGTTAGGATTCCTACTAATAAGGTACTTTAGATTAGCAAAACTAATAATTTCAAAATGCTGTCATTTAAAAATTAAATTTATGTATTTTCTGCCTTTTAACACATTTTGTGTCATCAGCAAAACTATCTTGGTCTGTTTTGGTTTCTATTTCTTGTAGCACACCGAGTGCTGCACCTGGCTGGCAGCTCTGCTGGGAGAGCTTTGTCAGAAGCAAAAAGTTTTTGCTGAAATTTCAAGTTTGGTAAACACAATTCTATTCATAATAGGTTTAGAACATTTATTGAGACCTGTCATACTTGTTAGTGCCTCTCTGAAACACAGCTATAACAGCGAGATACAGAACACTGAGAGATAAACTATAAGGAATAAGAATTTAATAGCTGTGTTAAGGATTTTATCACAGTTCACATGAAAAATGTAAAAGGGAACATTTTATCCCTCTTAAAACATTCATGTATCATATGAAGGATGGAGTCTTATCTTACAGACCTGCCACATAAACTTTTTGGACTCGGAGCAGATTTCCTGGGAAAAAAAAAATTTACAAGCCCTAGACTGTTTCAGATAAATTTTTAAACTAAAAATCAAACAAAACAAAAAAAAAAAAACCCACAAAACAAAAAATCATATATATACAGGGGTTTTTTGTGGACTTATTTTGTTCAAATTTTTATGAACTTCATGCCAGCTGTTAGATAACCCTCTTCTACAAATGTCTGTCCAGGCTAGTAAACAAATATTACTGTATGTTTTACCTCTGATTTTAGGAGCTGCTCAGGGTTTTTCACTGGTGTGCTTTGTTACAGGAGCCCAGATTCTTTGCACAGTGCTGCTGGTCAAACCTGGCGCTTGGAGCCGTAGCCTTGCAAGGATCCTCCGAAAACTAGACCTAGAAAAATTCAGTGTGGTTGGAATGAAACACGTAGACCTGGAACCAGACATTGCCTTAGGCCTCCTTTCTTCCGAAGTGAAACAGGTTTGTTAAGAAACTGGCAGATCTGCGGCTATCCTTATGTTTAGAGTGGGGAAATATGTTAGCTAGTGAACAGTCCGTTCCTGAAAAGAACAAAAATTCCCATCCAGGATTTCTGAGTTGTTGTTAAAAGTGAGCTATATAGAACAATCAGAACTGTACCAGTATCAGACACAAAGACAGTTGATGTGCTGACGGTTTCTTTTATCGCATGCCATAAAGAAGCAGACCTGGTTTCTCTGAAACACAGGTTTGGAGGATATGGGCAATACAGACCTCCCAGGAATCTGTTTAGTTGCTAATTTAGAACACTGACTCTTTAACTGCGAAACAGGTGTGCTCTCTTTCTTCCCCAAGGTCATTCCAGGTAGGGCACATCTAAGGAGCATACCACACCCTCTGCACGTGTGCCTGGTTTTGCTTCCATGTGTTTAGCCCTGGGAGCTGGGAAACCTTCATTGCACTGTCAGAGAATATATACCTCTTGAGCCTGGTTACTTTATATTACATTACATGTACGGCTGAATCTCTGCTCCAGGAGCGTGTGTTCAAGAGCCTGTAAAAATGACCTGCAAAGAGACAAAAATGAGTTACTGTCATTTCTAATGTCTATTAGACGATAAAGAAGGTTCTTAAATCTTAGGGCATTATGGCTTTTTGTTAGCTAAAAATAGATTATGTTCCTGCTCTTTTATAACATTAGAAATTATTTTTTCCCCAACCTGGAATATCCTGAGATAACAGGACATGAGTGTAAAGATATTGTGAAAGCCAGGAAACTGAAAGCTGAGCATTTTAGAGGAGTTAGATTTTTTTTTTTTTTTTTTTTCCATTT
>Ga0065711_1004025_pt1 | contig 25309 bp, 14 predicted proteins | sample Hoacrofraction12_FD_59098 | JGI IMG/M metagenome (GOLD analysis project Ga0065711, IMG submission 59098) | Hoatzin crop microbial communities from Cojedes, Venezuela - Epithelial fraction 12 v2 (version 2) | ecosystem: Host-associated > Birds > Digestive system > Esophagus > Crop | place...
TGAAGCACGGCAGTGCAAAGGGATAACGACATGCAAAGACTCCCAGAGACCGGAAAAAACTGTCACAGTCTGTTCCCTCCAAGTGTATCTCTAGATAAGTAACGCTAGCTCCAGGATAACACAGATTAAACTTGGATGCAGAATATTATCTTTGTTTCATACCTTGGCCCTGCTGATCTTCCACATTTAGGTAAAAAGTACCTGTAGCATTTATTTTGAAGTCATTGCATCCAAATCACAAACCGAGAGACACAATCTGGAAGAAAAGCTTTGGAAATGACCAGTGCTCACTGGACCTGCTACAGCAACCATGGCGGACGTGCACAGGACTGCAATCCCAGGCCCGGTGGGAGCGAGCAAATGGAGGAATTCGTACCCGAGAACACACGGGGATGCACAACATGAGATCCCCAGGAGAAACAGCAGTGGAACTAGTCTTGTTACCATGGTATCAGGGTTATTTTAAAACAAGATGCAAGGAAGAATGCCAAAGAATTTTTGTTTTTTCCAAACCTAGTCAAGCTTCTTTGAATAACCAGCTACTATATTTCTGCAAATATTGAAATGTGTATCCTTGCCGACAGCAGGAATCAGGGTACGCTGCAGCAGTAAAGTGCTCATAGCATCAGCAAAGGTCTTTATACATATTTTTGCTCAGTTTTAATGAAAAGTCTGTAGTTCTAAAGACAGGGTCACCACTGCTCTCTAAAAGCCCGAACCTACTGAAAACTTCCAATCATTCACAGACATCTGCCTCAAACAATCTCCAGCTGTAATTAAGTACTCTTCATTTCTTGTCAGCACAGGAAAGACATGCAGGAACAGAGGAGGCCACAAAAATGATTCAAAGGCTGGAACCCCTCTGCTGTGAAGAAAGGCTGGGAGAGCTGGGGCTGTTCAGCCTGGAGGAGAGAAGGTTCTGGGGAGATCTTAGAGCAGCCTGCCAGTGCCTGGAGGGGCTGCGAGAGAGCTGGAGAGGGGCTTGGGCAAGGGCCTGTAGAGACAGGACATGGGGTAACGGTTGTGGACTGAAAGAGGGGAAATTTAGATGAGGTATAAGCAAGAAATTATTTACTTTGAGGGTGGTGAGGCCCTGGCCCATGTTGCCCAGAGAAGCTGTGGCTGCCCCCTCCCTGGCAGTGCTCAAGGTCAGGTTGGACGGGGCTTGGAGCACCCTGGTCTGGTGGAAGCGGTCCCTGCCCATGGCAGGGGGTTGGAACCAGAGGAGCTTTTGGTCCCTTCCAGTTCAAACCATTCAACGATTCTATGACTCTGCATATGACTACATTGCAAGCATTTAAGAAAATAATCACTTATTCCCTTGGTAGTACCATGTGAGGTGCTACTGCACAACACAGTATGGTAAAGGCTTTTCTATGCATGAAAGCTGCAGTACATATACAGGCTTGCACTTAGTGCTCTAATGGGGAAAAAAGTTTAAGATGCGATTACACTAAACTGTATACCAATATGAAAAAAGAACTGTACTTACAGAATTATAACATTACAGAATTATAGAAAAATTATTAGAATTTTTAATTATAACAATTATAGCAAGAACTGTAAAAAAAACCCCAAAACATCACCCCTTAAAACTAGTTGCATTTGCCAGTGGATCTATTTCCCAGTAGTGCATGAGGGACTAAAAACAAAAAACAGTCCAGTTTCTAGAAGAAACAGGGAAAAAGTGTTTAAAGTTTCTAGAAGTTATATGGAAAATTGGGGCATCACTACCACGAACACAGTTTTCCATGACCTTCATTCACGCTAAGGCAGGTCACTAAATAATAGAGCAGAGAAAAAAACCTGCCAGATCTTTTTTTAGTCAGTCATCACACTCAATATAGCCAAGCTATAAAACTCAAAGCAATAATATGGTAGAGAATCTAGGTTAGGCTACTGGTCATTGTGGGGTGAGGAAATCTGCTTGGGATTCACTACAAACACATGAGAAAAGTGATTAAATTCCATTTATCAAATTGTAACTAAGCTTACATCAATTTGCTGTGATGTAAAGTGAAGTAGCAAAATGGGTTTGCAATCCTGAAGCAGTTACAAACTTCTGCTAAAAGCACATTGGGATGAGCACGTCAAACTTCGTGAGAAACCTTGCAGAGCTGCATTTCCAAAGACAAGTAGTAGCAGAAAACAAATAAATCCCCTGTAATCCAGGAAAAAAAAACAAAAACCAAGATGGTCTAAAAAGCAAGACTGCTATTTAAACAGTGTTCAGCAAAAATACAGATCTCTCTGAAAAGAGGATGTCTACTGTCCAAAACGTTGTCAGTATAACAGTATCACTTACTCAGGCCAGTGGAGCACAGTTAAAAGGTGAGCAACAATTGCTCTGTCTCCCCTTCTGCCTGAGCACTGATTAGCGGTACCCTTGAAAAACACTGCTCGGATATTTCTGTGTCACGTAGACCCAGCATTTTCAAAACCATTCAAACCACAGCACCCAAAATATGCAACACTTGAAAAAGCAAAAAACATCCAGACAAAGACGCTACACCTTGGAAAAACCCGGGATCTACTAACAAGAATCTTCTTTTGTTTCTCAAAATTTAGAGGAACTGTTTCCAGCTGTCAAAAGCAATTGTATCAAACTGATTGGTTCACTCATTCAAAGCCACAGGGAACCACCAACTCATCTCCTCTGGCTTTCCTGAAACAGGTCTTCACATTTCACCCAGTTACATCTGTAATTAACCCTGTAACTGCACTGAGCTAAGCTGTGGGTGTTGATGTTTTTAGATCAGTGCTGATACCCATCAGAAAACATGCTTCCACTGACAGTCTATTTTCATAGTTAATCACTCCATTGTTAGAAACATATTTAAATTTGAAGTAAACCGAATTTGACCATGGCTTCTAGCCACTGGCTCTCATTATGCTTTTATGTGGAAGATTATAGAGCTCTTCAGCAACCAGCATTCACCACACAGGAACACACGTGTTGAAGCAAGCCACCTCAATTTTTCCCCTTCGTAAATTAAACAGATTGAGGTCTTCCAATCTTTTATTGCAAGATATTTTCTCTTGCTTGAGTCATTTTGCAGATATTTTCTGAATTCTTGCCAATGTTTCTAATGGTCTTTTCAAACAACTAAGGACATAACTACATAGAGCATTCAAATACTGACCAAAAGTACGACCAGCACTGCTGAGAGCACCACGTATTTTCATCGGTCCTTTTGCCACACCAACCCATGAATGCCTCTTTGGTACCTCTAGCTCCTGGATCTTCTTCAGGCATTCCTCTCTCCAGCAGACAGCTGCCCATGGCTGTTACACGCCTTAAGCTTTCACTCTTGGGCTTATAAACTCTGCCATTAAATGCAAAATGCTACCAGCAGCTTGGCCTGCTGGGGATGAAATGAGAAGTCCCCTGGACCGCTCCATGCATATTGTTCTCTACCTGTCTGACTGTCTGGAGATCTCTTCAGGAATGATTTACAATTACTTCCAAAGCCTGGATTAGCTCAAAGACAAACCACACTAGTGATCACATACAACAGAACCAAGCAAGCCGCTTCTCTTTTTTTGGGATGGGGAGGTGGTGGGAATGGTTTGTATCACTGAAGTCCAACGCTAATTTTAAAGTTAGATTGTCAGAGAGTATTCAAAAGAAAAAAAAAAAGTCCCACCACACAACACAAAGTATCTTTGAGGTTTTTTCATTAAATCCATAGTTTCAAAGACGGAAGTAAAACGTGTTTGACAAAACTGCCATGTTTTAGCTTGTCAACATCTGGGTACTGTGTCTTTTTTTGCCTGTCTTTTTTTCTTTATATTAGGCAGTCTAGCTTCAGATTTCCTATGTCCTTTTAGAAATATCGACATAGCATGTGACACTTCATCAAGGCATGAGGGGAAGAGTGCTGGAGTACCTACTAAACTTTAAGGCAGCCTCCTGAATTCAGATTTCTCCAACCAGCAACCCTGTGAATAGTAGGATTAATGATGTCCATTTTCCTGTGGCATTGGATAGCACGGTCGAGTGACTTGGCTATCTAACAATGCAAGAGGGACTACAGCTACTTCTATTGATGGGTACAGAATTTAGACACCACCTTGATCATGTGGATTCTCTGATGCACAAAAATCTCTGAAGGCAAATTGCAGCTTTTCCAAAATTGCTGGTTAGATTCTCTACCTTCTATCAGGCTACCTGTTTCCATGAACCTTGTAAGAACTTATCTTTGAAACCTCTGCATTTCTACCCAATCTGGTTGCGCTTGACTAGCAAGTTCAAAAGCAAGGTCAAAGTGGGCACAGGATCTAATGTGCAATAAGACATTCAGACAGACACAGGGCTATCACACAACCTTTCACTGCCAGAAGAAAGCAGTTTAATAATTAAAAATGATTTGCTATTGAGCTTCAATTCTTTCGTTCAGCTCATTCATTCACAAAGGAAGCACACAAAAAACTAATGGCAATTCCATACTATTAAAGCCACACGTGAATTTGCCACCACAAAAAAAGCAAAGGCAAAGACTAAAATAAGTAAATAAATTAATTGTTCTTCTGCTCATCCTGTGTTGAAATGAGCAGGGACAACATGTTCCTGGATATCACTCCCCTTGGCAAGGCAAGGGCAGCAGAAGGGAGACAGGGAGTCCACACACACACACAAAGAATCAGCCTTGCATGAGCCAACTATTCACAAAGCATGTGGAGAAGTCACCTATTGCTGCCACTACATCCCAGTGACTCACATGCAATTTTAAGTTAAATAAGGAGTTGCCAAAACAAAATGACTTATAGTGAGACACAACTCACACCTTGCTGCAGTAAGGTAAATTTAACATCTTATTTATCTATGAGCAGATAGGTAACAGTATGTCCTGGAAAATGCTTAAATGTAACATTAAAATAAAGCAGCAGGTTGCACAGCGAAAAATCACCAAGATCATGAGTTACAGACAAAGCCTTTGGGTACCCGCTATCCTTCGGCTATATTCTCATACATGTATTTCATGCTACAGCAACCACTTCACAAACTAACCTACATTATACATTACAGTATCCAAAATACTTCTAAATATACATACACAAGCATTACTTTCATCCTTGACTTAACATGACAAAGCCATCAAAACACCTTACAGTCAACTCAGCTTAAGGATAAAGCAGAAGTGTGATGGAGCAGTTAAACACGGAGATCCACCTGCAGTCACAATAAACGAGGCTCAGCAGGGGACAGCGCCAGGAGAGCACACAGCACACACCTTCTCAACTTCCAAATTTTTCTTCCTTTTCTATCCTCCTATGCGCTGTGGCAAGATACTTTTGCATTGCTTTAACTGTAACAATGCCAATGAATATTTGTTTTTCTAACACTAAAATATTGACTATTACAGATTTTTAAACAGACTAAATTCAGAAATACATTTTCTATTCAGAATGTTATAGACACTGGAAAATGGAAAACTTAACAATACCTCAGGGTCAATGCAGGATTATTTCTAAAGGGAGAAACTTCTCTCTACATGTGAACTTTCTTTCCCCCTTCATTCCTTTTAAGAGTCCTGGAATTTAATCAGTTGACAGACTTACATCACATTTAATGCAGATAGGTTACACGGGTGGAAACAAATCTGACAATAATCTCCTATCAGTCGTTGCCTATTACATCACTAATGAACCTGGTAAGAAATAACTTAGAGTGAGCAGTGTAGAACAGACCATAAGAAGAAATTAGACATTACTCATGCATAGAGAATAACTTTGCAAAAAGGCCTCATCAGCACATGCCTGTAAATCTAGTTTGTAACCTCTTGTGAACATATGGACAGAAGCCCAAGTCACAGCTTTAGAGCTCAGCTCCAGAAGCATCAGATTTGGCAGACCATGACGAGGCTGTAACTGGTTAAATGAATGAAAGCACTTTAATCCCTTGAGAAGGCTAAGGCTCCTTAGGTTGATAAGATTTTTATTTATTTATTTACTTATTTAAAATACAGCATCTGGTCCCTCCAGGACCAGCTTAAGATGCTCTCAGCACTGCTTCAACCTTTGGTAGGTCCAGCGGTTGTCACACAAAGCAGGTTTCCCCCTTTTATTTCAACAAGTTGGGTTTGTTCGGTTGGTTAGTTCAGGCGGGTTTGTTTGTTTGTTTGTTTTTTAAATCAACTTTGCATTGGGCTCTAAAGAAATCATAAGTGTTTGTAATACCAGGGCAAACAGGTTCTCTGTTCTCAACTCAAACAGGAAGCAGAAACTGGCTTAGCCTGAAAGTAATTCATTTTCCAAATTAGTTCTCAGCTATTGTCTCCCCATCTGGTTTAGCACCTAGCCACAACAATTCCACTGCCACAAGAAGGGATCACTTTTTGCATAGGAATTCTTCTTCATGCTAGGTTCAAAATGCTGGAACTGCAGCCTCATCTTCAGAAGGGAATTCCACTACACCTGTGTCACAGACCTTGCACTCTGTCATTAACCCAGTAAAGGCTGGACAACTGCAGTGAAGGAAATGCAGATTTCTCCATCAGCACTACCTACTTTACAATCCTCAAATACGAGATCAGCCCGCCCAGAGATAATGTCCTCTCTCTATCAACTAAATCACATCCAGATTCTGGAACATTGGATGTTAAGAATGGAGATTATGGTTAATACAGAGCTATTTGAATTACTCTTTGCATTAATAACTTGTTCCTTGGTTTAGCTTTTTTCTTTTCTTCAGTAGAAGTTACACATTAATGCAACAAATGAAAAGCTCAATAAGGCGTTACATATCAGAAACCACAATTATTTTAAATATGTACTTTATCTCCCTATATTTTCAACAATTCTACATACTAACATGAAGTATTTCCAAATACTTGTTAGTGAAAGGAAAATGACTGCTCAGCTTCAAGTCAAAATTAAGTACCTGCTTGCTGCATACGGCTCAGATATACTGGGATTAGAGGGAGATAGACTTCTTATCAGAGATTTCCAAGACAGCACAGGGCTTGTGTGCTGTTTTCACCTAATTATCTTTGAGGAAGAGTAAACTACAGAAATCTAAAGGACCTCTCCTTTTACACCGGAACATCCACTTTGGGGTATAATACTTCAGCATGCGTATTCACGTAGTTTGATTTGCTTTTGATTTCCTTTGACTCCTCCAGAATGTCAAGGAGGACAACTAAGAGAAGAGGACAATGTGAAATTCTCCACAATTATTATATTTACCTTACGGACACTGAGGTCTACCACGAGCTATTTTTCTGATGTGTACATCTCGATTTAACAGCCTGGAACACGTCTTCTTCAAATTGAGGGGCAAAAAAGGAAAAAAAGTTATAGCTGACTGTTGCAGCAAATCCACTACAAGTATTTTTGTGCAGGCATAAACAAGGTATTCTGGAAACAGGTATTTTCTGGCCCCTCCAAAAGAAAGCCTGCTTGCTTTTGCATCTTATCATCTCCACATCTACTGCACAGTTCAGCACAACCTAATATGACGTACTCTAAGCAAGACTGCATTTGAGACTATATAGGCAATCACCTCACAACTCTACTTGGTTTTTGCAGTGGAATTTCTTTTCTCTGACAAGCATCTGAACAAGTGTCCCAAATGCTTAGTTTGTCTGTAACCACTGTTGTTCTTAATGTTATCTGAATTAAGGAAAGATCCTGTAGGGCACCTGTCTTCGTATGTAAATAAATCAGGGATATGTACATTGGAAGCTTCCTTCATTAATAAATCTACATATTTTTTAAAGACATCTCAGTTCTCCCATAGAAGTCTGGGGGGACTCTACATATGGGACCATGCAGCATTAGGTAATTCTAATCTCAAGACCACAAAAGACTGGTGAAACAACCTAGAGATCAAAGGAGTACGAAAACACGCTGAAGACATTTTTTCTGTCCACACATAACAATACAGCTCATGCTCTACAGCTTTCAACACCTCTTCAAGATTTCTTTGCACATACAGCCTTTAATCAAACTACCTCATCCCAACGCCACTGGCTATGAACATCTGAAGCAGTAGTTTGCTGTGACAGAATGCAGAAGCAACTGTGAAGAGTTTACAGCTTCTTTTCATGTAGAGGAATAGTACTAACATCTCAGTAGGAACTGAAAAACGCTCCAGCAAAGCTTAGCTGTTGGGAAACGTCAGTTTGTCAAGCCTGAAATGCCTTGAACCCAACATTTCAGGCTCAACAAAATTCTGGCAAATTTACATTTGTCTAATGCAGAACAGAAGCTGAGGTGAGATGTGAACTGGTAAAGGCATTTTTCTGGCATTTAAATATTTGTCAGAATGGCCTCTTGTTTCTTGATAACCAAGACTGGGCAGAAAAAAGAGCTGTATGATTTCCATTTTTTTGTTAAAGGTATCATCCAAAACCAGCCAGCTGCCAACAACAACAACCAAACAAAAACAAAACAACAGAATTTGAGCAGATCAATTCAAGGTAACTCCTATTAAGTAAATTTTAAAATCAAAGTTAGAGAACAAAAATTTAACAGATTGAAATACTCCAGCGTAATGCTCCACACCCTAAGATCACACACAAAGATCACACACGAGCCACATCTGAAGTCCATTCTAGAATGTAATCTTAGATGATGAGCTGTGTCTTACCCATCCATGAATTTGCCCTTAAGGACATACTTTTCCAGTTAAGTACTTTAATAAGGCTCCCAAATGAGCTTTTGTCTATCATGAATTCATTGTTCTGCTGAACTGCAATTCTACACTGCTGGAGGCTCACTGTTTTCAAGCCTCAATTTTCAGCAGTTGTTTTCCCCATATATCTATAATCATCACGGCATTGCTCTTACCAAGAACCTTCACAAAGTGTTCAATAGCAGGCAGTCCAAACTGCAAGAACCAATGAACGTGGGCAGCATTTAGTCACTAGAATTCTGCAATGATGCGGTCAGACTGGAGCGTGTCACAGGCCTGTCATGCTACATTGTCACTTAGAGGTGAAATTCTGTGCTGAGGTGGGACATACAAACTCCATCAAGCCTCTCATCCTCTTGTGTAATGTATTACTGAGAAGTTACCGCTTTTATAAATAAAAACCAAATGACATGGAGCAGCCCAGTTGCATTAGTACCTCTGAAGGAGACAGAATGGCTAAGAAAGCTACAGTAAGTGACAGGCAGGTCTTTCACAACAGCCGGCTCTAGCTGTCGGCTCTGAGGCCAGCTTCTAACAATTATTCAGCAACAGCTCAATTCTACAGTCCATACTGCTGGACAGGAGTTCAGTGGCAGAGAAAAAAAGTAATATTAACAGACAAATGGATTATTCAGCCAAGTTTACTATTATTTGCACTAACCTGGGGATTTAAGATATTTACATATGAATTATTATTAGACACGACATCAGCAGAGTGTGGGATCTCCTACAAAAAATGTCATGGGACCCAAAAGGGTTAAAAAACAGCAGACAAGAATCTTGTCCATTTAACATTGATATTCCTGTGCATATGCGGTCTTATACTGGCATACAAATTACAGACAGGCATCACTGACGTGCTCTGCTAGGAACTGCCCCAAAACCTCAAACTACAATTTGATGATTCAACAGGAAGACTTAAGGCAAAGAGGAAGTAAGGAGGATGAAATACTAAGTTTAATCTATTTAACAAACAGAATTTGGGACCTTATTATACCAAATTGTGGTACTTCAGATATGCTTCTTCTGCAATTTGAACTAACAAGATTCAGGAAAGTTAGAGAGATGCCTCATAGGCATCAGAGAATCTTTGAACCCACAGAGGACACCCCAGAAGATCTCACAAAGATCCTTGAGAAAAAGGCAAACACGTAGTTAAAAAAATGGTGCTGATTAGAAGATGACAGGGCTCTACTCTCTGACAGGAATAGCTAGGGATAAACAGTAAATCTTTGTTTCCATTGCCACTCCAAGAAAGCACATCTCAGCCCAACTCTAGCTGTCAGCCAAATCCTGTCCTCACTTCACCTTAGTCTCCTTCACATTTTCTTCAACTTGCCCCTATGTTTTAAGCTCTCTTTACGAAGAAAGAGGAGTCCTATTATTCCTAAAAAAAAAATATAAAAAAAAATATATATATATAAAAATAAATTTTTTAAAAAAAATCAATCCACCTTCACTGCAGAATCATTATCTTGTGGGGCAGTGCAGGACAAACTATAAAGTCCATGACATTTTTTCTGCGCAAGGTTCTTACAGCAACCCCAGAAATGCTTCCTATGCCAGGGCACTCGTTCCTGTCCTTGTTTTTACCTAACGGAAATTTTAAAAAATATATTGTAAATAAAAACAGATTGTATCAAAATAACAGTAAGACAATTCTTCAGCTTAATGACAGATGCACTTAATTCAAACCTAAAATCAGATCTTTGTTACAGTGCTGGTAGATCTGGTGGACACACAAACATCATTCTGGGTATATTTGAAGTCTACATGTATTGCCTTTAAATAAAGAATATAGAATCACAGAATCACAGAATGGTAGGGGCTGGAAGGGACCTCTGTGGGTCATCTAGTCCAACCCAACAATACAACATAAACAGTGTACCACCAGCTTTCGACTGTCTTTTCAAGCAGAGGCTAGTGTTTCAAGGCAAAGTTTCCCACTTTTCTTCGGTGTATGTCAAATCAGTTATCAAAAATTACCCATGTTTTATTACACTGATCCAAATAGAAAAGGTAAACAACATAATTACTTAAAAAAAACCAAGTTCAACAAAACTTTACTTCCTTTTAAAAGAGTGAAATGACACATCAGCAGAAGCATTTATGGTTCTGAATTTAGGAAGGGCAGCCAAGCAACATGACACATCACCAACAGAACCCGTAATTCCTGGGTGATCAGTGGCATTATGTGACTGCTTCTGTTGCTGCCTATCACTACTCAGGGGAACAATCAATTATTGAACTGTTAGCTTTCTAAAGACACGGTCCTGAATAGGACAAAAGAGCTGCACGGAAATCTCACAAGCTCGTTTTTCATTTAGCGTGACTGTAGTTCTTGAAGCTATGGAAAGATAACAAATACATAAACACTGGCAAAACCATAAGAGATTAAAAACTGCCAAATTAATAATTTTATCTTGGTACTCCAAAGATCTTCGTACTGTATGCAAAACTGCATGCGAAGAGCTTGTCTACAGAACACACTCAATGAAAAGAAAGCTAGAGCATAAATTTACATTGCCTTGACCAAGGAAATAGTAGAAAAGCTTTAAGTATTAGCAGAAGTGCCAATTCATCAACCAAAAAGCAGACACAGAGGCTGCAGAGGAATCTTACCAGAACTCGATCTCCGATTTTGAGCTCCCTTTCTCCTTTCTTTAGTGATCCGGCTTCAGAGAGATTTGATACAGATTCACTTGCTGTTTTTGAAAGATTGCTAATCTGAGAAGGAGCCGAATGTTCCTTAGCAGCAATTGGTGAAGTTTTTTGTGGAATTCCTGAAGGGGGAAGTGCAGCAGCAGATGAAGACACCATACTAGCAGCTGATGTGGAAGTTGGTGATGTCGCTCTAGAAGCATGAGCTGTCTGTGTACCATTGGCTTCATCTTCTGTCAGCACTTTTCTTGTCAATTTTGATGGTCTTGTAAATATTCCTCTCAAGGGTTCACACTGGAAATAGCGAACTCCAGCCACAGAGCCATCATTCTTACCAATTGGTTCATCTAGAACAATCCCTGCCCACTGTCCCGGAGCAAACTGTGTTTCACCAAGGAACTGAATAAAGCCAGGCTTATTTCCATTAACCCAGACGCGCTCCCCAACTCTGAAATCATCCACAAACTCTTCATGTGCATCTGCAGTGGTTATACTTGAGGCCTTTTCACTGGAAGCTGCTTTTTCTGCTGGAGCTGGAATCAAGCACAATGAGAAAGCAACAGGAATCAACTACACTAATATTCCAGAGCGCATCATTACTTAGTTTCAATGTAACGAGCATTTGGAAAAGCATGATTTCTAAAAGGAAGAGCACAATTGCAAACTCTCATTTATGAAAGCACTGTCACCTCTGGAATACAATAATTCAAAACCCAAAGACAGAGACATCGAATGCATTTAATGTAGGTTTTGGTAAAAATCTTGTAAAGATTACAAGTCTTCCCTCAAAAACTACCCAATCATTTTTACCATTACAAAGTTTCTTCAAGGAAAACTGCTTGAACACATCCAATTAGAAACTTCCGATTTTTTGCACGTTGTATACAGAATTTTTTTAGATCAGAAATACAAGCAAAAATACCTTGGTCCAAATAGTAAAAATAGTGTATACTCATAAATTCCAAGGTATTTTTTGTTAGAAGATGAATAAGGGAAAAGTTACGATATTCTTATGTTCCTTACCAGCTGCAACAGATGCAGGTGTTTTCAGCAGTGTACTCCCATGCTTGATGGTCTTTGAAGGAGCCTTAAGTCCACTTGGTTTTAACATACTCATCTTTTTGCAATACCAGTGTTAATCCTCTTTGTCTGTAGCAACTATCTTTTTCCAAACATGGATAAAATATATTGTTCAAGTTTTTCCAACTCTGGAATAAACCTAATATAAAAAATATAAAATACAAAAAATATTAGACATGAAACAAAAATCGGTATTTTAGCTTCTGAAGGAGAAATTTCTATATATACACATCATTTGTGTATGAAATGCATGATAAAAGATGCTTTACAATAACCACCAGAAGTATTTCCCATGATAGCATTACCAACTCGTCAGCTTCTGAAGGCCATTTCGCACTCAAAGACACCAAGTCTGAACGTAAAACACCAAAATAACTCACTTCACAGAATGCTGCTGTATTCATCCTGAGCTTTAAACTAAAAGGCTATTTTAAGAAAGAAAAACAAAGCCCTTAACAGCATTACGTTACACATAGATATAACCACTCTGTGCAACTATTGCAAATCCCAGTAAAAACAACTTGAGACTAAGGAACTAAATGCAAGAGAAATGAAAAGAACCAGCAATTTCATGATAAAGAGAATAAAGTTTTTAAGAGAGACTGGAACTGAAAAATTAAAATAGGTCAACAGAGTTAGATGATGACAACTAACAAGTAAACGTCCAGCTCAGCTGTATGTGATCTTTCAGATCACAAGACAGACTGGCTCGCAGTCCCCAGCACAGTGCCCCAGCTACGCTCCTCTGCAAAGAGGAGGAGAGACTCTTCCCTACGTTGCTAGGATAGAGCGCTGCTCTGACTTTGAAGCCAGCTATAAGCTTTTCAGGGAACTATGTCATGAGGGTTTTGCCACAGAAGGCACCTTCCTTCTGATTACAAAAGCTTTAGCAAGCCTTTTCCATCTGTAATGAAAAATCTGGGTTTTTTTTTCCTCAAATACGAATTCAAATCCAAACTGTTAAGGTCACTGGTCTCCCCCGTCTTCAAAACCGTAACTGCTCTGCATGAACACAGCTTGGCTATTTGCTAAGCTTTATATATAAGGCACTGACAGAACAGCTATGCCCCCTTAAAAAAAAACCCAGCACGTATCTAAATAAACACCTAAAAAACAAAGGAAACACAGACATGTAGCAATAGACCATTTGCTCAACTGTTTGCTCAGAACACGACAAACAAGAACTGTAAAGCAGGTCTCAGTCCTGCCGATTACTCCACATTTTGGCACCAGTCGGCACACAAGCCCAGGCAGAGACTTGACCAACTGCAGACTTCCCAAACCATTACGAGCAGTGCCCAGGTGCGTGTGCTGGGCATACAGCATGTTTAAAGGCCAAACACCAGTGAAGGCGAGATTGCTACGCTGCAGGAAGAAAGACTACAGAGACAAGTCAGCCGTGCCTTTTACCTACCAGGGTGAATTTTAGCTTGTGTATTATTAATGGCCAGCACATTAGTGTGCCTAAAAATCAATTCACTGTGAAGAAAAAAAAAAAGAAAGTATCAGGCATACTGCTGACAATAAACCTAAATAACAAAGCGAAACATTTCTTCTGCTATTTCAAGATTGGCCACGTCAAATTCAAGTGGTTTTCCAAGAAGCCTGCAAAAATGATAGACTTCATAAAGCATTAATTACCGCCCTGGCTGTATGCTGTTTGTCTACAATTTAAGTCATGCTCCATCCATGAAAACTCTGAAGTAGTGCTGTGAAGATTGCCAAACAATTTTTCCAGCATTGCCAGACATATGTCACCCACCCATCTGCAGAGTTATGACTACTGAAGAGAAAAATTTCTCCATTGTTGTTGCAATATGTATGCCAGTTTACTATTAATTTTTAAGTAGGAGCTTTCATGTTCACGAACATGAAAGCAGAGCTAGCTCTCTAAAATCAAAGCAGAAGGATAGCCATGAAATACGACTAAACTGCGAAAGAATCGGGAGGCACACAGTTAAGCAGAAGAACAACTAGTGGATCACGTCAGATGTCACTTTGGACACAGCAGGAACACTGTCGGGGATTTTTTTCCCTCTCCTACTACATACCTGCCCTCCCTGCTAAATCCGAGTGCATCATATTTCTTCATGTTTTGTTTCAGAAATCTTCTAAAACTGTACTTCACTCTTACGTGCCAAGGACTTGAAAAGCCCTCCTCTTCTCTCTTATACACAGGGTACCTACCTATTAGTCCTCACACTGCAGGCGCTATTCCCTCCAATGCCAGGATCTCCATGCACGCCCCCATCACTTTCCTCACCCCATCAAAACCCACGGATGGAAAAACTGTACATAATAAAGGGGGATTTGGTACAAATACAGAAATGCAAGGAGTATCAAGGCCAGTGCTTTTTAGTTCACAGGGTTCTCTGTTGGTGCCAAACACCAAATTCATAGAAATCCAACAACCTCATCCGGGCCACAGGCAAGTCCTCCTTAAGAAAGACTGCTTCCTAAAACCAGGAAGGTAGCAGCTGCCTTACAGTGTTCCGCCATTCTTTTCCATATAATATCTCTTTTTTTGTCCCCAAAGAGCATTCCAGCACCACGCTGGTAGTAACTACATACACTGTGCAAGGATCGGTATATTAGAAGAAAACAAATGCTAAACTACCCCCCCAAATTACATGTTGCCAGTTTCAAATAATTATTTATTTATTATTTATTAATAGATGTTGAACAAACCTCTGCTCAACAGAAAGTTAGAATGTTCTAATATTGCATTGCTTGGCTCAGGCTGCTCATTCATATTTTAATCTTGCTCTCCACAGTCATGGGTTATATATTTGCTGTGTCATTTGCTTTTCTCAATATACAGGCCTTCAACTACGCCAAAAGTAACCCAATCCCTCGTGCCCTGGTTCCAGAGTTACTGAAATTGTAGCTTAATTCAAAGAACTGCTAAAATATAGGCAACACATTTTTGTAAATTACTGCCTTATTGCAATAGTTGAAATGCAGCTTTCAGTCTTAGAAAGAAACAGGACCTTCACAGTAGTGTTTCCTAATAGAATTCATAAAACACTGAAAGCACGTAAATTTGCATCAAGCCATTTTAAGCATTACGCACTCCAGCATTTCCTAACAGGCTCCAGATGTCAATTACCTCATTTTAGTTCTCTCTTAAGAGAGAGCAGCTAGCTACTTGTNGAGATTTGTTCTCTTTCCTTCCTTGAATCTGTCCCAGCTCTCCTGAAACAGAATCTTTACAACCAATAGGCAATAATATTAACTGTAAGTTTCTCAAAAGATCATATCTGGAACCCAAGAAAATGCCCAGAAACGACCCTGATAATACATATTACTGAAGTGTTCAGAAAGCCACACATTCTACCAATACCATAACTGGACATAAAAAAGAGATTTTAAACACAAGCTTTACACTTGTGCCACTACTGGGAAATACATGATTTCATACAATAATAAAATGTATTACATTTTCGAATGAATTGCAATTTTGTGTGTGTGTGTTGACTACTACAAATTTTCAGCTGCAGACATGAATCCTTGCATTGGCCCTTTTAGCTGATTAATAATATCCTTATTCTTCTTCTTTACCTTTGACAGACCTCGTAGTGGTGCATGGATCAAAGCCATCCATAAGCAACAAGTTGAGAACCACTGGTTTAAGAAAATAAATCCTATTAATCTGATAATAGATAAGAATTCTGTTGGCAAGTTGAGACTAAAAACAAATAATTTATCCACATAACACTGAAATTAAAAAGCAGAATATTTTCCAACTACCAAAAAAGGAATTCCTATAATAAAAACAGTTGTCCCAGTTGTCCTCCACTGTTTCTTTCAAGACTATTTTCAACAACTAGTACTCCAAGAAGAACTAAACCACAACTAAATAAGAAAACAAGAAAAAAAGTCAAAGCCTCAGCTCCCTCCACTTAAGAATCTTATAGACACAACAAGAATATAACAGTACCAATAGTTCTTTAAGCTTAGTTGACATCTGACAAGCATGCTGCCACTACCACAGCCTCCTTCCTCAGGACAGATAGTGCCATAACTAGAAGTAAAATGTTTTATCTGATGACACATTTGAGACAATGACTTGACAGTTTAAGGAAGAAACATTTGCTAACATCACAACCTGCGACTACCATGGAACAGATGCAGTGTTTCCATGGAGAAAAGCAAGTTGTCTGTCCATTTGGTGCGGAAACAAAGAGGACATTCTAGAATAGAGCAGCATAATGTTTGAATTGACTCAAAACAGACTGCACAATCTCCGTCTTCTGCATGCAGACACATGCAGTCTGACTCTGTGCAGTGCACTCTGAGGCTGGAACACTGCTCCCGTGGTTTATTTGTATGACAATGTGAAACAATTATTTTAATCCATGATCATGCACTATCGGTCATGCACAAGTTCTTCAAAACATTTCAAATTGAAAAGATTAATATTAAACTTAGTTAACACCATTAAGAGACTAAATACTGTTGGAAAATGCCTTTCAATGCCAACACATTCCTAAGTTCAAGAGAGACCAACCTGTTAATTCTGCTAAGTGTACCAGTGCTTTGCAAAACACATACAAAAATTAAGACTAACAGATACAGAATAAATATTCTAAAAGGATCGCGTAGACTAGATAACGGCTGAAAAATCTCACAGGGATCTGTAACCAAAGAAGACCACACACAATCCCTGCAGCAGTCAACTAGTAGGTATCCAGAAAAATTCTGATCATACCATGAAGAAAATGTAACATGTACTAAATAAATCAGAAAATCCCTTCTGTAGAAAAGTGACACGGAAAACACATTTCGAAGATCACCACAATCCAGTAACTTCACTTACTTGAGGGAAAAACAAGCTCACAACATGAAGCACTGCATTTGAAATAACAGCCTGAACAGCATTTCGTAAGTATCCGTTTCATACTCTCGATGTTCATACCACTGTCGCCAAGCTTTCAAAAGCTCATGAATCATTCCTCAAATATCCTGACAATGGTTTATAGAAAGTAACTTGGAATTTTGAACCTGGAAAGTTTTCTCTTCTGGTCCATGAGTTACTCCAAGAGCTCAGATCCTCCACAGTTACAAACGCTTGCAACTCCTAAAATTACTGCAACCTTAAAACTTTAAAGCGTATAAACACCTTCTTTATGATTCAGATCTACTTCTTATTACAGCTCTAAAAGTTGTATTTGTGGTCTCCTGGGCTGGTATTACATTTCTGTAAAAAGTGAGTATACACATTTCCAAAAGCACTTAAAATAATACTTTTAGTTGAATTTGTAGGCTTTTGAAATGCATACACAACTTAAAAATACAACCACTCTTCAGCTCTGAGCAAAATAAATGCCTTTGTGTTGCACTGCTATTTGCTTCTTGCTACCTCTTTAAGAATATTTCTCTCTGTGAAAGAATGTGGCAGATCACAGACACCAGCTTCTGGAGGGTTCAGACAGGAATGAGATTAATTCATCCACAGCTGGTCCACAAGCTGACCAGACTGCGACATTCCCACCAACATCCTTACCGAAACAACTCTGGATGAGGTGGACATAGCAGAGGGACAAACTGCAGAGAGCAGACAGGTTCACGCACCCTCCCTAAACAGCATTTCCTATTGCCACCATCTTGTTTCGTTTCCAAGGAGGAATGCTGGTATAGTCCCCTGCTACCCACAGATTATGCAGCCAGATTTCTCATGTTTCGGAAAATGGCAATGTCAGCACACCCAGAGTGCGAGCGATGAGCCGCATCCTGGAACAATCATCTTCCTGAACATGATGCCTCCTCCGCCACGTTCTGGGTCTACCGGAGATACCCCACACTGGGCAACCAAAAAGTCTGAATGACCATTTTGCATGTGTTGGATTACATTTACAATGAAATAATTCCACAGCAGATTATATCACTGTAAATGTCACACTAAGCTTCGAAATCAGTTCTGTAACAATTCCAAGTAATTAAATCAAAAAGATGGATTTGGAAGCCTTTATGCATTAACTTTTCACAATTTCTCTTGTAATGATGCAGCACACTTCATATTCCTAGCCATTTACTACTTAAATACAAGCATTTTGGAGCTATGAATTCACATAAAGGTGTCTCTGCATTTAGCCACTGAAGCCAATTACTGAAATGGGAAGTGAACTTCTCTCTGAACCTAATGCTCATGAATTACTGCAAATCCAGCTCGTTTTGTCAGCTTCATAGCATTTATCAAATGAGTAACAAGTTCAGACTGAAACAAGCCAGAAATCACTGCAGGCATTCGATAACAAAGTCAGTCACAAACAGCAAATTATTATGGTAATGATGTAACAGCCTCTGTCATAGTCACTGTTAAACCAAACTGACTATCTGAATGTTGCTCAAGAATTTAACTGTACTGTTCAGTGATTAGAGACTGGGATTACAGAGGCATCTTCAGGTATCATATAAGTCAAAATTAATAGAATTCAGTAAAGAATTTATATAGAAAACAGAAAATACACAGAATTAAGAATTTAAGATTTCAATAGAATCAGGGTTCGCATATTGGAGTCTACATATGATTACTCATTCAACACATAGCAACTAGAAGAAAGGGAGCATTTAAAAACATGACTTCAGTTTTATTTTGTCTCCCAGAAAGCATATATTTTGATGTCAATTAATCATGTAATATGGTGATCTGAATATATTCTTCAGGTACATCACTACCATAAGACACCAAAATAATATATATCATTTAATTCAATGTTTATCATGCTAAGTGCCATCAGATCATATTTGTTTGGCTTACCAGACGCTCTGCGAACTGCCAGCATCAAAATATATGGGCTGGTATGTGCCTATGAAACCAGTGTTTTGTGCCTTACTATTGAAGGCAGAAAAAACTCTGCATTTAAAACTCAGTTCATCAGGTGGAAAAAAATTAAAAGGAATCCAGACCTTTCTCTCAGATCTGTTTTTTGCAGATACTGGTATGTGAAATAAAAATGTAATAAGAAAATAAGGAAGAACGCCCTCTAGTTCATACAGGATCATTCTTCTTCCGACATTCTACTTCAGCTCGTTCCAGCCCAATCCAATATAACCATTGTACGAGCTCTAGAGAGGTACACCCTTCACAAAGGCAAACACCCTATGTGAACCAGCAAGCCCCAGTGTCTCATACCATGGGAATGAAAATATGACTTTTGTGAAGGCTACATTCTTGAAGAAGCATATCTCTGTTTATTTTACCTAGGCATAGCTATTAAACTAATGGAATGAAAGCAATCCTTGGCTCTTACAAAGTGCCTTCAAAGTCGCTTACCTGGACTACTCGAGGAAATTACTGCTGCGTGCAAGTTTTAGTACGTCTTTAGTCTAACTCAAAATACAGTTTACTTTTGCTATCATTTAAATGCAAAACCAAAAGCTTGTAATAAGTTGGGAAGTATGCCCACTGGTATGACACAGCTCTTTTAACACTGTCATTGATTCGATGAACAGAACTTCAAGTGGCTGACAAATTATTCAAATTGAATCTCTCTCTAAGATCACTAGCAGAGATCCTGAAAAATCTTTCAACTCTATTTTAGAGGGCATTTGTTTAGGTAAACATTACTTAGTCTGAAGCAACTAGTATGTTCAGTGAAATAAAGACACCCAGAGGATATTCAAAACAGTCCCAACACTGTAATGCAAACACTAAGCCCTGTCATCACTCATCCCGCTATCAAGCAACCATCACACCGCAGTGTAAGGACATCCCCATAAATAGCTACTGGTTTTCTGTAACTTCAAAGAGCGAACCTCTGTTTCCTTAAGGACTCAGAAGACACTCCTACTTCCTCGTACACTCAGAGGGACCGGAGCAGAACACAATTTGTTGTTTGGGAATCAATCCAAACGCCCCACAATGCTGTGTCCCTCATTAAGGACATGGCTAATCCAGGGCTCAACCAGCAACTTCAGAGCTGTTTCTTAACTGAGAGAGACAGTAGACACTCTATTTCTGTATCATGGCGATGACTTGAACTGTCTTGCATGTGAGTTCACAGATCCACAGCATATTCAGGACCAAAGATGTATAGATTATCTTTCAACATCAGGGCTTCTATGGCAGTCGGGCCTGCATACAAACCTGTATTTCTTCTTTGATTTTGAACCTGGTGCGTAATTTCAACTAAATAAGATAAAAGGCAGGAGATTTCTAAAAACAAATATTGTTTTATTACAAGTTTCACAGAAGTCGGCCAGCTGTCAGGCAGGAGATTTGCATTCAAACAGTCTTGAGTTTCTCCCAATGACTTCAGATCAGACCAACTAATTTCTGAGGCAAGATGGAAAAACCAAAGTATAGGCATCAATACACTTGGTAGCAGCAGGTTATCAGCATGTTTGAAGATAATACAAAATTTGAATATAAAATAGTTAGGAAGGCAACCATTATGAGACAGAAATCCACTGAGAATTGTAGGGTTTTAGTGACACTGCTAAATGTAAGACACATGGCTGGTTTTCTAACTTGGAGAGTGCAGGGTATGCACTGCGAACTGGATAAACAGGATTCTTTCTGCATATGCTTGGGAAAGGAGAAAGGGAAAAGGCAGGGTAAATGCCTGTAACTAAGAAACTATACTAAGAACAAGATGATTCAGATGAAAGATAGTGAGAGGCTTAGGACCTCAAACCATCAGTCAGACATTACAGCAATGCTACAAGGAAGGTAATTCATTAAAGCTTCTGCTCTACTTGTGGATTTTAATGTTGCATCAAGCACATTTTAAGTCACGTCATCTTATCATTCTATGACTTGCTATGCTCATTCAGACTCCTAAATGCCTCGAGATCCTCAGTAGAAAAATATACCATGGAAACACAAAGACTTAGACTGCTTAATATGAAGCATAAATAACAGAGGATGTCTGTAACACTAAAAAAATATTTTGGGCTAGTAATACTGTGAGTATTTTTTTCTCAATCTATGTTGCTATTTCTAAACACAGTCTGTTCAATTTTTTATAAAGACTCTCTAATTAATGCAGAAGAGCTGATAACTGTTAAAAAGCTTAAATAAATCACAGAAAATATGATGCAAACTCTTAACACTTCAAGTTGCCACTGTACACACGCATTATAAAAATGTCACTGCTATAGTCTATTAAAAGATCAGAAAGCACATGATCCTCCTTAGCACACATCATTCTCTACAGAATGAGTCAAGGATTGAGAAGCAGACAAAGTTTTCACCCGAGAAAGTAAGTAATTGCCACCTCTTCTGGTAAGCCCACTATCAGTGTTTACTACTTTTCCTACATTTTTCCAAGGAAATTCTTGCCTTTCCTAAAAGCCCTCCATTTTGATAACAAGAAGAGTAATTTGTTTGGCTGTCTGCACTGACTAATAATGTTGATAACACACTTTAACCATCTCAGTAAGTGCACTCAGTCCACACTAACAATTGGGATTTTAGAATAGTGGAGAATCAAGTTTAAGTTATTTGTGATCTAAAGTTTAAACGGAAGTTGTGAGAAGGAAAATACAATCTCCTGTCAGCCTCAAAACCGAATGTCTATAAACAAAGTCACAGGGCTTCTCCCTAACACAATCACAACTGAAGCAGCTGAAACAAAGATGCTGCTTTTTGTAGTATGGATTTAATTTTGATAGACTGGGGTGAAACTGTAACTATTTCACACTCTTTGAAACCATCAAGTCAGCAATCCCTTTTTAGCCCTCTTCTTAGCCTTTTAAATTAGCACCATGACTGTTATACAGCTGGCATATAATAAAGCAGAAGTACAAATACAGAACTTAGATAAATGTTGCTGTGATTAAGTGGATGCCGCTGCCAAGCAGAGAAGCAGAATGATAGTGTCAGATAAGCTAACTCTATCAAATACCGAGTTTCTCTCCTTGCCTTGCAATTTTCCCTCAAAATAAGCTAAAAATGTAGACAGTAAGTATAAAGATCAGGAAAACTGAGCAGCTTTTAATGATTTTTCTCCTTGAAACAGTGAAGATGTCTCACAGAATCACAGAATGTTAGGGGCTGGAAGGGACCTCTGTGGTTCATCTAGTCTAATCCCCCTGCCAAAGCAGGGTCACCTAGAGCAGTCTCAATATATATTAAAAGAATGTAAGGTACTATTCACTCAAGAGTTTTCTGTCTGAGTTTGTACAAACAATTGATGAGACGTTCTAGGTGGAAAACGCTTAGGTGGGTGCTAAGGTAGAAACTTGTACAGTCTGCCCTTAGATGTATCTTCTAAATCCTTTCCAGCCTTTTCAAGGCCAGGAGTTAGATACCAGGTTTGTGAGTACTTCTAAGGGTCAATTGGGCTACTACAAGTCATGTGAGCACAACATCACTCTGCAAAAATAAATGTGTGTAGAGGACAGACATCTGGACAAGCACAGACATATTTGTAGATGTTTGAAATCATCGGGCACCATGCTGCTGACAGAGCTGGCTTCAGTTCTGCTGGTCAGGAAGAACGAAATGGTTGCTCCAGCAGAAACTGGCTTCTCGCTGAGGGCAGCTGAGATTACAGCTAATACAGTGTATAATTGCCTTTCATTAAATAACAAAACACCATCCATCTGAGGCATTTCTAAACATGCCAGTCCAATAAGGATTCCAGCGTGTTACTTTTTATACGTGCCAGCAGAGCCAGTAGTCCCTAAGGAATGCCAAAAGATTAAACAAGAGCTGCATTCATTCATGGTCATCATGTTCAAAGATTCAAAAACTTGCATTCAACATACAGAGTTAACATTTGACCAAACTGTTTCTGAGAAAGAAAGAAAAGCAGTTTTCAGAAATCATACTGGCAAGACAGATTGCTCTAGTTCTTCTGAAGGAAGATCTATTTTGAAATATACTCAGTCACTCCCAAGAAAAACTTTAACAGGGCTAAAAGGATAAAGGGAGGAACACTAAAGGAATTACCAATCTATCCAAGCTAAGTAAATAAAGGCTGTCCTGGATGCTCGCATTCAGCAGATGATAAACAGATACGGCCTGTAGCTGAGACAGGAAATCTACAGGAGCTCCAGAACATCACAGCAATCAGTAAATACCAGCACTGTTCCTTCCTAAGGTATAATCACATGAGCAAAGAGAGTCTTTATTTCCTACACTACCTCCCCACGAAGAGGACACAAGACAGCTGTGTTTCTGCCCCTTACTACAAATTTGAGATGTTCTCTTTAAAAGAAGCCACACAAATTATACAAAACTCTTTTTTTTTCCTCCAAATAAAACCTCCCTCTCGATCCCTAAAGATACGGACATTTGAGGTCACATTTCCAAGCTTTACTGCTTCAGCCAACACATCCCTCCCCCTTCAGTACACACCAAGCTTTAGCACACTTTGGCACAGACAGAAAATCTTCTAGTCCTAGGATAAGGACTGGACAGGAAAAGAACCCCAAAATCTCACAATTTTAAACCAAGAACTAATCATACTCTGCACGTTTTTCATTCTACATTCAGTATGTAAATAAAATTATGTCAGTAGCTGAACAGTTATACATTCCTTAGACTAAGATACGTTGCTGTTGAGGGGGGAGAATTACTTTTCCTCCACGGTATCCAATTTACTATCTTGTCACATGTTGTAGCAGGTGCACACAGACATGCTGAAGAAAAATCACTCTGACATTGCTAGTTTTAGAATTATATGCATATTTCTGTTCTTTAAATAAAATTCTTCACAAAGCAGCAGGCATAAAGCCATTTCCTCTTTTGTACCTCTTCTCTTTCTTCCCACATATTAATACAGATAACATGTTTTAAAATCCTTCTGCTCAAAGATCTTGGAGCAACCTGTGAACTGCTGTAAAACTCTTCCCATTCAGCACACTGGGTGAGTGAGCGAAGGCGTGGGGAGGAAACAGTCATATTCTTAATCACGAACGCATACAGTCACAGACTAAACTGTCTTCCCCATGCTATGTTTTGGAAGAGACTTTTTGTGGTGTTGGCTTTTGTCTGGGTTTATTTTTTTTTATTATTTAAAAGACACACACAAAGATGTTATAATGAAAGGGAAAACTAACTCCCGATTTAAATGCAGCAGGAGCCACATTAACATGTGAGTAACAGCCACAATTACCTTGTGCCCCATGACAGCTGAGGCACAGAAAAGAGAACACTGGATGGCCCCAGGTAGCAGCACCAGTGATCTAGCGGAAAGCAGGAGGGGCCTGGGGATCCCACAGCTCTAGGGCTGGCTACGAACAGGGCAGTAAGCTCCGGGTACCAGCAGCTCACCTACAGATCGGTAGCTCTGTAAACAACACGGGCACGGGGAGCAGACATAAAACCGGGGGAAAAAAAAAGCGCCAAGGTGAATTAGAAGCCAAATCATGAATAGCTAAAATATTACCATATAAGCGTGGGATGCTGAGAACTGCAGGTCAGCACCGACCATGCGACACTCGGACCCTTTTCCCCCAGCACGGCCCGCTCAAGCCACCAGCAGCGAAGCAGAGCGTCGCATCTCCCAGGGCTGAGACCGGAGCAGGGCGCGCTGCAGCCCCTCGCCTCCCCACCCGCTCCTCACGAGCCCCCGCCGCACCCCAGGGCCCTGCGCGGCGGCAGACGAGCCCCGGGAGACCCCTTCCAGCCCACCCGGGACCCTGCGCCCCGCCGAGCTCACGGCGGGGGACCAGCCCCGTCCGACCGAGAAGCCACGCAAGAGCGGAATGAGCCCGGCAAGCCCGGAACCAGCCAAACCGGCTGCTGTCACCGCGGCCATGGCAGGCCGGTGGGGAAGCGCGGGCACGCGTGGCGGAGGCTAACAGCTCCCCGGGGCAGCCGGACGCCCTACCCCAGCCCACCATCGCCTCACGCGAGTCCCTTGAAGCCACCGCCGCCCTCCGTCCCCTCACGGCCGCCTCGCTTCCTCACCGCCTAGCGCGGGCGGGAAGCGGAGGCCCCGAGGCGGGAGGCGGCCGTCGCCTCCTCCCGACCCC
>Ga0065711_1033547_pt1 | contig 25308 bp, 11 predicted proteins | sample Hoacrofraction12_FD_59098 | JGI IMG/M metagenome (GOLD analysis project Ga0065711, IMG submission 59098) | Hoatzin crop microbial communities from Cojedes, Venezuela - Epithelial fraction 12 v2 (version 2) | ecosystem: Host-associated > Birds > Digestive system > Esophagus > Crop | place...
GGGGGGGGGGGGGGGGTGAAATGCATTTCCACACAGAGCATCTTCATAAGCTGGGTTTTCTGATACTTCAGAAATAGTAGCCACCACAAACTAATGGTTAAACCATGCTTTAAGTCCACCTCATGGTAAGCCTTATCTGCTTCAATGCTCATCCAGCATTTGTAGGCAAACGCAATGGACCCTCCCAACTGTTTAATTTGTCACGCTAAAGCTAATGATGGTTATCTGCCCAGAACTCGAATGTATGGGACTGGGAGACCACGTAATGCAGTGGACAGCATCACAACAGCATGATTCACAGCAGATTTACACTGAGCCCTGCCTCACCCAAAGTGTTTTCTATACTCAGGTTGAATCGGCCTGTTGAAGTGTTCAAAGGTCATGGTGCTAAATGCCATTGGAATATTTTTGCCAGTCACAGGACTCCTTCCTGTGTCAGCCCTAGGACTGTGCCTCCACTGCTTCAGGTAAGGAGAGCAAGGCTGCTGCATCCTGCCTTTGCTGCCACGAGATATTTTATGATGTGCACGAGGTCACACTCCTGCCCCGGCTCTTGCACAACTCCAAGGTGAGCTAGCCGTGCTTCGTCCCCATCACTGGCTCTGCGTCGCTTTCTTGTCAGCCTCTCCGAGACATCCTCTCAGGTGGGCAGCTACAAACCCACAGGCAGCCAGCCCTGCCTGCCACCCCTCCTTCCGCCTCTCCTTTGGACCAGGGCAAATCGAGGTGAAGGTGTGAGTCCGATTACACATCTGTGTCACGCTCCCAAGCTGTCACCAGCTCCACCTCCTCCTGGGTAACACCACAGCTATTTGCCCTACCCAGTTGATATTTCCTCATGGTATTTCCTCAGTTTCTGAGGTATTTTCTGAATTGCTTGAGCTATCGGGGTGTTTGCATAAATAGCAGCACACTCACACCTTCCTCCACCAGCCTCTCCCAAGGTTAGTCACTGTTCTGCCTAACATCAGGCTAACCTGCAAGCAGGGAGCCCACGTTTCTACCACACCTATGGAGAAACCCTACTTCTGAGGCGCAGTTGCTCTGTGCTGCTCGTCACCAAAATAAGCACTTGCATTTCAGGGTCGTCACAGAAACCCACCACATGCCTGTGTCTGTATAATCAAGCCTGGGAGACATCAGGAGGCCCTTTACTGACACACCAGATCTGAAAGATGGAGGAAATGATTCAAGCTTGTCGTTCTTTCCTGTGCAATACCTCCCAATCAGAGGACACACAGTGAGCACCCCACACCTCTGTTACTGGGAATGCAACAACACAACCCCTTCAAAGCTGTGTTTAAAGAAATATAAGTCACAGTCATCAGCATCAGGCCGGACAGCATTATTTTAACAGGCAAAGGAGACATTTTGGTCACTGCCTGGTGCTGTCTGAATCCCACCTGTACTGATGCTGAGTAGAGTCACTGATAAATGGTGGACGCACAGCTGCCTGGCTCAACACACTGCTTCAGGACAGGACTCCTTCCCTCCGTCTGCTTTCTCAGACCCCTTTAGCTTCAAACTTTACCCTGTTTTCTTCCCCATTAGGGCAGTCACACCAGACTTGGGGTGCTCAGTTCCCTAAGTTCTACACGGTAATTTGCCTCCAGCTTGCATTGGTTGAAGGAAAATGTCAGCCGTGTACCATTTTTACCCCGAACATATTGCAATGTTGGCAAAAGTGTCTTCCCTACCTTGCATTACAAACACCCTATGGGAATTTCCACCTTCTCCTCAACCCCTTGCAGCAGTGCATGGGAAGCAATAGACCCTTTCAAGTCCTTATATGAGTCTGAATGAATTTATTTGCTGTCAGCAACATCCCCACTCCCCATCAGAGCCTCAGATTATTTTCCCTGCTGAGGTATGGCAGCTTTTCCCGAGAGGCTGGCTACCACCCTGCTGTACTTGAAAGGAATCGGAATCGTTGCAGCTCATTTGTCCTTTGAAGCACATGGAGGAAGTTGCAGTTTCATCTAAAATTAGTAGCCAAGAAAAGCCAAATCCCCTTCTGCCTTTTCACTCTGGAAGGAGCTTGGGAACTGTCAGCAGCGTTGTACACATCACTCTGTTTCCAGAGCTTATGCATTCACCAGCAATATTAGCACGTTTGTGAAGTTACTTCAAATTACGAGTACTTAAAATGGGTGCAAACCCAGACACAGTCCTAACCCAAAACCTCTGTTCTGTAGACATCATTTTCACCAAGAAAGGCAGGTTTGGTTCAAAGACACAACAGGAAGGTTTTGTATGGAAAAAGTAGGATCCTGGGGCAGTAACAACAGAATATGGATTTTCCAAATACAGAACTTCTTTCCTCCTCCAGAGCCCAAACAGCCCCAGCCTGTCCCCAAAAGCCAGAAGACCCTGTCATAGGACAGTAAGTCTTCTTCTCTCTTGCTGCTCTATTTAGACAGTCACAGCCCTCTGAAGCTGACATTGCAAGCCCTTCCTGTGCTTTGAAACAACTCGGAGGGAGGAACAGAGTGTTTCCTTCTCCCCTCCTCTCCCTGAGCTCCTCAGCTCCCAATATTTGGTTGGAAAAGCTACAGAGAGTTTCAGAGTCATTTCTGTTCCCCACAGCTAACATGAGGGTGAAACCAGTTTCTCAGGCAGTGTTCTTGGCTCATTTTCTGCTCCCTGGGGCAGAAGGGGGTTGTTTGTGACCTGGTGGCAGCAGTCCCTAGACAGAGACATAATTTGCAGGCAAGCTAACTCGAGAGCCTAACGTAGGAGCCTATGCTCCCATCACTGGTTTGGTTGGGTTTTTAAGTTCTGGGTGGAAAAAAACTAGCACAAGTCCCTCGTTTCATCTGTTCCTCAGTCTTAAAAGCCTGACTTCACCCCTACTGCCTATTTCCCAGCTCTTTCAGATGCTCCACACCCCCGCTGATAGCATGCTACTCAGTGGCTCTCCATGAATGGGGAGTAACTATCCAACTCTAGACATTTTAGGACTTCTCAAAGGAGCAGGTCGAGTTCATGGGTTATCATTTTCTTGTGATGAAGTTACAAGCCCTTGAAATAGTCACTTTTCTCTAGGAAGATTTTTAAATTTGGAGGTGAAGAGGTCCCTACAATTCACTGGGACCTTGGAGACTGAATTTCAGCAAATCTTTTGGGATCAAATGTAGTGAGATCCAACGAATCTACATGATCTTCAGCACTGTCTGTCCATTCACTTCCTCAGGTATATACTGGCTCTGCTCCTCTCTCTACACATTCTCTTCTTATTCCTCTACTTCCATCTGTAAGACAAGCCTGGTTTGGCAGGCAAAGTAACACATCTCTCCCCAGAAAGAACAAACCAGAAGGAACAAGCCAGAAGCCACCCAAAAGGCTGTTGCTGTGGGTGCAAGATAGGGTAATAGCTGCTCTCCCCAACGCACGCTTTGCTTCTTTCAACTTTATCACAGAAAACAGAGTCTTCCCTTCTTTCCACCATTTAGAAAACTGCTGTGATGACACAGAACTTTCTATCAGAGGGTAAATTTCAACTCAGCTTCTTCCACAACAAGTTGTATTGACACCAACAGCCCTGCATTCTTCAAGGGACAGCACGTACTACCTTACCCTCACGCCTGGTAACACCTAGCCGTGAGAAGGTCTCCCCTCTGTGCAGTCAAATAGAGACATATACTTGCATCTGAAAGAAGATGAGGTAGAGGCGCATTTCTATGCGCCTCTACAATTGGAAAACAAAACAATTGGAAAAACTGTGTACTTACATACCGAAGTGTAACCGCTGCTAGTAGCTGTAACAAGAACAACGAAGCAAGAGTCCTGTCATCTCTGCAGCCAGGCTGCGCTTCACAGCTCTGTTCCCAGGGGCCTTACTGCTAAGGAGCAGGGACACCAGGTTTCCTGCTATGGGCAGGGAGCTCGCTGCGAGGGCAGCCTCTACACGTGGGCTCAGCTGGGAACTGGTATGCTGCCCAGCTCCTGGTAAAACACTCCCACCTGGGAGCCAGGGAAGGCCAGCAAGAGGGATGTTTGCTTCGGTGCATTCCTCAGCTATCTGGTGACTGGCAGCAAGAGGACATGAGTCAAGCTAATCAGGGGAAGACAGAAGCAAGTTAATGACATTTTACCCCCCTGACTACTTCCCTACAGGCTTCTGTCATCCCCTCTTTGCAGTAATTTCCAAGCTTAAATTTTACAAGCTCTGAGCAGTGAATTAGTTCACGGAAGTGCGTGGCCCATGAGGGGAGCATGTGGTTTTTCTCTACTGGAGAATCCACTGCCTCATCGCGAATGCTGGGACAGGGGAGTTCTACGGTGCCCACCCCGCCAAGGGCAGGGTAGTGCCGGGCATTTCCTTTGAAGTGCAAGAAGAGGATGCTAGGGGAATTCCGCACACCCATGATGAGTTTTCTTCATCATGTGGAAAGTCACTTCCATAAAGTGGTATTGAAGTGGGAACACATTTCCAGAAATCCTCAAATGTCTTAGAAAATCACTGTTGCTTTCAGACGCACAGGATTTCCCTTTCCTCTATGTTCTGCTGCTCTCTCTTCTCTTTGTAGCAAACCTTTTTAGCACGTGGCAATCCCTCAAGTCAGAAAGTAGTTTAATATTAAATTGGTGCTCAAGGAACCAAAAAATCCAGGATTAACAGGTTCTCTTCTCCCCTTTCATTCTGCTTATGCATATCCAGTGACCCATTTTACACAGCCTTGAGGGCTAAAGGGACTCTGCAGCCAGACTTCTCCTAGTTGTTAGTATTTCCACACATAGGCAGCTCTGAGCTTGTTTTTTCCTAACCAGAATGAAGAGGATGCAGACTGCAAAAGTGGTAGTTTCTCACTATTCCAGCCACTATGTGGCAAGCTATGCAGAACAGACCTACAATCACGCAGCAAGAAACAGAGATTGAGTTCAGATAACTGATTAAGCTGACATTAGGTACTGAAAAAATTCAAACTGCCCTTATCACTTCCTTTTTTTTTTTTCCTTGAAGCCTAATTCCCCGAGAAAGCTAATTAAACCACAGGACAAAACATATGACTTTCAGGAGATTATTATCCTTCCTAGCCTCAGCAGGCTTTGTTTTTCTTAGTACAGATAACGCTCACACCTGAAGAAAACTTTAGGAAGTTCTTGGTAGGAAAGCCCTCCTATAGGGTTAGTCACGTTCGTAGTCACCCACTCCATCAGTGGGCTGCTAGGCTTGGCTCATGCAACATTCATCCACAGTGCAATACCCTTTTTTTAAACCCTTGATTTAAAAAAATCCCCTTACAGGGTGCATGTAGAGGCTTGTCAGGCCTCCAGTGCCCTGCAGGCTGCACTTAAAAAACCTCTGTCCTAGACGATTTATCTGTCAGGTAGGTTCTACACACACACACCCCTGCCCCCCGCCTGGGCTCTCTTTATTTGCAGGTTGTTTTCATCTATGGCAGTTTCATTTCTGCTGATGCTAATGAAGCTGAACCCTAGGAGAAGAGTCTGATTGCTGTCAAGCCCTCCAACTCCCTAGAGAGCCGGTGTGAATTCGCCTAAGAAACCATTTCTCTCAGCATCTATTGTCTTCCTATAATTTCTTCTCTTAACAGGCTTCTCTACATGAAAGCATTTCCCTGTCATTTGCCATCAACTGCACATGGATGGAAAGAATACTATTTCCCTAATCTTTGTCTTTCCTCTGCATTTCTACCCAGTCTTCCCTCAAATTAACACCCACCATTTAAAAATTACAGACAGCCATAGCCCCCTTTTTATAGAGTAATGTGCAGCTCCCTCTTCTAAATTTAAACACGCAGGCTGAATGACTTCTATTTGCCCTTTCCTCCCCAAACAGGTTGTTTTATAGACTAGTGACAGCTGTCACTCAGCACTTCTTTGCCATATAACCACAGGCCCTGCAGGCTGGCTTCTCTATCTCTCTGCAGAAGTGGCTCTATTACTTTTATCAGCCTGGCACAAAGCATGAGCAAACAAAGACCATTTGTGTCCTGGCACGAGCTGCGCTTCACCACGAGCGCGTGGTGGGCATCCTTTGGCCAGCTCTTAGCTTGCAGCAGACTCATCTATCTACACTGTTCCAAAATCAAGAGGACTGATTTGGCTGAGCATCAGTGTGAGTTTACACCAGAACCCCTGCCCTCCGAAAGGGACTGACCCTGCACTCTTTGCTCAGATTTTGAGCTGAAATGATGTTGCCGGTGTCAGTGGTGCTGAGCAACACATGTGAAAAGTGAATACAACATCTCCTAAGGAGCATTTTGTGGTCGCGTGGTCATCTGCTCCTATGAAGACAGGCCAGTCTGTTTTGATTTTACCAACACAGCTAGCAAGAGGCTAGGGACAGGTGAAGGAGTGAAGACATCCATAAAAGCCCAAGAGAGGCTTGGGTGGGTTGTGGATGTAAATTTGGAAGCAGGGAGGAAAAGAAAGGCCTCTGATCTTTGCAATACGCTCCAAATAAGGGATTGGCTTCATGCTGGAAAACGGCAGCGTCTCAGTTATCAAGTGTGCTGGAAAGAAAGGGCTTGAAAAGCACCCAGCTACACTGGATTGGATCTTTCCCGGCTGTCAGCAGCAATTTCACTGGAAGAGTGAAAATGAACAGCCCTGGAGAAAGACAACAATTCCTCTAGAATGCTGGGCACAGGCACCACTAGCAGTGTGAGAGACTTGCTTACACCCTCTATGGCCAAGGGAGCAACAGTATCCCATCGGGTTATACCTGCTGCTGCAAATGTATCTGCCACAGGTGAGCAAGGGCATGTTAGTCAGCAACTACTTGTTGTGTTGATCAACTTAAAACTACAAATTCTACCTCTGAGCTTGGATTTATGTCCTAATGTTTCTCACGGAAACAGTCTGACAGCTTATCGATGACAAGCGCTGGTATTTTGCTGTTATGAAGAGACCACACAAATAGCAAAAGCATCCTCTGTTGTTTTTTTTTTCCCATAGCAGTACTGTCCTTCAAGAGTTTCCCAACTCTAGGAAGGTAAAAAAACCACGAAGTTCTTGTTCCCATCTGACTTTTGTTGCTCTTCATTTGGAAAGATGGAAGTATTGCTGCCCTTAACTTAAAGCATTTTGAGAGCTTCAAACCACTGGCAGGGACATGTATTATCCTAATTTTTTACCCAGAAGGGCATGGCAATGCTGTCAGGAGGGTCAAGTGAGTAATCATGGTTACACCCCTTTCCAAAAGTGTACCAAAAAGATTTGCATGCCTTATGCTGGAAATGGGGGAAGCAGCACTCTCCCGGTCTGGGTTTTCACACCCCATACGGGCTGCCATGAGCAACAGGCTTGTTAGTGTTGAAGTAACACCTTACCTGATGAAGGCCAGGGAAAGCAGTAGTGAGCTGAGGAAGAAATACTATACTGCACTGGAGCCAAATAGGAAAAGAATTACAGCTGAGGTGACAGAAGAGTGAAAACAAACTATTTGCTAATACTCTGCTATTAGGACACAGCAGAGTATGTCGCGACACAGGACAACAGACCTCCTTTGCAAAGCTAACCGGATCAGCCCAAAGCACAGAGCTGGAGATCAGGCCCAAGGCTGCTCCACAGGGGTGTTCACTGGGCTTGGTGCAGCTCGAGTGAGTCAGCACTTCGCTCCGTCAGGATTTGGGGAACCAAATGCTAGCGTAATGGATGTGGGCTATGCACAGCACACTGCCACAGCTTCACGGTACGGGCGGACCATGTTGCAAGGATGGCCTTGGCTGCATGCCAAATTGGAGATGAATTATTCATCCAAAATTCATCCTTTTATTTTTTTTTTTAATATGTTTCTCAAAAGAGTTTATTTTCACTCCTTTAATGAGAGAGTCTCGTGTCCAGAATCTGACATTCCTTCTCTGGCTTTGATAGGGCATTGGAAACGGCTTCTTCTAAGCCCCCGCTCTCTCAAAACTGTGCTCCGGCATAGATCCTCCTCTCTGCACGTACGCACAAAACAATCAGCATCACTGCTCAGCTCCAAAAACACTTGTGACTGAAGACAAAAATGGTAAAACAGATATTCTCCCTCTGATACCTTGTGATCTCTACTTATATCCATCTGCTCAAAACTTTCTGTTAAGACACTAGGTCCGGCCAATTACTCCTGGCTCAACCTACTGCGGAGTATTTCCGCTTCTGAAATGGAAATTAAAAGACTGGCCCAGTGTCAAAGCGCAGATTTGAATTTCAGACTTCCTGAAGTTCAGGAGTATTAGGACTCTGTTTTAATTCAGCCCACAGTAACGTGGACAGTTTTGCCTGCTTGTTGGTTTTCAAAAACTTGTTACTAAAGATAAGAACTTACTCAAGCAAGTATTTGCAAAACTCAGGTGTTGATTAGGTATTTTATATCCAAAGTTTTCCATCTGGCATAGCCCTAGGATGTACGAGACCTGAGCTTCAGAGCTCATGAATCTCCACCTCCTTCAGAAAGTAGCAGCAAATGGAGGCGTTCGGCTACTGGAAAAATCACCCTCCCTGCACAGAGGTGCAAAAATGCTGCTCCCGTTTCGCATCCAAATAGCCTCCGTAAGTCTCCTCTGCTGGGAACTTGAACAGTCCTACTTGAGCAGTGCTCTTCGAGGAGTCACATGTAACTTGTATGCATCGTGCTGAAGCAGCAATCTCTGCTTCACCAGCAAGCTCTGCGATCGCAGGCCAGCCCACGCCGCTGTTGGAGGAGACAGGCAATCTGCCAGCACGAGTCAGGTGCTTACGGGATCTGATGAAGGTGGACCAGCACCCAGAATGCAGACTGGCTGTGCTCCAGACTTAAGATTTATCGTGAATATGTTACAAGAACTATTGCAAAAGCAAGTCCCCGTAGCTACCTACTGTCCCTCTTCAGCTTCTCCAGAAACAGAGAATCCTGGGTATCCTTGAGTGATACAAACCCACAAGGACTAATCCAATCCTCTTGCTATTTCGTAGCTAAGATGACACTACAAGACTGAGCCTGACGCACGCAACATGAACAGAGGCAGTAGCCCGGGGAGATGCAGCTTCTTTTATACGAAACTAGTTGCCTTGCAAACAACCAGGGCAAATTTTGCATGCAGATGTGCAGGGTTTTCCAACCAGGCGGGAAAGTGGCTTTACTTGGCTGGGTAAATTTCCACAGCATAAACATGCTTCTCAGAAAACAGCCTCTTGAGGTCGGGTTTGAAGCACGGACTAGAGGAAGTACAGAAAACTCTGTGCTGCTGTTAGCTACTTGAAAAAGGACTTTGATCTCCAGAGCTGACAACCTAACACATCCAAGAAGCAATACATTTCACAAAGCATTTTATTTGCCTTTGATATAATGTGAGGCACACAGGACATCAGTTGAGGGGTAAGTACCAGATACAGAGCACTGTCATCTCCTGCTGCTGATTAAAAAAAGCAGTTATTTCCTGTTCACAGCTCAAGAAATAATGTGAAAAAGTTGTAAACTGATCACAGAGCAGCAACATCAAGCGATGCCCAGTGCGGATATAAATGCTCCACACGTCACAGCATCTAAAGGATTGGACTGGAAAGATCTAAAGAAAGCAAGAACATAAAAGCTTGAACCCAAGTGAAGCAGAAAATGATTTATGACCAGAGCCAACATGGCTTTAACTGTCCAAGGACTGAAAACTATGTAGAAAAAAGTTCAGCCCTGTGACTTCAGGTGGACCTTTTGTAACAGATGAGTCACAGGGGCACTCAGAAGCCAGGCTTCTATGGCAACTGTGGTCAAAGCCCATTAGATAGAGTAGCAGAGTTAGCGAATTCTCCATTACACAAAGTCTCTTTCCAACAACTATAAGAATACAAAAAAAAAAAATCCAAATAAACATTGATTGAAATGTACATCAGTGTACTCAGCACAGTGTAAACAGGACTTTGTTTAACAGTCAAGCCTTTACCTGCTTTCTGTAGAAATCTGAAGCCGTACTAATTTTTTATTGAGAATTATGTACCAGTCATAGGTTGGCCTCTAGAGCATCCTGTATTAAATGCACACCTCTCATCCACCTTCTTGCAACTCTGCATTTGTGTGCAATGGATATGCATTCGAGGGGTGCATTTCTTATGGAGGCAGATTTAGGTGTCTAAAGGTGGGACCTTCAAGAGAGCACCCTGAGACATTAGTGAGGACAGCATGGCATAGGTTAGTGCTGAGCACCTGGGGAAAGTCCAGCCCTGCAAGAGTTTAACAATGTCACTTGGGGCCATTTAGACACAAGCACAGGTCACTATCTGCATTTGAAGAACAGTGCATTAACAAGAAGGCTGGCAGAAGATCATGCCCAGGGCAGTCAGAGGAATTGTAGAAAAAGGGAGGCTGACGGGCTTGGTTCATCTTGTCTTCCAACGTTAAAAGGGAAAAGAATGAAAGGATTGAGAGATTTTACAAATTAATTCAGTGTTATGTAGTTGGGAGAGAGAGAATGTTGTCCCCACCTGTACAGCAACCTGCTACTCTGAAACTGATGGTAAGAAATGGCAGAAAGCAGCAGTATACCCTCACGGTATACCTGGCAAAGGCAGCTCAGATGCCTCTTTGTGGGTTGCAGCATAGCCTTACCCTTGTTCCTGCCACAGTCCAACTTTTCTACTGCTAGCATCAGTCTCCATGAACTCCTGAGAAGGCTACCAGGCTTCCTTCTCATTCCAAGGGCACTTTGAAATATTGGCTACTGAGATCTTTCTCCAGGCTGCCGATTTGCCAAGAAAGGCTTTCCACACTGCTCACGCCCTCAGGATACTCACACCAGTGGCTCATGCTTCTCCCCACCTCTCCTGGTACTCCACCACAGTGCTCTTGGAGCTGCAGCCACTGCCCGCTCTTCCCTTCAGGCCCAGAGACGTGTTGATTGCTTTTAGTAGCAGGGCATGTCTGTAAAACTGCACACATCCAGCAGCCTCTGCAGCTGAAGGGCCCCCCGAAAGGAACTAAAGGTCACCTTAAGGGAACTAATCGGACACAGCTGAGCCATTTGCAGTCACTGTCTCAGGCAGACGTTGTCTCTTTCTGGAGAGACTAAAGAGAGGAATCCAAAGTGGTTCATTCAGGAGGAGAGAGATGACATCCTAAAGAAACGTTTTCTAAACCCCGACACTGAGTAGCAGCATTCAGTGCAGGAATGGCTGCTCCCACCTCCCTCTTCATTGCACCTAATTCCCCAGACTTGCATTTGTGAACACATTCTCACTGTATGTGCAGCTGCCAGCGGCCTATCTGATCGGTGAAGTAGGAATAAAAAAGGTCCCCTCTTTCTACAGTACCATTCTCTGATCAGACAGGATAATTGCCTGATTTTTTTCTTCAGCTACACACCGTCTAAGATCCAATGGTTTTTCTGCTTTGTAGCCATGGTCTGGCAAGATCAAAGCTTATCAGCAAACATGCTGGGCCCAATGCCCAGCTTAGCGAAAGGTGGCTGCTGCACTCTGGGGACCACATTATCATAAAACCTAGTTGAGCTCAGTAGCACACATGGTCGTGTTAAGCCCATAGTCAAGCTGTTTTTTAAGTTTTCTCTCTCTCAGGTCCTAATGTCCTAGGAGTGCTGAAGCAGTGCCTGGGGAAGAAAGGAAGCAGGGGACAAAAATCCAGCACTAGCTCCAGCTCCTGATGTCTTTGATAGCTGAACCTGGCTGGAGGCTCCGCACAGTGAGCACCGATGTCCACCCAGACTAAGACTTTGCCTCCAGGACCACCTTGCTAGAGGAGTTGAAAGGTGGAAGAGGGATACACTGGAGAATGTACAGTGACTTGTAACTGGGAGCTGTGGAATAAAAGCTCTGATGCTACATCAATCCAAAGAAGAAAAGTTGAAGGATTACACTTAACTGTAGCTGCTCCGGAGTCAAGTGTTGCTGCCAGGTTGCTTGAAGAAAGCAGAGAAGCAGAGGCACTGTTGCAGAGATTAGACACCAGTGAAAGTTAAAGCCCTTGTTGTTCCCCTGGAAGGAATTAATCTCTATTCATACTGGAGATTTGAGAAGAGTGCTAAGCTACACCACAGGTAAGTTATTGTTTATTCAATCAGCTAGTAGCCGAGAGGATAAGAAACCAGACATTATTATAGCCAAAACAGCCCTTAATTATAGGGATCTTTTGTATTTAGCTGTATCTGAAGATACCAGGTGAGACTGCTGTATACAAATGGAAGACACATACACAGCAAGTAAGCACATGGCACTTGGCTCAAAGCAGTAATAGGCCATGCACATAGATAAGACTGGGAGAGATTATCATTCTCATTTTGCAAATGGGACAACAATTAGCTAAATTGCTATAGGGTGGGACAGCAGCTACTCAAAAGTCATGTTGAAAGCCCAAGACAAAGCAAGGAATCCAGCCCATATCATCGTTATCCCAGTCAAACACCTTAACCAGTCTTCCCAGTCTATAGGAAACTGCATACCCTTAACAGTCATGGTTGACAGCAAAGAAGACAGGCGCTTTTCTAGAAAACCATGGCCATAGCCTTAGAAAACTTACCTGCAAGCAGTGACTGTATCAGTACACAACCAGTAAATAAACAAAGATGTTACATGCAAGATCCAACATTTAGCACAGTATTCCTTCTTCTCCTTCCCTCTTCTTTTTTATGAGTGCAAAGATGTTTAGCTGCAGAGCAGAAAGACAAAACCAACCCCCCTGCCTCTAAAACCCTCCTCTAGAAAACCAAAACAATCCTATAGGCTTGTCAAAGCAGAAGAAAACCAAGCTCTGTTCCTGTTGGAAACTTGTGGAAGATGACCAGTATTCAACCATTTTCTGCACCCTCTGCAAGCCAGAAAGCCTCAGTGCTGTGCTCATCACTGGAAGAGCTCTCTTCTGTGCTGACCCTTGTCTTCATCAGCTCCTGAACCAAACCAAGTGGAAGAGTGGATATTTAAGGCACGGTACACACTTTTAGAGTAGTCTATAGGCTGCCCATAAAAACAGAATGCCTCAGTCGTTGCCAGTTACTCCAAAATTAACCTTAATAGCAAACAATGGCAATGTAAAATAAAATAATGTTTTTAGTACAGTCCCATTATTGATACTACAGCTACCTTGTTTGGAAAAGGTTGTGGAGAAAAGAAAACGGTACTGATTTCTAACCATACTTTTGAGGAAATCCACGAGGTGTGCTCTGTTCATCTCTCAGGACTCAGACCCTCAGATAGCAGCCACCCCTCATGCCAAATGTTCACACTGGGGATTGTTTTCAGAGAATATTCCCTCGTTTAACATACCTTGGGCAAAGACATCTCCCATTCAAATGATAAACATTGTCAATAGCTGTCTAGCACTCAGCTGACTAAGAACAAACATTCAAGCTGCATGACTCTGCATTCCTCCCTGCTTGGCAGGATAAAGTGCACGTTTTTTTACACTGAAACAGAAACCCATGTTTCCACAAGCATTAAGAGCCACACAGCATACATGCACACATCAGAGGAATCTGTCACCACCGTCACTTGATGTTATAGAAAACAATACTCTGAGAACAAATCTGGAATTAGGGAGTTTGGGGTGCAAGAGTGAATGCCTAACTTGGTCTTGTAGGAATACTACAGCAGCTATTTCAGTGGCAACAGCAGGCTGTGGAGGTAAACCATTGGAATCCACGTCCTCAGAACAGAACAAACCCAAATTCCTTCAACAGAGCCACATCTGATTTCACAACTGATGTAAGTAGCTGTCTTGCATTGCAATTACAGCATCAAGAGTGTGTGGCTTTTCCTGATTGCCCAGAGGGGATAAAGATAGCAGGATTACATTTAATGGAACAATAAAAGCTTAGAAAAGCAAAAGGCAGAGAGATGACCTCTGGGTGCACCGAACAGTGCCTCTGGTAAAATGGCACTGTTGAATTTGGGAAGTGTTGTTCCAAGAACAGGAGGTCTTGGCCTCATGAGTGATAAACCAAAACTGCTTCTTACAGCATGGTTTGAGTGAGGGACAGCACACAGCATCAGCTGGGACCTGCAGTGTTCCTTTGCCCTCCTGATACAGCGAGGGAGGATCACGCTGCTTTGCTCTTTGTCACAGCACAGCTTTCCCCTCCTATTTGTCTGACATCGTGCCCATGTCTTGGGCAAGGAGTTGGCGTGTAAACCACACCTAGCTTCTGACCACCTGTGGCACAAACCATTAGACTACCAACCAGCCTTTGCTTCTGTAATCTTGGCAGGACAGTAAGCCAAAACCAGGGCTTGCCTTGAGTCCTTTTGCTCCCTCACATAGTTAATAATTGAGCTTTGGATGAAAAAGACTTCCCAGATCCCTGTCTCCCTCACTACGCAGGAGAAGACTGCTATTTAGACCACAGTATTGTTTTCCAGAGTTGTTTGGAGATTTGGGATTATAAATTCAACTCTAACCTTTGAAACATTGTACCCACAGCTACAGGAAATCCTCAGAGAACGAGCATAGAGGCCCTTGCGAAGTAAACAGAGATGCTGCACTTCCACCGTTGCGTAACTTGCACAACTGCAACTCTCTTCACCTTGGTCCGCATATCCACGTGTAACGCACAGCGGGCAAAGCTCTAGGTGCGTACACAAGGGTGCTCAAGAAACAGTACCCTTCGAGGCACAGCACCGGACCTTCCCAGCAAACAGAGGGTATCTGTACTTGGAAAATGCTGAATACCTCCTCCCACTGCAACCAGGGCAGACAGCAGGTGTTATCAACCGGTCCTAGCACTGGCCCTGCCGTGCAAGCAAAGGCAACATTACGTTTGAGTGTGCATCCCCGCCTGGGTGCATCTTTATACAGCAGCACTTAAAAGCCCGGCTGGGAAGAAACCAGTGGCCTAGATCCACTCCCAAAGTACACAAGCCCTGCTTCCCCATGGGGCCCTTACACAGCCCACCTTTTCCGCAACAGCTACGTAGTTCTCTCGTTTTAGCTGGTTTATCCTTGAAGACTGAGAGCTACAGCAAGGAGCTATTCCTATCCTTGTTCTGCTGAGAGGGAACAAAGGAAGCAAGAGATTCAGAAGTACACAGAAGGTCAAGGAGGAAGCGTGTGACAGAGGAAGGAGTTGCATTTGCCCTTCTAGGTCCAGGACAAAATTTCTCACCATAGCCTAGTTCTCCCACTGACTTCACTGGGTGGGAATGAAGCCAGCGCCGAGTCCTCTGGAAATCCCATCACGAACGCTTCCTTCATTTAGACGTTTTAATAGTGTTTACATCTCTCTGATGAAGACATACTCGCTGCAGAAAAAAAAAAACCCACCAGCATTCTTTGAAGGAGAAATGATATGCTTCATTAATTCAAAAATTGTTGAGATTGAAAATCAGGAACAGAACATACAGGTCTAGAGGCAAGATTACTAATAATTCATGAGCAAAATGCTCTGTTTATGCAACACTGAGGATGAGATTTTAATTGCTTATTACTCTAATTGATTTCATTCAGTTGTTATGGCAACTTTCTCCTTTTAGTATATGCACTACAGTAGACTCTTACAGGCTTAAGCCATAATGCAAGGCTGTGTGACATCACAGCTGCAACATGTATCATAAGATAAATAATACTGATTATCTGCTCATACAATACACAGTAGAGACCACAGGGCTGTCTAACACCTAGTCTAATGCTTTATTATTATATGCTGATAAACTCTACAGCTTCTCTCCACTGTCCCAGCTGATGACTTCCATGCTTACCTCTGCCACTAGCTATTCTCGGTTTACACCACTTGGCAAGCTGCTTGAGCACAAACAGTGGCCATTTTGTGAAGAAGCTAGTTAGCAATAGCAATTTTGTCAGCACATATGTTAGACATTATCTCATCTATATTCTGACTCTCTTCCAGAAAAGCTTTTACACAACAGGAATTCAGAGCAAGAACTCAAAACCTGACAGTCCAGACCTGAAGTCCAACCCATGCCTTTTGGTGTTTAGGAGCTACGCAGTTCAGTTAAACAAGAACACTCAGCACAGGCTTTGCTCAGCTATACTTACACACCCACTCTCTCTCTTCTGCCCAGTCTCTCCCCAGTGATGGTGAAACTGCTGCTTGTGTGTAAACATATCCACCAACTTGTGCATAGCAAACAGATCTTGCTCTTCGAGCATGTATGCTCGCGAGGCACATTTTGCTGGTTCCTGAAGTACGTCCTCAAAATATCTTGAGTCATCTGTCTCACATACACGAAGTTTTTAGGGAGGTGAAGACTGCAGCTGTGAGTTAGACATTGTTCTGAAATGGAAACGAAGATTTTTTCCTTGTTGAAGGCCCTATACAATGTACATTGAACTGGAAACTGCAGAAGCTGGTTTCTGGTCTTGCCCCAGTATCCACTGACGCACATTTCACTGAGCTTCAAAGCCCTGAGAGCTAACTGGCATCACAAGAATAAGACAGTCATCTACGAGTCCAGCCCCTTCACAAGCAAGCAAAGAAATGGTATGAGATTAGGAGGCAGCCCTGTCTTTCAGATCAGCTGTCTCCTTTATGGTATTGTTCAGCCTCTCATGCTACAGTCAAGCACAGAGCCTGCTCTAAGCACTGACCAACAGAAACATATTACTTACTCCACCAGAAAAAATGGGGAGCTGTTAAAGACCAGGGCCTGAGCACAGACTGATTTACACTGAAAGACTTCGTTGTTCCATGTCACTTGTCACGTAATCAAGCAGTGGAGATGTCAAGTTTCCTCTTTAAAAGGCCATTATCATTATTTATGTATGGAATGACAATTCACTAGAACAGACAGTTCCACTACTGATGCCTTGTGGCTCAGTTCAGCCACAGGCGAGCAGCATGGTAACATCTCAAGATCCTCTCAGAAACCAGGGCTCGTCTACACCCATGTGAACCTTCAGCTCTATGCTTCAAGTCAGGCCACATGCTACCCCACAAAGGCACAGGGCGTAACATCCCAGAGCTCAGACAGGAACCACACAGCCAGGAGCTGTCCCAGGCATTGTCTTCCCCGCAGAAACATTCCCTTCCACCCCCCTCATCCCCAACCAAACCAGTCTCACTGACAACACAGTTATGAAAATGAGCACATATTTAAACTCTTGAGACTGCAAGCGTTTATAAAGTTTCACCTCCTGGAACAAGCAAGCCCAAAACAGCATTTAAAAACCATGCATACCTCTGCTATTAAGAACAAGCCAACCACCAAAAGCCCTATTCTTTGAACAAAGCCAGGCAAACCTCCTTTGAGGGATACACAGCTATCTGACCCAGCAAAATCAAAGTTGAGCCTAAATTATCAAGCCACAGAAGTAAACCTGACAACGTTCTTGCAAGCAAGTTTACTTTCATGCCAGGATGAACCTGAAAGGGGCTGAACAGTACACCTCAAGCTTTATTAAACAGATTAATCTCACCAGCTGTTAGTAAGCGCAGAGACACTGCCCATGGCTTCCTGCCTTCATAGCAGCCCACCTACGCCGCACACGCATTATCTGCCAGCTCCCAAACAAGGCAGTTGCTGCGCTGAAGCAACCCGAGTGGGCTCCTTTGAAGTGGAAGTTGAGCATCTCTGCTGCAGTAGCTTTCATGTTCAAAGCAGTCACCACAGACAGCAAGGAAGCCATCGCTCTTCAAGCATTACAGTGCATGTTGCAAAGATGAACAGCTCCATTAGAGAATTGGCTTTCAGTGGTGCATGTGAGGTACTAGACAGAAGGGAATTTCATACAGAAATTCAGAATATCAAGTGTCCATCCCTTATCTGCTGTATGTGGGAAGTGAGAAGCCTTGTAGTGTGTTCCTGTATTTAAAAAAGTAGCTATGAAGGCCATACAGAAAAAAAATGAGAATTATTTTCACAGCAGAGGCCCTGTTCTTCCCACACATCGTCCCTGCCAATGACTGACAGCACTCATTGTCAGCCTCATAGCACCATATTCACTCCCAGCCCCTGCCTACACACACCGCCCCGACGCTGGCACATCGAGGCAGGATTCCCCTTCGCAGCAGCCATGGCCAGAGCTGGGACAGGTTGGCCTGGCAGAGCATGCACCTTTGTGCTTTCTCTCACTCCATTCCTCACACAAACAAAAAAAAAAGACAAAAAGATCTGTCACCAGCTACAAGGTGCAATAGGTCTGCAATGCTGCTTGCAGCCATCTCAGCAGGTAGCTGAGTGCAGGCCCTGGCTCCCCCTTTCAGTCTTTCTAGGGCCAGGAACATCTTTCCATGAAGAACTATCTACAGCCCCTTATTCCTTAGTTTTTGCAACGCAGACTCCATTTGCAAATACTTTGGCAAGATGGGCAGGATGAGACAAAGAGGAAACAAGCTCGAGTTTGCCTTTGAGTTACTGTAGGTGTTTCACATTGCCAAGGTGCAGACACATGCTGAGACCAGGTTTCACTCAGAAGACTCGGAGCAGCAGCAACCACCAACCCAGCCAAACCGACGCTACGCCTGTACGGACCCCTAATTTCACCACTAGTGGGAGCCCCATTTGCCAGCTGTGCAAACGCACCACTCATCCCAGCAGCACCGCGCCCAGCTGCAGCTGGGGGGCTGACAGGCAGGACACCTCACACTAGCTTCTAGAACTGACAGGAGCAAAGCTGAGAAGAGATTCTGTAGCAAGCCACACACAAGTCTCCCCTTTGCAAATTGCTTACCAGAGCTTCTGGGGAAGCTGGAACACAGCTGCAGTACCACACATGCTATACAGCAAAAAGCAAGCCAAAAGCTTCAAATAACCAGCCATAACTCACACCAGTTACAAATACAGCACTTAGTTTATTTTTGTTCTCAACTGAAACCAGACTCGGTAGGTTCGTTACCTGCAACCAAAGTACTCCATTTCAGAAGTGAGCTTCCAGGCGCAGAGACTTGCAGTAAGAAGTCTTCAGGTGTACAGTATCATACAGAGTACACAATAAATTACTATCTACATGCAACATACCTACAAAAAGTTACATATAACGTAAAAAAATACAGTATTTTCTGCTCTTTTTGTTTTAAATTTTTTTCTGTACATTTTTTCATTTACATTTTTATATACATTTTTGTAAACTTTTTGTATTCTTATAAAACTTAAATCACGTAACATTTATGAACTTACAGAACCACTCTCACCATTCTAAAACAATGCTTGCATCTACAAAACAGCCTTTAGCCTGTTTGCTCCTTCATTTCTACTTTGGCACCACCACACTTCACACCGTTATTCTGAGCTGATTAGTCTACCTGCTACCTAGCCATGTTCTCAATATGGAGAAATACAATCATACTTTAGTTTGTGCTTCAATAAAAGTTCAGAAAAAACATTAACTACTTCATCAACATCACATTTACCTGATATTACTGCATAATACCAACTTTTCCTGCACTAACTGCTTTACATAAGCATGCAAACAAGTCTGATTATGACTCAGTAACATGAATATACTGAAAAACAACTACAAGGGTTAAATATTAAAAGGAATGTAGACTTATCAAGATTTTCCACATTAATAAGTCTAAGCTAATAGTATGGATTGACATGTTAACAGTTAAGATTTTAAACACACTGAAGTATACAATGTGAATTTCAGTGTAAAACCATCTGTATTAAAGAAAATATGGAATTACTCCCTGCCACATACTTTATACTCTCCTTTACTGAAAATTCGTACTGACTAAAAACCTCCTTCTTGCCATGCATACTCCTGTGGTGAAACAGGGATTCCTGAAGTTTATAAAAAGTTTTAGAAAAAAGTTTACTTTGAGTACATTACTCAAGATCCTGCTGAAAAGGAGCACAGCACTGGAAGCGTTAAAGCAGTTTCAGTATTTGGCCCATTTGACAGTAAGTCATTTCAGCCTGCTACTTACTACACAACCCAGTGAAGCAATCTGATATCATCCCAAAATACTGAAGGGTGGAGGTGTCCTCAAGAGGACTAGTCCAACCTCCCACTCGAGAGTCAACACTGAATTCAAACCAAGCTCAGGGTTTTGTCACGTTGAAACCCAAGAACCTCCCAGGACAAAGACTGCACAACCCCTCTTGGTCCACTCCCATGGAGCAAACTTCTTCCATTAATTGAGAACTTCACATATCAAGTTAACATAAGCCTCCCATTCTCGCTGCATGCTTCTCAGTCAAGGCCCTGAAAATACCTTCTCCTGAGCAACCTCCTCTTAGATACCAAAAGGCTGCTGTTCAATCCCACTTCCCCCCTCAAAGGCCACTCTGCCAGGCTGAAAAAGCTCATTTTGCTTAGCCTCTCCTCACAGGTCTCGTGTCTCAAATTGCTAATCATCTTGGCAGCTTCCTGTTGGACTTGCACAGTTTATGAACACCTTGAGCCCAAAACTGTTCCAAATGAGAATGACTGCCCAAGTAGAGGGAGGAAAAACCTACTTCCCTTAACGTACTGGTGATGCTCCTGTTAGCACAGCCCAGCACGCTGTCAGCCTTCCTTGTTGCCAGGCACGCTGCTAATGTGCTTAGCTGCTAAGCGTTTTGGACCACTGGGTACAGGACTGCATTCATGCTTGTTGAGAACAGAACTACACAGCAACTTTTTTGCTGAACTGGGGACCTAAAAGGTTTTTTTCTTCCTTAAAATTGTAACAAATAAACAAGGCAGGCATTCAAAGCATCGGTATACCACAGCAATTCTTGCCTTAATACGGTTTACAGATTACCACCTCATTTATTATTGCCAAAAGACTCCATGGTACATGAAAAATCTCAACCTCATACAATCAAGACTTAATGTTCAGACCGACAGCTAAGAGTTTGCCACTTTGTTTTAGGTTTGAGTTCAAAGAAGAAGGCGCCTTCCAAATCACTTGGAGGAGAACTGCTAAGGCTTTCTTCTCCGCAGCTCATATCTTCACAGGAGTCTTCACTAGAAGGAACAGTAGGAAAGGTACTTTAAACAAAGCATAACCCCTTGAACATGGCAAAATACTCCTCAATCCTGTTTTCTCGCATGCTTTCTGTTCCTAGTATAACATCCCAGATCTAAATACTTCCCAGCACTTAGGCTTAAATCATACCAGGCACAATTTCCTTTCTTCTATTGCCAAAAATCTCCTGCCAGCCAAGACAATGGCGGTCAAGAGACCAAATGTAAGTTACTTTAGAAGACAAATGCTTTGTAAGCCTCAATGCCTTAAAAAAACGAATGCTCCCCCCACCCTTCAAGCACTGGCACCTTTTGAACACAATAATGACAGTTCCCTCCCTTCCCACCCCCTCATCTGTTTAAGATGTATTTTAAGTGCATCAGTATTGTCAAAGCTAGCATTTTTTTTTCCAAGTAGTAGTGAATAAGCCTAGTTTGTCAGAGTTGCCATCAACATTTCCAGAAAATAAGAATTCCCAAATTAATCACCTGGTCTAAGTTTTACCAACCTCTCACTTTCATTAAAACATCCACCCTCTGGTATCGTTGGCAACTCAGGAACACTGTAGTAACTGTTTTGTAGATTCTGGGCTGTACGCCTTGAAACAATCCAAACTAGCTTTTTATGATCAGGCTTGCAACATTCAGGAGAAGAATAATCTGCTAGGCATTTCGAGACCAGTTCCCTCCAGTAAAGCAGGTCACTATCACTTATCTGCAAGGCGAAACAAGAACCTATTTAGTCTATTACCCACAGGCTCTAAAGATAACTCCTCCCTCCATCTTACCTTCTCAGAAAAGACTCAAAAAAGTATCAGTCAAGATCTGAGTCATTACTGCGACACCTTTCTTAAAGTTGGGCTGCTTTTGAAGGTGACCTCCTATACATTTCCTAGAAACAGCCATGTTGAAGTTTGAGTGGAGTTTGCCTGTCAGTTGCTGTTAACATTTTCATTATCAGTTCCCATGAAAAATGAAACCAAGATTATTCCATTTTCAAATGGAATAATCTCATACTTTAAGGAACTACTTCCTCCCCTGAAGAAACTGGGTTAGTTCAACCTGACTGTAAAAGCTCAAAAAGCTTGTTTTAGACCATGAACTGATACAGCATGCAGCTAGAAGCTGTAAATCCTACATTAGTCATTCAGGCAAAAAGAATCATCAGCCCAGCAGTCACTGTAGTGCTACAAACTGACTGCAAGTTTCTCTAGAACATACAGGTAGAACTGTACAAGTTAAATCAGCTGCTTGTTAAAGCATGTAGGCGCAGGCATTAGGTCTGCATTTCTTCTGATTTGACACATTTAAGCTGTTTTTTTAAACCATAATCCTTTTGCTTGCCAGACAGCTGCCAAGATGTGCCAGTGCAAAATGACTACCTGACCTCACTCACTAAGCAGCAGGGTTTTGCATTTGGCATTCTATCAATGAAAATGGTTTCACTGGTTGGTTACAAGAGTTTCAGACAGATGCTTAAAGACCTATTTCACTGCTTATTTCAGCTGACATCAAACAGTACCTGTAAAGATTGTGCACTGACTGCTGGGGCCCCTTAAATGGAAGACTGTACATCATTAACTGCACCAGTCCCAACAACCACAAAAACAATCCACAGAAAATACTTACTTTAGAATGCTTTTGAACACGCAGAAGGATCTCCAACAGCTCAACAGACTTCAAAGTCTGAACTTCTAGAGTGAGAAGGCACAAGGCCAAGACAGACGGCTAGAAGGACAAAAAACCCCACATTGCTCAACATGACACGAATCAAAACCTACTCAAGTCAAAGAAAGCTCCTTCTACTTACTTTTGCTTTAGAAAAGACGAGACGACAGTTACAAGCTTTTAGCTGTGCTTCCAATTTGTCAAGATTCAATACTTCTTTCCTGTAAGACATCCAAGAGAAGAAGTATTTGTATCAACAAGCATTCACTCGTCAGGAAGTAAAAACTACAGAGCTGCCTCCTCTACAGCCAATGCCATAAACATTTAAGAGGCAACTAAAGAGAAAAAGGGCTTAGCAAACACAGACCACCAAAGTGCAACTCAACTCACCTTTCTGAGGTATGACAGAGTACAATAGTATGGTACAAGTGCAAGAAGGTTAAGGCAGTAGTAGCTTTAAATTCAAAGTGCAACTTTTCTGAAATTATCTTTTCCATCCGTTTCAGGTCAGACACAGTACATTTACATTGGCTGATCCGGATGATCTCATGAGCAGATGGAATATCGCATTCTTCTTCAACTACTCGGGCAGCCAGTTGGAAACAACAAACTCCAATGCAAGACAGATGCTTCGGTTTCACCTAAAAGGAAGCACTGTGAATACTTTCCCCACATAAACACCATGCTTATCAAACAGCAACACCAACAGCTCACCCAGCCTAGCTGAGCCATTTTGAATATTCACAGTTCAATAGAGATTTATTTATCTCAGCTAGACGTGACCAGCTCGTACACATCACCTAGTCATAACTAGTTTCATCACTGAAAGTTTCAGCAAAACACTGCTGGCAGAGCCAAGAAAGCAGTATCAATCAGCCATAGCTAAGTTGGAGGAATTGAATTCAGTTCGACAGCTGAGCACCCTCTATTGAAATTGTTCCACAACACTACACAACAAACGGCAGTGAGAACTGTAATACCCTGCTTCTCCAAGGGGCAGCGCTCACTTACCCTCATTTAAAGCTTATACAAATCCAGCCTGAGCCTGTTCTAGGCAGTTCTCTCCGTCCACAACTTGTTCCTACCTCTGCTCTTCTTTCCCATGTACCAGCACAATGTTTTGTGCAACCTCAAGGACAGTCAGACCAGAGAACTGATGCAACTTTAGTTTTTCTGCCAACTTAGTAATGGGAAACTGGTTTAGGTTCAAATTGTCTGCCATAAAGCAGTACAAACACAAGAAAAACATCTAGGAAATGATCATTTGGTATTAGTTCCAGCAATAAGCTAAGCTTTAACACAGTACCTAAAAATAGTCTGTAACACAAATTGTTTTGTTCCTTGTTAATTCCTCCTTTCTTAGTCTTCTACACCTACATGGTGAAGGCTACAGACTTAAAGGGAATACATCATGCTGCTACTTGCCTTTAGAGGTAAAGAGGCCGTAGTATAAAACAGTTAATAAATCCCATCAATGTAAGCTCATCTTTCATGCAAGAACTGCACTCAACTTCAGGTTTACAACAGAGGACTTCAGAAATGTTGCTAGCATAGAATGAGTAAATAGCCAGTTATCTCCTAGATCACAACCTTGCTCTTTTTGTCAGGCAAGAAAGTTCACAGGAAGCTTGCATATTTCCAGCTGACACTATAGCAGGTCCTTTCTCTTCCCCCAAAATACCTTCATAAGAGCCAAGAATCTGTCCAGAATGTTAACAGCCAAAACAAACGTTTCAGTTGCAAAACCAAAAAAGTTGGTCAGACTCCAAAGATCTTCCACCTTGGCATTCCTTTGTCTTGGACACAGAGTATTTTCATTCTACAGCAACAGAAGCAAAGTTAGAATTACTCAGTGACAGCAGAAATAGGTATGAACACTCACTCCCCAAGTCACCTTTCACTTAGATCAAAGAGAAGCAATACTTTTCTTCCATAAATACTCTGCTTCTCTTAACTTAAAAATGAATCTAGATACTTCAGACTCAAAGAGTCTCACTGGTGCAATACCCAGCACAACCACATTTCCAAGCACACACTTGTTATTTTCAGACAATAGTTACCAAGTGCACGCATACACAGAGACTCCTGACCTTACAGAAACAGAGATGACCAAACTCAGCTTATTCTCCTCTCTACCCGCCTCAATATTTAAGCGACAAGTGCTCTCCTTTCGAAACAGTGGTTTTTTTGTTAAACATTAAGGCCCCTTCCGAAAAAACTCTCAAGTATCAGAAGGAATTCAGGAAGGAACTCTGATCCTTAACATGGAAATGCTTACAATCAGTTTATTTGTTGCTGTTAAGCACTGTTTCTAGGTTCACTTCCCTCTACCTTGCTAATGAACAACTGATCATTCCCCCATCCGTTAACTACCTACTTGACCCGCCAGCTTTCCTGCAGCAGGACACCCCAGCGGCACGAAGCTCCCGAGGTGACAGTACCGCACCTCCCCCGGCTCCGGAGCTCACACAACAGACACGACCGGCCCCAGCGCGCCGGCCCGCTCACCTCGGCAGCGCACTCGATGAGGCTGAGCCCCTTGTCACGGGGCTGAAACCGCCCCTCCCGCTCCAGCTGCAGGTTCAGCTGCTTGAAGAGCCGCAGGGCCTCGCTGCTCATCTTCTCCCCCGCCTACCGATCCGCTACCTTCACGGCGGACACACATCGTCAGAGCCGGCGGCTCCCCTCGCCCCCGGACAAAGGGAGCCGGCCCGCGGAGGCGAACAAAGGGGCCCGACGGGACGCCTCAAGGCGGGGGCAGCCCGGCCCGCAACACTCACCCGAGGCGGTGGTGAGGGGGCACCGGGCCCCCCCCGCGGCCCTCACCGCTCGGTTCCTCCGCGCCGGGGAGGGGGGGGAGGCGA
>Ga0065711_1033548_pt1 | contig 25307 bp, 12 predicted proteins | sample Hoacrofraction12_FD_59098 | JGI IMG/M metagenome (GOLD analysis project Ga0065711, IMG submission 59098) | Hoatzin crop microbial communities from Cojedes, Venezuela - Epithelial fraction 12 v2 (version 2) | ecosystem: Host-associated > Birds > Digestive system > Esophagus > Crop | place...
ACACCTCCCAGTTTTGTGTCATCAGCAAACTTGCTGAGGGTACATTCTAACTCTTCATCCAGGTCATTGATGAAGAAGTTGAACAAGACTGGGCCCAGTACTGACCCCTGAGGGACACCACTAGTTACAGGCCTCCAACTAGACTCTGCGCCGCTGATGACAACCCTCTGAGTTCTGCCATTCAGCCAGTTCTCAATCCACCTCACTGACCACTCATCCAGCCCATGGTTCCTGAGCTTCCCTAGGAGGATATTATGGGAGACTGTGTCGAAAGCCTTGCTGAAGTCTAGGTAGACAACATCCACTGCTCTCCCCTCATCTACCCAGCCAGTCATGAGACTGTAGAAAGCTATCAGATTGGTCAGGCATGATTTCCCCCTGGGTGAATCCATGCTGACTACTCCTGATAACCTTCTTTTCCTCCACTTGCTTGATGATGACCTCTAGAATGAGCTGCTCCATCACCTTTCCTGGGATGGAGATCAGGCTGACCGGCCTGTAGTTCCCTGGGTCCTCCTTCTTTCCCTTTGTGAAGATTGGAGTGACACTGGCTTTCCTCCAGTCCTCGGGCACCTCTCCTGTCCTCCAGGACCTCTCAAAGATGATGGAGAGTGGCTCAGCAATGGCATCTGCCAGCTCTCTCAGCACTCATAGGTGCATTCCATCGGGGCCCATGGATTTGTGGGTGTCCAGATTGCTTAAATGATCTCTCACACAATCCTCCTCGACCAAGGGAAGTCTTCCTTTCTGCAGGCTTCCTCTCTTACCTCCAGGGACTGGGATGCCTGAGGGCCAGCCTTAGTAGTTAAGACTGAATCAAAGAAGGCATTCAGTAGCTCTGCCCTCTTTGTATCCTCCATCGCCAGGGCACACACCTCATTCAGCAGCGGCCCCACATTATCGCTAGTCTTCCATTTGCTGCTGATGTACTTAAAGAAGCCCTTCTTGTTGTTTTTGACTTCCCTTGCCAGCTTCAATTCCAGGTGGGCTTTGGCCTTCCTCATTGCATCCCAACATCCTCTGACAACATATCTGTATTCCTCCCAAGTGGCCTGTCCCTCTTTCCACATTCCATAGACCTTTCTCTTCCACCTGAGCTCCACTAGAATCTCCTTGCTCATCCATGCGGCTCTCCTGCCTCCTTTACTATATTTCTTGCTCAGGGGGATGCGCTGATCCTGAGCATGGAGGAAGTGATGCTTAAACAGCAACCAGCTCTCTTGCACCCCCCCTACCTTCTAGAGCTCTGACCCACAGGATTCCTCCAAGTATGTCCTTGAAGAGGGCAAAGTTAGCCCTCCTGAGGTCCAAGGTTTTGATCCTACTTATTGCCCTTCTTCCTCCATGCAGGATCCTGCTCTCCACCATTTCATGGTCACTGCAGCCGAGGCTACCTCCAAACTTCACATTCTCAACCAGTCCCTCTTTTTTCGTCAGTACAAGTTCCAGCAGCATACCTCTTCTCGTTGGCTCCTCCACCATTTATATCAGAAAGTTTTTGTTGATGCTCTGCAGGAACCTCTTGGACTGCATGTGCCTGGTTGTGTGGTCTTCCCAGCTGATGTCAGGGTGGTTGAAGTCCCCCATGAGAATCAGGGCCTGTGACTGTGAGGCTACTTTCAGCTGCCTGTAGAAGGCCTCACCAATTTCCTTTTCCTGGTCAGGTGACCTGTAGTACACACTCACAGTAATGTCACCTTTATGAGCCTGTCCCTTAATTCTAACCCATAAGCTCTCAACTCATTCTTCATCCACCCCCAGACAGAGCTCAATACATTCCAGTTGCTCCCTCACATACAAAGCCACTCCACCACCTTGCCTTGTTGGCCTGTCTTTCCTAAAGAGTCTGTATCCATGTATGACAGCATTCCAGTCATGTGAGCTGTCCCACCATGTCTCTGTAATTGCAATGAGATCATGGCCCTGTGAATGTATCTCAGAGGCTAAGTAATATTTCAACAGTCCCTCCTGTTTAACCCCCAAAAGCAACGTTAATACATTACCTTCCTTCTCAGTTGTATGAGAAGAAAGAGACACAAAGAAGTTCCTCACACACGTCATGCTGCATTTTGAACTCCACGATAGGGTTATTACCTGGTAAATCGCTACAGATCATCCGTTGTCAACTTGTTCTTAAATCCTTCACCACCTTGTTTGATTAACCTCATACTAAACAAGAAAGGGAGAATAATTAAGGAGAGGAAAGTGAAAGGACTTGTGAGAGGCAGCTGCTGGAGCATTCTGGAGACACAGAACAAACCCCGCAGTACACCACATGAAACATCCATACTTACCTGCTGCTACAGGACAAAGGCTGTTTTCCAGATTACTCAGCTGTGCTGTGAAGAGGAATGGTGATGACATTTTAGTGACACACCAAATACTGTTAAATGAAGAAGACACAAAATCTGGAGAAAGTAAAATAAATCAACAAGACATGGAAGAGGAACACAGCTGCTTGCTTATTAATTAGGTAGAGTCCTTTGTGCCTGTGTACTGACATATGTATTCCTGACCACTCCTTATATCTTTCTTATAAGGAGACAATTTAAGATGATAATTGCTAAAAATCACAGTAAACCATATGTGAAGTGAGATTTTACTCCCATGGCAACACCAACCAAGAATTATACTATAAAAGACATTTAACATGGCTAACAATTTCTGTCATATTTATGGATCGTGTAAAAATTGCCCCACAGTTACTTTAAGATGTTTCTATGAAGAACCTGTATTTTATTTTTCCCCTTTGTGAAGACCAGCCTAAAAATAAGCCTAGTAAATCTTTGGGATTGCAGAGGAATCTAAAACAGTTATACCAAAAGGTCATGAAGAGATGAGAGTAGCGCTTCAGATGACAGACATTCACTGTGCATTCACACACAACAGTATGCGATTGAATAGCCTGGCTACTGAGTAGCTAGAATATGCAAAATTGGTTTGAGATCTTGCTCCCTCTTATCATAACTAGGCAGTTATTTATACATGCAGGACCAGCCCTGAACTCTTTCCCCAGCAGCCTGCAGATGAAGTGCATTTGTGGGGTGTGGAACATAAGAGTTTTCAATCCTGGGCTTGAACAAGCTTGAAAATTAGCTGTGCAGGGCTGAGTCTCTCTGGCACTAACCACAGATTCCTCACTCACAAACATGTCCAGTCAAAGGCATCATTTAATCCAAACAATAGTTTCCATGAACTTGGATTTTTCCATGAAAACCTGTAAACCAGAAAGGGAATAATCTCGTGTGATTTTGAGGGAGAGTTTCAAATCCCGGCCAAGACAGCTGAATTTAGGTGTCTGCCTATGGATTTCTACAGTTGAACCCACAGGTTTCTAATCCTGTTCTAGTTTCTGGAGATACAGTTAAAACAGTCAGTGCAGAGAAGGCGGTTTATTAGTTGACCAGTCTACTTTGGGGAGAACTAAATGCTCCTTAGGCTCCACTGGATCTCCATCAACGACAACGGGAGTTAATTACCTAGCACACAGGTATATACCTAGGTTAGGTATCTTCATCTAGAGCTGATTTACACTCTAAAGGTCCACAGTTCAGGGCTATGTATCTGAGATAAGGACCTACACACCATTTAGTGTAAACAAGAGAGAAAAGGAAACATATGAGGAGCTATTTCTCACCTCCTGATGTTTGTGCCTGAGCAAGTCTTGTGTCTCAATGGCCCTATGCAGATGCCTCCATCACCTACAAAGGGACTTTGGTTCAATGCAAATGATCTTTTGGTCTCTTCAAGGACCTACTTGGAGGAATCTTGTGGGTCAGGGCTCTAGAAGGTAGGGGGATCCAAGAGAGCTGGTCGCTATTTAAGCATCACTTCCTCCATGCTCAGGATCAGTGCATGCCCCTGAGCAAGGAATCTAGCAGCTCATTCTAGAGGTCACCATTAAGCAAGTGGAGGAAAGGAAGGTTATCAGGAGTAGTCAGCATGGATTCACCAAGGAAAAATCATGCTTGACCAATCTGATAGCTGTCTAGGATGGCATGACTGGCTGGGTAGATGAGGGGAGAGCAGTGGATGTGGTCTACCTCGACTTCAGAAAGGCTTTTGATACTGTCTCCCATAACATTCTCCTAGGGAAGCTCAGGAAGTGTGGGCTGGATGAGTGGGCAGTGAGGTGAACTGAGAACTGGCTGAATGGCAGAACTCAGAGGGTTGTCATCAGCGGCGCAGAGTCTAGTTGGAGGCCTGTAGCTAGTGGTGTCCCTCAGGGGTCAGTATTTGGCCCAGTCCTGTTCAACTTCTTTACTTTGAGGGTGATAGAGCACTGGCACAGGCTGCCCAGAGAGGCTGTGAAATCTCCTTCTCTGGAGTTATTCAAAACCCGCCTGGAAGAGGCCCTGTGCAGCCTGCTCTAGGTGACCCTGCTTTGGCAGGGGGGTTGGACTAGATGATCCGCAGAGATCCCTTCAGACCCCGAACACTCTGTGATTCTGTGTTTCTGTGACCTCACTAGATATAACTAATGTTGTTGAGGTGAATCCCACCTCTGTCCAGTTCCAGCCCAGACAGGACTGTCTCCAAAATGAGGCAATTTTCTCCAGCTTCAGCTTCACCTGAGTCAACCCTAAGGAATGGGATGGCTTCTGTTGCCAATTCTTCCTTGCATCATTGTCTTCCTGCTTTTTAATGGTTTTCTTTTCTTCCTTCTGACACCAAAGATCCTGGATTAGTAAGACTCTCCTTTTTATAACACTTCCACAAACTTCTGACTAAAGGGGAAGTCAACACATAGCCTGTGTTTTGGCAATTAGACTGGCCAACAAGCCATGTGCTTGCCTGCTCCTCTCCTGGCAAGGCTACTTTAAGTCAGCTCAAACAAACTAGAATTTTGTACCTGTGTTTGCCCCTGGTGAGTATGTTTTTTTCATTTTTCAAAGAAAACAGGGCGGACTTCTGGCAACAGCAGCAAAATGAGGAGTTCAGCCCATCTTAGCCAATTTCTCTTTTTCCCTGCAAAAAACAATTCATCCTGCCTTTACTAATATGTAAAAGATGCTAAGCAAACCTCACCAGTGAGAAGTGGAATACTAAAACCTGCTACATGCTTCTGTAACAACCACATTTTGAAAATCTGTCCAGTACTGTAGAGGTTTTTTCATACTTCTGATTGGTCCTATATGGCTCAGTGCAGTGCTGTGCAGATATACCTAAGCTGTACCAGAACATATCAGCTCAGATATTGAAAGCAGGCTAGCTTGAAGTCTTCCAACCAGGCAATCAGCCCTCCTGAAAAGCAGCGTAACCCAGACAGCAAAGCCTGTCTGTCTCATTCAGAACTGTTGCAGTTTCTTTACGTGTTATTGCACTGCTCTGCGTAGATAAGCTTTGACTTACAAGCTTCATTTGTTTTGCTGAAATTAATGCAACAGCATGCAGTTACTATGGTAATGTGGCTACCTAACTATCTTAGGGTACATCTGTACTCATGTGTGAGCTTATTCTTGCTGTGCCTGAAGTTTTGCCGACTCCTGACTACGATGAGACTGCATGCAAACATGTGAGAACGACTGGATGATCAGGGAAAGCTAATATAACTTAAACAGAGACATTTGCTCTTCGGTAGCTACAGATTTGTTTGAGTGTCTCTATGGACCTATATGCTCCATGTACCTGTAGGTGACAAGCACAAATGACCTGCGATCTTTATGAGGAAAGCAGTGACACAACCCATGTCTCCCAGCCTCATTGCCTGTCCATCAGTGCATGCTCATTTCATTTTGCCAGGCTCCTACCTTAAACACAGGAGATAAGGGTACTTCTGTGTTATTCGCTTGACTACAAACAGCAAGACTTCAGAGTAGGTGGAATTTACCCAGTGACAAGATCCTCAAAATCTCTGAAAGACCTTGGATGCTGGAACACCTTCTATCTCCAGGGCTTCAGGGGATTTAACAAAATACTTTCATTGGTCTCCTGCACAGAGGGCTCAATTTGCAATTATCGTAAGCAAGCAGAGGACTTCCAAGATCTTTAACAATTTGTCTGTGGCTGGCAAAAAGGTGAACTTCATCAAAAGCATGATTTGCCGTGCACTACCCACTCAGCGTTGATGGTGTCTGGCTTTACCCTGCTGCTTGTTCATAATCTCCAGAGCCTCAGATACCTAAACATTGCCATGGCGATTTTATCTCACTCAGTCTTTTCCCCAGAAATAAATCTCTGTGTCCACTTATGGCTCAATCAGCAGATTTTCTTGCCTGGTGCAGCTCACCATGGCACAGAAAGTTATGCTGTAGCGTATTATGAAAAAGAACAGAGTTATTCTGATATACTATAACAAGGAAAATCTCCCTGCTAGGGTGGCATAGAAATGTTTACTCTCTTCAGAGATTCGAGAACATCTGCAGAGCTTTCCGCTGATAGGAAGTGTCGCTTCACAGCAGCGGGCTGTTTGCAGACACACCCTATCATTACCAAACTGCCCTGTCTGCAGCTGCGTGCTGCCCATAGGAGGAAAGCAAGCTGGCACCCATTGCACAGTTGTGTTGCAAATAAGCAAAATCGTAGCTCTGTGTAATGGCAGCAGTGGTGGAGAGATGTTCAGTCTCCCTAGCAGATCTGCTTCTGACTTACCTGTTGCTTGGAGCACTAATCAGTGTTAGACCACTACAGACTACCAATGTGGAAATGTGTTTAAGGGTAGCTTTTGAAAAGTGTCTGTAGATGCAGAAATTTTGCCAAAATTAGGAAAAAAAAAAAGAGGTGTAGGGGAAAATGGAAGTTGTATACCTAGCAGTTGAGAATCTTAAAAATCCTACTTCCTTTCTGCTTTTGTAGGTATTAAGAAACTTTGAAAACCGCAGCTGACACTTCTGGATGTATTTGAAGTCTTTATCTGTGGAGGGTTATATCTTTGGCTGTTCTTCCAATTCCCAATGAGTCTGAAGCTCTACAGGTACTCTCCGACAGCCAGGGCAGAGAGTGGAGGGGGCTGTGAGCTGCAGCGACAGTTTTCTGTGGAGACCTGTGAGGGTGACAAAATGTTCATCCATGGTTACGGCGAGGAAGAGTAATAAGTAGCTCAAGCTGTTTCAAAGCAGTTTGCTAGGGGTGGGACAGGGGTGAGAAAGTGGAAATCCTGAGGAGAGAGGAGGCTTCAACACATCAAGTTCTTTAGCAACATCAATCCAACAACTTTAGGATAGATTAGCAGATTGTTTTAGCCAGTTGAAAGAAGCGCAGCGATCATGCAGCAAGACTGCTGGGGGACGCACTGATGTCTCTGCGCTTTCAGCTCTGCCATACCTCTGCATTTTGAAGTGAACTGTCTCCTGTGAAACCTTCCCTTGCACAGGATGGAACAGACCCAGTGGGTTAACATGCTGTATTCCCTCACACAGGTTTTCCTCTTATCCTTCTTTGTTTTGTTTTTCCTTCAGTGAAAGAATTTATTTTAATGCCATTTAAGCTGAAGGAATCTGGCAGCTGTTACCGTGCACTGTAAATCTGCTGCCCTCCCACCGCAGCACAGCCCTCCCCCACCTGCGGCAGCAAAAGAAACTGAGAAGGAGATGGGAGCAAGGTCTGAGCCAAACTAAGAGGAGATTATTTTGAAAAGCTCATTGGTCAGTCCATTTCGCAGTACAGGTGGCACCTGCCATTAGAACAGGAAAGGAATTTGCTCTTTTCTCTAGCACACAGCAGTGATTTTTATCTGACTGAAATGTAATACAGGTAACTGCCCAGTTCAGGGTGTATTTCACAGAATCATAGAATAGTCTCCAATGAGCGAGGACATCTGCAACTAGATCAGGTTGCTCAGAGGCTTGTCTAACCTGACCTTCAATGTTTCCAGGGATGAAGCATCTACCACCTTTACAGGTAACCTGGTCCAGTGTTTCACCACCTTCATTGTAGAAATTTCTTCCTTATATCCAGTCTAAATCTATGCTCTTTCAGTGTAAAACCATTACCCATTGTCCTATCGCAACAGGGTCTGCTAAAAAGTTTGTCCCCATCTTCCTTATAAGCCTCCTTGAAGTACTGAAAGTCTGCAAGAAGGTGTCCCTGGACCATTCTTTTCTCCAGGCTGAACAACCTCAACTCTCTCAGACTTTCTTCATAGAAGAGCTGTTCCATCCCTCAGATCACTTTTGTGGCGCTCCTCTGGACCCGCTCCAATAGGTCCATGTATTTCCTGTTCTCCCAACACCGCAGATCAGGAGTTACTGCTGTATTTAACTGCCTAGACAAAGAGAAAAACATACTCCCCAAAATAAACAGAAGCAGAAGACTGGAGCTCCAGGCAAAAAAACATCCTATATAACCACGCAATGACTCTCCCTTTATCTCTGTGTGTCCACATTGTCTCATTGTGAGTTGTACAATCCCCAGTTCACGTCACTAATACAGCAAATTAAGTAGCTATGACTCCTCACTCGCCAGTCCAACCCACCAACATGAGAGAGAAACCAAAGTGAGGGTTTGGTTATTCAAAACACTTCACAGCCATGAAAGCCTGAGCTTAAGTGGAAATGCTCATTTTTGAAGTACTGGAACTAGACTGCAACTAGAAGACACGGTATTTAAAACCCAGATCCAAGCAGTCCTAAAGCTTTCTCAAGGCTGATGGGAATGCAATCTTTGAGAAACCAAGAAGGTTTGAGGAGCCCTGAGTCAGTGAAAGCTTAGCTGGTGGCAAACATTGTGTAGGACCAAAAGAAGACTAATAGTGGCAGTAAGGCTAGACAGAGTCGTGGTGGTCATCTCTGCTGAACTCTGGTATAATGTACACCAGTTCACCAATTCTTCTCACATCAAGCCCATAGCTCACGGCTGAGCATGAGCCTCTTTAGGATGGCACAGAGCCAAACTAAACTCTAAGCCTTGGGTAAAGATGTCGAGTGACGAATAACAGCCCACTGCCCTCAAAAGGGTGAGGTTAGAAGATGAATCACAGAATCACAGAATGGTAGCAGTTGGAAGGGACCTCTGTGGGTCAGTCCAACCCCCCTGCTGAATCAGGATCACCTAGAGCAGGCTGCACAGGACCTTATACAGCCAGGTCTTGAATATCTCCGGAGAAGGAGACTCCACAACCCCTCTGGGCAGCCTGTTCCAGTGCTCCTTCACCCTCAGAGTAAAGAAGTTCTTCCTCATGTTCAGACGGAACTTCCTGTGCTTCAGTTTGTGCCCATTGCCCCTTGTCCTGTCGCTGGGCACCACTGAAAAGAGTCTCACCCCATCCTCTTGACACACACCCTTGAGATATTTATAAACATTTATAAGGTCCACTCTCAGCCTTCTCTTCTTCAGCCTAAACAAGCCCAGCTCCCTCAGCCTTTTCTTGCAGGAGAGGTACTCCAGTCCCCTAATCATCCTTGCAGCCCTCCTCTGGACTCGCTCCAGTAGTAATTCCTTGTCTTTCTTGAACTGGGGAGCCCAGAACAGAACACAGTACTCCAGATGGGGCCTCACTAGCGTGAAGTAGCCAGCTGTATCCTGGGCTGCATCAAAAGAAGCATGGCCAGCAAGTTGAGGGAGGTGATTGTGCCCCTCTACTCTGCTCTGATGAGACCCCACCTGGAGTCCTGCATCCAGCTCTGTAACCCTCAGCACAGGAGAAGCATGTACCTGTTGGAGCAGGTCAAGAGAAGGCCACAAAGATGATTCGAGGGATGAAACACCTCTGCTGTGAGGAAAGGCTGAGAAAGTGGGGCTGTCCAGCCTGGAGAAGACAAGGCTGCGAAGAAACCTCATTGCAACCTTCCAGTAACTGAAGGGGGCCTAAGAGATAACTGGAGAGATACTTTTTACAAGGGCCTGTAATGATAGGACAAGGGGTCATGGCTTTAAACTGAAAGAGAGTAGATTTAGGTTAGATATAAGAAATAAGTTATTTATTATGAGGGTTATGAGACATTGGAACAGGTTGGCCAGAGAAGCTATGGATGCCCTGTCCCTTGAAGTGTTCAAGGCCTGGTTGGATGGGGCTTTGAGCAACCTGCTGTAGTTGGAAGGTGTCACTGCCCATGGCAGGGGGGTTGGAACTAGATGATCTGTAAAATCCCTTCCAACCCAAACCATTCTATGATTCTGTGTAATGCACCCCAGCCCTAGGGAGTCTGCATTGAGGAGGATGTTCCAGTGCACAGGAGTAAAGGGAGAGTGGTCTTCATCCATCAGCCTTGCTAAGGGGCAGCAGTTAATGGCACACTGTTGTGCCTGCTAGTTGCTGAGTGTTCGTATGCATCACTGTTTGTACCAAAGGTGGAACAAATCCTCTTGGTGGCTACTTTGACCTTTTGGTGAGCCTTTGTTCTCCTTTTTCTGAAGAATTTCCAAGCCTCACCAGGGCAAAATGGAGTGCTATAAATATGTCCAAAGATGTTTAAGCACTGAGTGGTATATGAGTCAGTATCCAGCCTCTGTACCAAAGGTAGGTCTAGCTAGTAGCAGACCTCCCTGCTTTGTCTTACTTACTCATTAGCCTTGTTGTGACAATCTTTCACTTTATCTATGTTGTAAATATATTTAGATTCACTTTCCAGACATCAGCCCTCACTTGGTACAGTGAAGTAGGGTTTATACATATGAAGTACAAGGCAAGCTGTGCCTCCAAAATCTACACCCATACCTGCATAAGGAGTGGTCAAAAAGGGTGGGTTAATGTCAATTCAAAAGATCCAAGGCAAAATCTGGTTTCGCTGACAGGTTGTGTGAGGTGCTCAGCGCCCTGCGCTTCGTTGTGACACGGTTTCTGCAAGCTGAACAGCTGAAGTCTCTGCTTAGACCTTCAGCATGCTGTGATCTGCAGGCACAGAGAACTGCCCGCTCCACACGAGCTCTTTGCAGCACTGTGTGGGGCTACTGGTCAGCCCACCTGGCTGCAAAGCATAGCAAGGGCTGGGAATCAACCTGTGCCCGGGCAGTCTTGCTGTGCGATGGGGAGGAGGCTTTGCTCTGTGATAGATTTTCTCTTGGTTTTAGTGTAGCCAAATGCACTCAAGAGATTCTCACTGATTTTCACAATAACGCCAAATTCAAAACAAGTGAACTTGGTCTTCCCTAAATCTCCACATCAATAATAAAATAACTTTTGATTCAGTATTATAATAAATTCTGGAAGGTCTTTATTTGCCTTCTGCTTTCTGAACCTTCAGGGCACATTAGGTACAAGTTAGTATCAAAACTAGAAATAGTATATATAAATGAAATTATAATATATATTCACGTGATATATAAGTATTATTATATAAATATTAAAACTTAAATAACAAAATATTAGTGTAAACCATCAAAGCTAGAAATCTGCTTTTTCTACATTGTGAGATTTTCCCCTGTGCTGTTTTTTGCTGGGGTAGTGCTAATTTTTTCATAGCAGCTCATATGGTGATCTGTTTTGGATTTGTGACCAAAACAGTGTTGATAACACAGGGATGTTTTCGTTATTGCTAAGCAGTACTTACACAACCTCAAGGCCTTTTCCGCTTCTCACACCGCCCCACCAGGGAGGAGGCTGGGGGGTGCACAAAAAGCTGGGAAGGGACATTACTGGGATGGCTGACCCCAACTGACCAAAGGGATATTCCACGTCATATGACATTGTACTCAGCAATAACAGCTGGAGGAAGAGGGGAGAAGGAGGGGAAATTCAGAGTGATGGTGTTTGTCTTCCCAAGTAAAGCATGATGGAGCCCGGCTTTCATGGAGATGGCCGAACACCTGCCTGCTGATGGCAAGTAGTGACTGAATTCCTTGTTTTGTTTTGCTTGGGCATGCAGCTTTTCATTTACCTATTAGATTGTTTTTATCTCAACCCACAAATTTTCTCACTTTTACCCTTCCAATTCTCTCCCCCATCCCACCAGCGGACAGGGGGGAGGTGAGCGAGTGGCTGTGAGGGGCTGAGCTGCCTACTGGGGTTAAGCCACAACACCTCCAAATCAGCTGTTTCCAGAAATGGAGGATTTCAGTGAAACACTGATGAAAAACCCAAGATAGACAGCAGTTCTATGCACTCTCTTTGCTCAAATACTGGTAGTGATATTCTTCCCCTTCAGGTTTCGTTATAGATGAAGGCATAGCACAGGCCAGTTCTAAAACTGCAGATATTGCAAATATTTGCAAATAACTGCAAATAGTTGTAAAACACAAAAATATTGCACATTACATCAGTAATTTCAATGCTTGGTATTTAGCAATAACAATTCAGCTTTCTAAAGCTGAGCATTAGAAAGTGAAAACTATTTCCAAAAGTCTGGTCATAATTGGTGGATGCAATGACATCCACAAACCCAGGGTCAGAGTTAAAATTTGAACTCCATAGTCTTTAATTTGCAGAATCACACTCAGTCTCCACATACACTACCTTGGGAGATGAAGATCCATCTGCAAAAGTCTATAAATTTGAAAAATAACTCCCATAAAAACTAATGTGATTTATGTAAGCACATTAAGGGTAAAATACCCTGAACAGTTGGTTTAAGTGCTTAGACTTCCTAAACTCACTATTTCCATATGGTTACATTGTAATTTTAGATTTTTAGTGGCTTCATACCCTTCTTTGTTAAATTTGAGAAACAAATCAAGGTACTGGCACAAAGAAATTAAGGAACAAAGATGTCTGCAATGAGCATTTGATTGTTCCCACATGAACCAATGATTCTCTCTACAAATTCCCTTAATCCTCTAGGAAACATTATTCCGATTGTCACAGGGTTACTCATGTGTTGTTGTTAACAGACGATTATAAAAATCTTCTGATATAAATAGCAGAAAAAAACAAGGGAATAAAAGAACACCCAGTATTTTATTTTTTTTCTAAATGCAGGATTATATTAGCTAAGTAAAGATCAGTTTCAAAACACTAGCCATGGTTTGAATTCTTCCTGAATTATTTCGTGCTTCTAACACTTTCACATTTATCCCACAGATCTTCACTTTTATTTAGCCTTTACTACCACCACTAAAAAAACTTATTTCATCTGTAGCACTCAAACTGGCATATGTGCCAGTTTTTTAACTAAAGGTGCCAAACATTTTGAAAATGATTATTTAAACCACCACAACCCAGTGAGTGAACCTTCTCAAGTCACTGGAATCCCACAGTATATTGCTTTAACTTCAGTTGAACCCTACCAACTAAAGCTAAATGGATACAAATCACTTTTAGAGCAACTTCAAGGGAGGTGCAGGGGGGTTTTGTGTTCTCACTTGGAGTGTCTCGGCTCACTGACAGCAATAGTGTGCTGCAAAATTTAACACAAATAAGCAGTTCTTTGGAGGAATCTCTTCTCTACCATGGTTCATTCTTGCTTGGCCAAAAAGAAAGCCATGTGAGAAGGTAACATTGTAAACAGCCACTACAATCTGCTTTCATTATCTGTATTGGACCAGTTTATAGGTAAAAGCAAGGTTGATGTGAAATATTACAGCAAGTGTAGGCTGAAACTTGGTCCTCTGACATGGGCTGTACATCTTCACGGACACAGCCACAGGAAAGAAAAACTGGCAACACTTGTCCAAAAGTTCCGTCCATTTTCCTGAAAGTGTCTGAGATCAGAGCTAGTAAAAGTGATGGAGCGAAGAAGTCAGGGATGGAGAGAGACTGGGCACGACAGAGGGGAGAGAGGGACAGACAGGGATAGGGCATGCCTGAGCTGTTCCTACAGTTTGAGGTAGAAGACCCCCAAAGGGAACAGCAGGACTCTGATGGGAAAACCCTTTCTCATTTCTCCCATCCAGAATCACATGCAAGTTCCTACTCTGCCGTGCCTGCTGCCCAGGAGAGTGAGCAATATATAATTATATTAAAGCAATCTTATTTAGAACATGACAGCATTACAACCAGCCATGCTTAACATACTGATAAAGTGTTGGGCAAGAGAAAGGATTTTCATTCAGCATTTTTCTTTCAGAACTAATAAACCACTATAGAGTGACGGTTAGCATGCTTTGTGTAAATTAAAGGGAACCTGCCCAGATACACGAATCCTTTGTCTTTTGTTGCAGAGCTTGTGCAATTCTTAGCTTGTCTTCTTGAAGTGGGGGAAAAAAAAAAAAGCGATCAAGAATGGATTCATTGCTCTCTGCTTTATAACTTGACAGATGTAAGTATTTATTTAAAAATAAAACATCTGGCAGGTGTCTGGCTGGGCTAGTGGCTGAGCCCGGTATGATTAGATACAGCTGAATGGCTAATGGTAGAAAACCAAGCTGGATCGAAGGAGCTGAAATCTGTGACACTGCAGCGGATGTTGGGATCAGAAAAGTGGAAAACAGGTAAGGGACAAAAATATCAAGATCAATAGTTTCATAATGTGGTCTTTTTTCCAGGAGAACCATAACTAATAAGGCATTTTCTCATCGGTGACACATGTATCTCATTAAAAAGGTACAATCAATAGAAAGTACAGACTATGGACATCATGTATCTTGAAATCCAGCTATATGTCCCTAACCGGATTTTCAGTGAGCTGTCCCAGTGTGCACTCCCAGCACTTACAAGTGATGTCTCCTCATACACAGGCATTGAAGTCATGCATCTGCTGGAGATGCTGCAAAGTCTCATCAGTATGATGTGCAGAGGAGAAAGCCAAGGAATTGATTCAAAGCTGGGAAAATGACTTAGCCAGAGAGCCAGATTCATCTTTCCTAATGCAGGCAGTGACACTAGAGATGGTCAGCACAGGCTGCCTTGCTAGAGAGAAACAAGATGCTGCAAGGGACATTTAACTGGTCTCGTTTAAACACCCACTTGAAGTTGAGATGAACTTCACTCTGGAAGGGCCCTTTTCTCCATGCTAACTCAAAGGTAGGTGATAGTGACCAGTGCTGCATAGCCATCTGATGGGTAGAAGTTCAGATATGGTCAGATATATCCGATGTGAGAGATGGAAAAATCTCAGTCTGCTTAATTCATCAGAAGCAGATCACTGTGCTAACTTATTTATAGCATGGACGACCTTCAAAAAAAGACAGTCCCGTTTCCATCAGGCACTGTTTTCTGGCAGAGAGAAATAAGAATTAACAACCATAGGCTGAAGCCAGATACATGCAAAGAAAAGTGAGGTTTTTCGTACAATGAGTGAGAGAAAGCATTGTCAAATAGTAACAAGAGAAGAGGTGGCTTCTTGGTCTCTCAGAGCCTCTGATGTCTTTCTGAAATACCTGTTCAGACCAATGCTCCTTGTCTCACTTAAAAGGGTTAACTGAATAAAAGTCCTGTGGACTGTGTTGCTCCAGAAATCAGATCAGATGACGTGTCCAGACCTTCTGGTTGATTGCTGTCTTAAATTTATTTTAAAGCTTGCCTACTTTTCTATACCTAGAAGTCCACTTTCTCCTCTGTTCTGCAGGGGAAATAAATAAATAAATAAACAATACAGCATTTTTTTTTATTTGCTAAAAAAGAGAGCTAACCCTTTGTGAACATAACTATACATAATCATGGGAATGATCACAAGGATTTGGTCTGCACAGATAGGAACAATTTTGCAAGCAATATAGGACAAGTCTTCTGAGCTGCTGCTCATGGAAGCAATGGTTCTTCAGTCTTATACCACCTTCAAGTGACAAACGGAGATTAGAGGGACTGAGCCTGTTCAGCCTCTTTCAGGTTGTACCAATGTCCATAACCTGCTAGATTCTGAGATCAAGAGAAATATTTGCCCTGAGCTCTGCATTTCAGGCTCAACTTAGATCTCAGAGAATTCAGGAGAACATGTCCTACAGTCTCATGTGAACTGCTGCCAACCAGTTCTTCTGACTCCTTTGTGAAGTAGAGTTAATGAATTGTGAGCGCAGCTGGGAGGTAATGTATGTGCTGTGCACTGCCCTGGTGTCTTTATACATATTGTTTCCTGCTTTGCTCACTTTCCTTGGTGTAGAACAAGAAATAGTTTTGCGTGAAGCTGCATCTCTCTTCTCAATGCTCCTAGACGTAAGAGCATCCCATAGGGATGGTATCTCATGTCCTAATGCAACTGCTCTTCAAGGAGAAGTGACTGGAGTATAAGTCAGTTGCAGTAGGAAATGTGTATTGGTTCTAAATAGGTCCTTGAACCTTGATGAGGACTGCTAGTAACGATGACAGAGTAAATGATACAGACACTTTCCAATGATGATGATATATAGGCTTTAATACAGTATAGAAAAGGGAGGTGAAATAACAGAGAAACAGCGTTTTATATGCATTAGGATGGATGTATTTCTGAAGTAAAGAGAGGCGGGTTATATCAGTGAGAAGATCTGTGAAGACACCAGGGGAAAAAAGGGAATGTAACAGGCCAATGTTTTATTTCTTAGACAACAGTATATTTTCTAGTAGTATTCTTGTAGTCTACAGTCTGTGTTCTTATGATGTGTACTTTACACAGGGTTAATACTTGGATGGAACTTGTAATGAGGTGAATGGTAGACCAAAGGAAAGACAAGAGTGTCCTACAAAATAGAAGGTGAAGGTTGATCCCTGGATGATACAAATCATCATAGATCTACGGAAGGCGCCAAAAAGCTGATTTATATTAGCTGTGGATGGAGTCCTTCTGTTTGAAGTTATTGATAGATCAAGTTTCAATGCTCAGGCATAAAGTGTAGGAGAGTTCTTAGTCAGAGAAAATGTCCTCATGGAGAAACAGTAGAAGACCGGGACAATTGTAAAGGCATTGCGGCCTTGTATGAATTCATGAAGCTTACTTTGAAATGCATCCTTTTTTAATTAACTGTGATGAAACCGGAATGTCAGCCTGTGTCTGTGTCACAGCAGGTGTTTTCCCCCCTGTAGCTCGATCAAAAGATATTTTGACTTCTCAAACAGCTCAAAGTACAATGTAAGTACGGAAAAATTTAAAAGGTAAATTTGATGACACAAACTAGCAGTAACAGAGGAAACCGAACAGTAGCTCATGTTGTGCTGTGGAAACACTACTGCGCTGTACAGGCTGGCTTCTTTTTTTTTAATGAAAAATCCTTCCTCTGCCCAAAAGCAACCTTTAGAAACTACATTTTGGAACAATTTATCTGTGGGAAATTTTAACGTTGCATAGTATGTGACTGATTGTGCGAAGGTATTAAAAATACCAAATCTCAACAGCACTTGCCGTCACAAGTAACTCCCTGTTTTCAGCCTTCTCTGGGCTGGTCGTATCCTCAGCTTTCTCGCAGGAGCAAACCAGGCATCCCTTTGCCAATTAGAGAGGTTAGGAATGGGTTCTGGAGGGTGGCCTTTACTAGGGCCAGCAGAATCTCTGCCAGGCTGTTTAATGTCTTTGTTTTTCACTCCTTTTAGCACAATATAACTGGTGCCACTTGCTAGTTATGTATATCTTTGAGCATACGCAACACCAAGCTACATTTCCTTATATAAGGTGTAGGTCTAATTCACTAAGGCAAGTTGTCTTCTCGTACAGGGAAAAATATCAACTATTCCCCAGGAATACATCATGCCCTGTACGTAAACTTCGGAGAATTTGTTCTCCCTTCTCCACTGAAGGATTTCTTGCATCTTTTTGTCTTTTTGTATGATAGTAACATTATTTTCATTTACAGCCTGAATGCATTCACCTGCAGCTGATACTCATTCCCCCTTTAGCTGCTGTACATTCCCTGCTTCCCTGACGTTTGCTTCCCAATGAATCGACAGGAATCAGATTCCCCCTTAGCTTTTATTTTGCAAGGCTGAGCAAATCTCACTTACCCATTTCACGGCTTCATCCTGCTGGTAGCTTAGACTCATCTTGTACATCACAATCTTTCCCCTCCTTCAGCGGAAGCAAGTAAAGAGCTCTTATCTCAAGGCAAATATTTTTATTCATTCCTAAGGGTGAGGTTCACGTCTCTTACCTTGGTCTAAAGTGCACCTTGAAAACTCTCTCAACTTTGCTGACTGCTGTCCCATCTTGAAGCAGATAACGTCCAGCCCAAGTAACTCTTCCTACACTCTCAAGAGCTGTGCTTTAGCTGCCTAACTCCTCTTCCTGAGTGGTGGGCTTATCTTGTAGCTTGACTAGGATGGCAAGACACCCTGCTGCCTCTGTGACAGCATGGACATGTGTTATGCAGCATTTTAAACTACACTGGACATGCACCCTGCTCCACGGCTGAGGGAGAGACCCATTTCTGGACCCCGGCTGCACGCAGAGCCTTGTAGATCAGTGGAGCTGCTGCAGTGGTGAAGGTGAGCACCTCAACACCAGGCAAAACCGGTACACCCAGTGAGATGGTGGGAGACTAGGAGAAGTGCAAAAGTCCCCATGTCTTCTTAAGAAGCTATTTTGAATCGATTTTTACATAAAGCGCCAAAGGGTCTGTCTGTAATGTTGAATAGTTCCTGCTCAGCACACATGGGCTTCGGACCACCAGTCTTGCTCCATCCTTAGCTTCCAAGAAAACAGCCAGTTGTCTGAGTAGCACCATTCCATTGGCTTCACCAAAGACCAGGCAAATACAATGTACTACATTAATCTTTCGCTGAGAATCACTTCATGTCTCAAATAAACTTACAAATTAATCTTGTTTACTCTCTCTGGTAAACACAGGGCAGTCTTTTATCCCATTTCGTATTTATCTCCAGATATTAAATTAGTTTTTCCTTCTGAATTTACTCTAAGAAAGCACGCTGTATTAAGCTTAGATTAAATGTCCTCTGGTTCTCTAAATCACTTCTTCTCTGATTTCTTACATATAGGTTATGTTCTGAGTGTAGCACCTGTCTGGTTTACAGAAAGACCAATTTCAAATCTTCGAAATCTTTTGTCCAGCCCTCATCTCTAATCATTAAAGCAATTCTTTAATTCACCCAACTTTGCTCTTCTGCAGTCAGGGAACTGTAATTTTAGTCTTGATTTTGTTTATCTTACTATGCAACTTCAGTGGAAAAAAGTCACGATTCCAAAGCCATCTTTGATGACAAGCTCTTCTCTAACCACTGATTTGTTAATACCAGATCTAAATCAGCATTGCAGCTGGCTTAGTGCTGCTTTAGTGAGTAATTCTTCTAGCTTTTGCACACAGAAATAATGCAACCTAAGTATTTTCCAGTCTGCGTCTAGGAAATTTATTTCTAGACCTGTTTTTTTTCTCTAGTAACATCTCAGATACTCGCTCCTACACTAAGCTCCAAGTTGTGGGTTAACAGCAGGTCTTCAGCACTACTCCAGCACAATTGCTCACTGTCCCTCCCTGGAGGGATGCTGCCCACACCATTTATCCCTGCCCAGCCTGTTCCACCAACTGGAAGAGACTGCACAAAATTATTTTAACCTTTATATCTGGCAAGAAAAAACTTTTCTACTCTATCTAGCTTATTGTATTGCTTTTCTACCATTCAACCTAAATGTTCAGCCTTTCCAAACTAAATTGAGCAATGTGACTAACATCTGCCAGGTGTGGTTCACTGTTTTACTCATAATTTTCCCAGGAGATGACTTCCACATGCAATTAGTGTTTTGCTTTGTTAGTGTGTTTAACTTAGTGCAGCATGTGCAGCCCTTGGTATGTGTGCGATGTCCTTTGAGGAAAAACATTCATCTCGAAAACTGCACAGTGGCACAGATTGCGTGCTTCTGTGACATTCAAGAGAGATGAAACGGTTAGCTGGTGCTGATCAGACAAGCACATAAGCCTGACTTTGAAAAGGTTCTTCTGCGTTACTATATTTATTTTGTTAGAGCCACAGAAAAATCCATTCTTGTCAAAATGTTTCTTTAACAGGCTTTGCTTGCATTGTTCTGGTGGGCTGGAAACTCAAACACAAGCCTAATAGACACTTCAACCCAATCAACAATATTTATTTTCAGAGTCTAAGTCTAATTTCACCTTCTAGTTAATTCCTAACCATCCTGGGGGATAGATGAAATGAAATAAAATGAATTGATGCTAATAACTTCATAATCAGTTAACGCACACATTTACAAGTCTTTGCTTGGATTTGGAGGATTTTCAGCTGAAGCAGCTGGGAATAGATGGTAAGCAAGGCACTATGGGATCAAGATGCACAAAGGTAAATCAGGTGAACTTTACTCTTGTGACTTTCTGTAGGTGATGCGTGAACTGCCATGAAGGGTCATTGATGTTGAGGCTACTGAACTTGCTACATGAGCATGAAACACCTAAGAAGTATACCATACTTGTCTTTATTTGCTATATAGTTACTTACCTTTATCCTCATTTTATGTGCTCATGCTATTTGTTTGTTCTGCAGTAAATTATTGATGGCCGATGCATGCTCCTACATGAATTTAACTGCCTGTATTCTGACAGAGGTACTACGGTTTTATCTATTTTAATATCCTCACAGTGTTTCATTCTTATTTAGTGTTCATTATTCCTCTCAGGCTTTATATTGTCCCTATAGCAAAAATTACATTTATCTTAAAAAATTGCATTTATCTTTAAAGAGCACAAAAGCGAAGTATTTCATAGCTCTGACCGGCTTTTATGTGAGTTTGCCTGAGCTCCAGATTTGCTGAATGCTTCTGCAAATCGAGCTTTTGGTGTTTAGTGTGTGTTTTTATGTGCTGCAACACTGAAAGGTTTTTCTGACTTTCTCAGATATTTGTTGAGAGCAGGTTGTGTCATATCACAACCTTCACCCACAGCAGACGCTCTGTTATACAGCACTAATGAGTCCTGGAAGGTAAAATCATGTCTCTGTGTAATAGTTCGGCCTCAGAAGAAATCCTGCTCTGATGTCAAAGCTGTCTCGGATGTGGTCTGCATCTAGGTGCTGCGAAGCAGACGCTGAGAGCACTGGCCCTATGTCAGTACAACCGAGATCTTGCAGCTCCTCTCCATTTGAACTCCAAGAGCAAGCAGGGAAGGATGTCGTATGCTTTTTTGTTTCTTTTCTCTTTGCTTTTAATGCACCTCAGAGCCAGAGCCTGATTTGGTGAAGCATGGAGGCTGAAGATGTGATCTAAAAGCCCGCTGTAAACCCCTGAGCTCTTACCAGTTGCCTTTAGTAGGCTTTGCATCAGGGGAGACTATCCCAGTTCTGCGACTTCTGTCAGAAGTGCAGAGTGTTATTTGCAAATAAAAAAAAAAAGGACCAAACTGGACAAGGTAAGGCTGTCTATCAGTTATGGCAAAGTCAATTGCCATCAGACAGCATTATAAAGTTTGTTCTCAGTGTGCCAGCCATTCCAAGCCAACTATTTCTGAATGACAATTTATTTACACAGGCAAGGAGAAATAACTTCTTGGCAACTGCATACACACCAAATGCTGATTTTCTATTTTAACTTCTTCTTCTTGGCCTAGACACAATGGCAATTGGCTTGTTTGAAAGACGACAGATTACCTACTGAAGGGAGAGTAAATGAGGGGAGGAGAGCAAACACAAGCCCGAATCTGCACTCGCTCAGTGCAGTGCTTAACCTCAAGTCTTGCTGAAATAACTGACATTGGTTTGGGGCCCAAAGAGCATTTACTATAATCAAAATTATTTTGTTTTAATTGCAAATCTGGAGTAACCATGAAATAGAAATGAAAAGCTGGACAATCCAGGAAAATAAGGAAGAGTGTGGAAACCAGTCCTTAAGGCTGAACCCAGGCTGATTTTCAGCATTTGCACAGTAGATGCCTCCTCCCTTTGCTGTTTCAAAGAGTTAGGAAGGGACAAGAACTGAAATCCACAGAAGGTGAACCACTGGTTATTTACCAGCAGCTAGCATTGTCTATTAAAACTGCCAAGAGTGACTAAGCTGGCACTCCTAGCACTACATTGTTTATGAAGTTAACAGGAGACTGGCAAAAAAATGCCAAGCCAACCTTCATAAAATGAGCCAAAAGCCAACCTGTTGTGAGCATCACAGTATCACGCCTCCTTCTCCAATCCCACCTGGGTCCAGCCCTTTGCTAGCTTTGGGTTAAACAAATTCCAGCTCCTCCGTCTCTACCTTGGGATGAGGCTTTCTGAGATGGGAGAGCCACAGTTCTGCCCACATCTGTTTTACTGTTGTGTGTAAGAGGAAGAAGCAGTGAAATTGCTTCATTCCTCCTTTTTTCTGATCAGTGCTGGTGATAATGATTTCCTTGTTATGGCTTGTAGACTCCAGCATGCTGCTGTGTCGATGCCTAGGAGGACTCAAATCTGAGTCTTAAATAAAAAAGAGTTTTGGTTCCAGCACAGCATGTTTGTAAAATATCTACTGACAAGACGAAAAAAAATTGTTCTACATGGCCTGTAAAACATATGTTAAAAATTCTGCATCATAGACTGGCTTTAAATTATTCATTTTTAATTCTTTCAGCCTTAAAGGGCCTTTAAACACTGACTACTGCGAAACAATCCTACCACTGAGGGAACAGCTATAAAATAAAATACTGGCTACTTAAAATATAGAGAATAATGCTTTACGCAGACACTGTTTCAGAATGTTAAAATATGAATAAACAGTTGGATCCCCACTTGGTGAGAGCTGATACAGCTCCTTTGATGTCTGCACAGCTATCCCCCATCAGCAGCTGAAAGCCGTGGCCCAGAGTTTAGAGTAGATATCGCTTCGCTACATAAGAAGACAAGTGAGATTTGCATGGTTAGTTCAAACTATTTCATATTCACTGAGCTGTTGAGGAAATAGTGTCTGTGAAACAAATCCTGGATTCTGTCCCAAAAACATCCAAATGACACTTGCTAGTGAAATGCTACAGCATAAAGTGGAGCAGATCCAAGCCTTCAGGTGGGACTCTGCTGTTTTTACTACGGCATTACTGGAGAGCACTCGCTACCTGCACTCTCGTTGGAGTGCACCGGTGAAGCTGAGAGCATCCAAAGGAGTTAACTTGAGTGTAACACTGGTATAACAAGGAGAAATAGGTTCCACACTTGCTGTTTCAGGAGGATTTGGTCTTGTTCTCTGTTCCTGGCTCAGCCAAGCACTGCCAGAGAACTGAGGAACTTCTCTGTGCTCCACCCATATTTCTGTGTCATGTCTCCTGGAGGCACCCCCAGGAACAACACCTTCCTATTCTGCCTTGCTCTATGCCAAGGAGCTTTTTGGAAAAAACGACCACTGCAGAGCTCGCTTCCATATCTCCTCCTTGCAGTTTGTAACCAAAGCTGGTGCGGCTGCTCGGAGTGGTGTACCACGTCTTATCCCTTGTGTAGTCCAGAAAAAAGCTGCAGAGATAGGACTGAGAATGCTGAGAAAACTTCATGTTATCCCCTGCTCCCTTTCTTCAGTCACAGAATCATGGAATCACAGAATTGTGGAATGGTTTGGGTTGGAAGGGACCTTAAAGATCATCTAGTTCCAACCCCCTGCCATGGGCAGGGACACCTCCCACCAGACCAGGTCGCTCAAAGCCCCTCAAAGCCTGGCCTTGAACACTTCCAGGGAGGGGACATCCACAGCTTCTCTGGGCAACCTGGTCCAGTGTCATCTTGAATCATTAATTAGGACACGCTTGACTGCAGGATGCTTTCCTTGTACCTGTAGGCACACTAGGAAAACTTTGTACACTGTATGATGAGAAATCACCTGTTTTACTAGAATCATCCTTTTTCTCTGTTAAACTCGTGGACGGACCAAGTAGAGTACAATAGGTAGTGAAATGCAGAGTGTTCGGACTTTTCCTTCCCAAGGCACTGTTGCTTTTATAAAATATCCTTCGGAGTCCTCATCACCCTCTCATTCCCTCCTTCACATCAAAAACACTTGGGAGAGATCTCCAAACCTGATGCACTGCCCTTTTGCTGGTGAGCTGTTCCCCGAGGGACTTTTTCATAAACACACCCACTCACTCACAATCATCAGGAAGGAAATGAAGCAGCAAATTCAACTCATTTGCCTGAAGGTATGAGAGTATCAGGTCGAGAGGGTTGCAGAAACTGTCACAGGTGATCAAATTGGAGCTCCTCAGGGGCCCAATCCCACCTCAGCAAAGTGGCGAGCAGCTCCTGGGAAAAAGCGGTGAAGGGCTATTTAATACACTGTTTCCCCCACACAGTAATTCCTGATGTTGATACATTCCTTGTAAAATCAGCCTAGGGCTTTTTTTACCCTTGTTACTTCGGATTAAATCCCTTCCAAGCCCTGTTTATGAAGGATATAATACTACGTTGCTCTGCAGTATCCAGGGGCAGGATTTAGTGGTGGGGCAAGGCCCTTGAAGGTTTTGGACGGGCTCCTGCTCCTCAGCAGAAAGCTCAGCCTGCCACAGGTACTCACACCCGACCGCGAGTATCTGCGCAGCACGGTACACGACGTGATACCGGTCTACATTCACACTTAGGCTTTTACTAATATAACTCTATGGAAACAAGCTCGGCGATGATTGATGGCTTACAGCTTCCACATAGCGCGGTAGTGTTTCCAGTGGAAGTACGTTGTGCTGGATGTAATCAACCAACAACGTGGGCAGTTTCAGTAAGTAGATTAATAACCTACAAACTCATCCGCTTCACGAAGGGAGTTAAAGCACCGGCTGTCCAGCATTAAGGAACAGGTTTTTCAGAGCTCAGGAATACGTTCTCCCCCCTGCCATGTGCTGTGGGTGTTCACCCTGCACGTTACCCTGCCTACGGGGGGCTGGAGAGCAGACCAGGGAGATCGTTTGCTTCTTTGGAGGTGCTATAACCTCCCCGCTCTCATCTTGGCTCCCATCTTCATAAAACGACGCTAAAAAAGCCAGCATTATGTTGTTAAATAGTTTTAGCAGACACTTTATCAGTTGCATGTATCTGTCTGGGGTATTCTTTAATGATGCTGTATCCTTTTTAATTCTACAGCTTTTTGTAGTCACCTTAAAACGTCTGATGCTGGAGTGCAAGAAGATATTATTTACTAAGTGCTGTCTTCTCTTATCATTAACGAAGCAGTGCAGGACTGCTCCCCCGAGAAGCACCGCATTTCTTTCCGCTTTCCCCGCTGCCATCACCTGCGGGATCCGCGCAGCCCGGTATCAGCCGCAGGAGTTTCGGGGCGGGGGGGTGGTGGTGACAATCCAGGTACTCCAGGGTGGCGACCCTCTAGGGACCTCCCGTCGGGAGCAGGGGCGTCACCGCTCGGGGGGAGCCTTGGGCTGGCAGCCGCGAACCCCCCACTCCGCCATCCCCGGGACACGGCAGCCCCGCTCAGCGGCCCCGGGGGGTGGGGGGGCTCGCCCCCGCCCCGGCACCGCCCTGCCCGGCTGCGAGGAGGAGCCGGCGGGGCCCCCGGCGCCGTCCGCGTGGCTGGGGGCGAGCTATATGAGCGGGCAGGAAGCCCGGCCGGGGAGGGAAGGGGAGGGACGGGGCCGCCGGAGAGGCTCCGCGGGCAGCGCAGGCAGACGGCGAGGCGGCAGCACCGGCACCAGCGACCGCCCGCCCTTCCCTGGCCATGGGGCTTGGCGGCCCGCCGGCCCCC